>Ga0189276_10026_pt1 | contig 305162 bp, 292 predicted proteins | sample N26A31minimetaG_FD_130321 | JGI IMG/M metagenome (GOLD analysis project Ga0189276, IMG submission 130321) | Marine microbial communities from the Costa Rica Dome - N26 A3-1 mini metaG | ecosystem: Environmental > Aquatic > Marine > Oceanic > Photic zone | place: Costa Rica: the Eastern Pacific... | reverse complement strand
CCACCTGTCCGTTGGTAAGGTCGGTAGCGGTGATGGCATAGGATGCGTTAAAGACCCATGTCTCACCGATCTCCATGACCCCGGGCACGCCGTTGTCCCCGGAATCGGGTAGTGCGGGCACGGGCATCAGGGGGTCGCTGACCACCACGTTCTCCAAATCCTGGCTGCCGTTGTTGTTCACGGTCAGGACATAGTCGATGTTGGCACAGTTGGCGTCCACGGTACCGGTCTTCAATATGTTGATGCCCGGTTGGCAGCTAGACAGGTCGGTGACCGTGGGGCGGTCTTCGTCCACATTGTCAAAATCGGACCAATCTTCCACGGTAATACCCAGAATAGGGTCTTCAGCAAAAACATGTCCTGTATTCTCCACTTTGCCATCCTCAAGATTTTGTGCGGTGATAACGTGAACTCCTGTATATTCCCATGTCTCATCGATTTGGAGAATATTGTCCCCATCGTCTCCAGAAACATAGGTGACGATTGGGACCAAGTCGTCCGTAACTATGACATTGTGCAAGGGGTGGCCATTTCCGCTTTCATTGGTTACATAAAAGGTGTATTCTACGTTGTTACAGCTATTTTCGATGCCTTTTTTTACAATGGCTATACGGGGAGCGCAGGCAGTAAGGTCGGTAACGGTTTCACGGTCTAGATCTAAGTCTGTGGGGTCTGAGGCATCTACGGAATACCGGAATGGTAATATATCCTTTATTTCTGCCACCGCATACGCCTGAGTGGTGACCTGCCCTGCAATGATATCATCTTGTGTTAGGAATACCGAACCACTCATGGTCCAGGTTTCCCCGGGTTCTAAAAAACCATTAACAGCTATGCTTTCCACAACATCGGCCGCTAAAAAATCACCCAGTTGTGGGTCTTGGATTACAATATTTTGATATAAATGGGGAACATTGTTTAAATGGGTGAGGACCAGTGTGTATTCAATTTCTTCACAATCTCCAATGATTTGCGCTTCTTTTGTAAGTGCAATAGTGCCTTTTTCGCATTCAATATAGATGTCAGTAGGTGCATCATCCAATAGATTATCACGATGGGATAAATCGATTTCCAGAGCTAAGGGGTTCCCATCAACAGTTGTAGTAACCTTGACTTGTTCTAGAATAAGGAAATCACCATAGTCAGTCTGATTTAGGGGTCTTGAGGCGGTAAACTTCCAGTTTTCATCTAAGTCTAGCAGACCATTGTTATTGGTATCCCCTGCATTAGGGTTCTCTAGAGCAAAGTTTAAGACTGGACCGAAACTGTTGCTTACATCGGTTATGGTTAGAGATTCTTTGGCCACTCCCATATGTCGAACAGAAAGTCTATATTCTATGGTTTCACAACCTGGTTGGTTGCCCCACCAATCTTTAGTTTCAACAAAAAGTAAGGTGCCGATTCGGCGACAGTTGGAAATATCGGTAACCGTTGGGGCATCTTCATTAAACTGGTCTGGATGGGAAAGATCATTTACCGTATTTCCGGGCTGGCCAAACACCTCGGCCGTTACTGTTGCTTGATTTTGAAAGGTATCCGCGTTTAGGTCCGTGGCTGACAATGACCGAGTTGCATCCAAGTTCCAGGATTCCGCTGCATCCAAAAGCCCATTTCCGTTGATATCTCCTTGGGCAACTGTGGCAACCAAGCTGGGTACGATAAACAGGGGATCATTAACGTCGATGATACTGGTAATAATCAAGGATTCGTTATTGGTACTTGTATTTCTAATGGAAACCGTGTAATCAATCACAGCACAATCGGAACTGAGGTTGGCGTCAAGACCTACACCAATACTGGGAACATATAACATCTCTACGGATGCTGTTTTGGTAGGAGCAATCAGGCTTATTTTCTCCTTGGAATCCACAGCACCTCTACCCAAATGGTAAAAGGCAAGGCAGAAAAGGGCAAGCATTAGTGCAAGTAAAGTTTTTCTATACGGTGTTGGATTTTGTTTGAGGGAGTACATAGTTTTTGGGTTTGTAGGTTTTGGGGTTGAGAAGCCTCCATCTGTAGGGAAGTACCCCAGATGTTTTCGTTTTCAATAGGTGTAACACAAGGTTGTTGATCATGGATAGACCATTTTGTTCTCTTTTAACCTACTATATTAAGGTGTGGTCCTTTTATTTGAGGGGGTAAATTGATGGATTAGTCAATCCAATTGACGAAATGGGGTTTTGGGTTGATAAAAAAATCAACCTAAAGAAATATGGTAATCATCTTACCCCTAGCTGAGGGCCAAAATTATGTAGTAGAAATACGTATTTAGGTCAAAGTTTTTCGGCCAAATATCTAGCAGTATGCGACGCATTGTTTTGGACCACTTCTTCTGGCGTGCCCTCGGCCACCAAATATCCACCATTTTCCCCGCCTTCGGGGCCAAGGTCTATAAGGTAGTCCGCACATTTGATGAGTTCAATATTGTGTTCGATCACAATCACCGAATGCCCCTTGGAAATGAGTTCGTCAAAGGACTTCAACAGCTTTTTGATGTCATGGAAATGCAATCCCGTGGTGGGTTCATCAAAGATGAACAAGGCTTTTTCCTTGGTGTTCCCCTTGACCAAAAAGGAGGCGAGTTTTATCCGCTGTGCCTCACCACCGGATAGGGTAGAGGAGGACTGCCCCAAGGTCACGTAGCCCAATCCCACATCCTGTAGGGGCTGCAACTTGGTCACAATTTTGTCCTGCTGGTGGGTTTTGAAGTGTGCCACGGCATCATCAATGGTCATGTTCAGGATGTCGTCAATGTTCTTTCCTTCAAACTGTACTTCCAGAATTTCTTTTTTAAAGCGTTTGCCGTCGCAGGCATCACACTCCAAATGGACATCGGCCATAAACTGCATTTCCACGGTAATCTCACCTTCACCCTTGCATTTTTCGCAACGACCTCCATCCACATTAAAGGAAAAATGTTTGGCTTGATAACCCCGCAGTTTGCTTAATTTTTGTGATGCGAAGAGGTTTCGGATATCGTCGTACGCCTTGATATAGGTAACCGGATTGGAACGGGACGAACGCCCAATGGGGTTCTGGTCCACAAACTCCACATGTTTGATGTGGGTATATTTGCCTTCCATGGCGGTGAACTGGCCCGCTTTTTCGCCATAACCACCCACTTCTTTTAATATGGAGGGATATAGAATCTTCTTGACCAAGGTACTTTTTCCACTTCCGGAAACGCCCGTGACCACCGTCAACATATTTAAAGGAAAGGTGACATCTATATTTTTAAGGTTGTTCTCCCGGGCACCCTTGATTTGGATATAGCTTTTGGAATTACGACGCCCCTTGGGCACTTCAATGGCCTTGGTGCCATTTAGGTAATCCGCTGTGAGGGAATGGGCCTTGAGAATGGCTTCCAAACTTCCTGTGGCCACTACCTCGCCGCCCAAAGTGCCAGCTTCGGGACCTATATCGATGACCTCATCGGCGGCTTTCATGATGTCCTCATCGTGTTCCACCACAATTACGGTATTGCCCAAATCCCGAAGGGAAATAAGAACTTCGATTAGATTTTCGGTGTCCTTGGGGTGCAGACCAATGCTGGGCTCGTCCAAAATATACATGGAACCCACCAAGCTACTGCCCAAGGAAGTGGCCAAGTTGATGCGCTGGCTTTCCCCGCCAGAGAGCGTGTTCGATTTTCGGTTGAGGGTAAGGTAGCTCAATCCCACTTTGTGCAAAAAGTCCAAACGGGTGGTGATTTCCTTGAGCAAACGATTGGCAATGGTCCTGTCGTGCTCCGAAAGTTGGAGTTCCTCAAAGAAGGGGATCAACCGTTTGATAGGTAGCTCAATGATATCTGAAATAGATTTCCCGGCAATCTGGACATAATTGGCCTCGGCCCTGAGTCGCTTTCCCTTGCAGACAGAACATTTTGTCTTCCCCCGATAGCGGGAAAGCATGACCCTATTCTGGATTTTATAACTTTTCTCTTCGAGTTGTTCAAAAAATTTATGGAGACCCATGAAATGTTCGTTGCCATCCCATACCAGTTGTTTTTGGGATTCGGACAGTTCAAACCAGGGTTTATGGATGGGAAAGTCAAATTTGTAGGCCGAGTTGACCAATTGATCGCGGTACCAGCCCATACTTTCGCCCCGCCATGGGAAAATGGCATTTTCATACACGGAAAGTGCAGTGTTGGGAATGACCAAGTCCTCATCAATACCGATAACGTCCCCATAGCCTTCACATTTGGGGCAGGCCCCGTAGGGATTGTTGAAACTGAAGAGGTGTACATTGGGTTCCAAAAACTTTAGGCCATCCAGTTCAAATTGGTTGCTGAATGTTTTGGTTTCGCCATTTTCCAAATTTTCAATGGCACATTGTCCCTTTCCTTCAAAGAAGGCATTGTCCACCGCATTGGCCAAGCGGTTATAAAAATCCTCGTCTTCCTTTATAATGATACGATCTACGACCAAATCAAAAGTTCGACCAACATCTTCGGGTACTTGGTCTATTCGGATGACCTTGCCGTTGTGTTTTATCCTTGCATAACCTTGCTTTGAAAAAAGTTCCAGGGATTTTATGGGGTCGCGGTCTTCCTTGATAGTCACTGGGGCCAATAACAATAGTTTGGCACCTTCCTGCAATGACTTTATATGGTTGATGACATCGGTCACCGTATGCTTTTTCACCTCTTTCCCTGAAATGGGGGATATGGTCTTCCCGATACGGGCATACAATAATTTTAGGTAATCGTAGATTTCGGTAGTGGTGCCCACCGTAGATCTTGGGTTGGTGGAATTCACCTTTTGCTCAATTGCAATGGCAGGGGCTATACCTTTAATATAGTCTACTTTGGGTTTGTCCAGTTTCCCCAAAAACTGTCGGGCATAGGATGATAGGCTTTCCACATAACGGCGTTGCCCCTCTGCATATAGGGTATCAAAAGCCAGACTGGACTTTCCAGAACCGGACAATCCCGTGATTACCACAAGCTTATTTCTTGGGATGACCACATCGATATTCTTGAGATTGTGCAGTTTGGCACCTTTAATGATAATATTATGCTTGGGATCTACGTTTATAGGGGTTGCCATCTGTTAAAATTAGATCCCCAAAGATACGATACACCTCACTTAATACGTATATTGCATCAGTTAACATATAAAAAAGGGCAAATCACAACATAGTTTTTTAGGTCACCTACCTAATTTTCTATATTTGGGATGTAATTAAAAATCTGATAGGCCTATACAGCGATAATTACTTTTTTACAAATAGACTAAATACCTAAAGGCTTTCCTTGAAAAAGGGAGACCCTAGATTTTAACCAAAAAAGTAATTTGTATGGAACTACAGATTAATGACTCGATATTAGTTAAGAATTACATTGCCGGAGATGAAAAGGCCCTTGAGACCTTAATTAACAGGCACAATCAACGAATTTCCAGCTTTATTTACTCCAAGGTTTTGGATCGGGATGTTGCAGAGGACATCTTCCAAGATACTTTCATAAAGGTGATCAAAACCTTGAAAAGGGGTACCTATAGCGAAGAAGGTAAGTTTTTGCCCTGGGTAATGCGGATAGCCCATAACCTTATCATTGACCATTTTCGCAAGAACAAAAGAATGCCTAAGTTCGAGGGAAGTGATGATTTCAACATCTTTTCTGTGATTAAGGATGATAAACTCAATGTAGAGAAGCAACTTATCAAAGATCAAATAGACAATGATCTTACCTTATTGATCGAGGAATTGCCCGAAGATCAGAAAGAGGTGTTGATCATGCGAATCTACAAGGATATGAGCTTTAAGGAAATATCCGAAAACACTGGGGTTAGCATCAATACAGCTTTGGGAAGAATGCGATATGCGCTGATCAACCTTCGAAAAATAGTAGACCGCAAGAATATCGTTTTAACGAATTAATAGGGCATTATATCGAACCCTGCAATATTTCCAATCTAGCGGCGTTATCTATTTGAAACATTAATGCTAGAATATGGAAAACATTTACTCTGAAGAACAAAAAGCCGTTAAATCGGTAAAAGCTAGCAAGAAGACTATTGATTTTTTGTTAAGCTATTCTAAATCGATTCATGTAGTTGACTACAGAAAGCATCAATTTGAAGTGACTTTAAACTGATAGCTTCAAAAAACAGAAAAAAGAGCCGCTAATTGCGGCTCTTTTTTGTTTTATAATAGTCATCCAATACCGTTTTTCTACCAATGGTCTTGGTGATGATGTCTTTTTCCAAATCCCAACCCCTTGCAGGAGAATATTCCCTTCCGTACCAAATAATCTGTAGGTGCAAACGGTTCCAAATTTCTTTGGGAAACAAGCGTTTGGCATCTTTCTCGGTCTGCACCACATTCTTTCCATTGCTGAAACCCCATCGGAACATGAGTCTGTGGATATGGGTATCAACAGGAAAAGCCGGAATTCCAAAAGCTTGGGAGACCACAACACTGGCCGTTTTATGTCCCACACTGGGTAATTCTTCCAGAAGTTCGATATTTCGTGGAACCTCACCATTGTATTTTTCAATGAGAATCTGTGAGAGACCATGGATTCCCTTCGATTTCATGGGCGAAAGCCCCACGGGCTTGATGATTTCCCGTATTTCATCCACAGAAAGTTTTACCATATCAAAAGGATTGTCGGCCTTTTCAAAAAGCAAAGGGGTAATCTGGTTGACCCGAACATCTGTACTTTGGGCAGACATCAGGACCGCAATCAATAGGGTATAGGGGTCTTTGTGGTCGAGCGGAATGGGAATGGTGGGGTAGAGTTCATCCAAGGTTTTGATGGTAAAATCAACTTTTTCTTGTTTAGTCATTTTTGTTTAATTTTGAATTATAAATATTAAACAATAAAATAAAGACCATTCGCATATGAACATGTTAAAAGTAGGGGATAAAGTACCTGAATTTTCTTCAAAAGACCAAGATGGAAACACAATTAATCTAAGCGACTACAAGGGGAAAAAGCTTGTAGTGTTCTTCTACCCGAAGGCCAACACTCCAGGTTGCACCTTGGAAGCCTGCAATTTAAGGGACAACTACAAGGACTTGACCGATGCGGGTTATGAACTTTTGGGCGTAAGTGCCGATACCGAACGCAAACAGGCCAATTTTAGAAATAAATACAAATTCCCGTTTCCCTTATTGGCGGATGTGGACCATACCGTGATCAACACTTTTGGGGTATGGGGACCCAAAAAATTCATGGGACGTACTTTTGATGGTATCCATAGAACCACTTTTGTCATTGATGAAGAAGGCGTGGTGGAAAAGGTCATTGAAAAAGTAAAGACCAAGAATCATGCAGCGCAGTTGTTAGGCCAGGGATAACTTTGATGGATTGAGATATCGGATGTCAGACTTCCGATAAAAGACAAAACAAAAGATGCGAGAACCAAAAAGAAATCCGAAAATCTAAAATACCAACAATTTAAATTCCTCCTCAAAACTCAACTTTCAAAATAGCTTTGAATGTTCTGGCGGAACTAAATCAGAATTTGTTGAAGGAATTATGCTTTTTCCTTTTCTTTTTTCTTTTCTGGAGTTTCTCCTTCAGGAAGTTCTTTTTGGGAGAACAGGTGTTTTTCCTTGATGATTTCCGGAATACCCTCGGGAAGTTCATCCTCCCATCCTTTTTCTCCGTTCATTAATTTTTTCAACACATCTCTGGAGAAGATGTGCATCACATCAGGGTCATAATCAATGATGTCCATCACCTTGCCATTATACTTGAAGAACTTGTAAAGTTCTTTCATTCGTGGGTGTACCTTGACATTGTTGCTGGTCATGATTTGTCCAGTTTCTGGATCTTTCATAGGGTAGAGGTACACTTTCAAATCCTTGAAGAACAGTTTTCCAAAGGCCTCCAAGATGCCGCCACTTAAGTGGCGATAGTATTTTTCATCGAAGACATCCACCAGATTGTTCACACCCATAGTAAGCCCAATGCGGGCCTTGGTGTAGTTGTTGAAATATTCCACCAACTTATAATATTCTTGGAATTTGGAGATGAGAACCGTATGTCCCAATGAGCACAACAATTCCGCACGGTCCATGAAATCTTGTTCATCAATTTCCCCTGACGCTTTCAAATTGGACAAGGTGATTTCAAAAACCACAATGGTATTTTCAAGTTCAACCGTCTGTTCCCGGATAAAGATGTCGTATGACTTTTGGAACATGTCCATATTTACCTTGGTCACGGGCCTAAAGCTTCCCCGTAAGGCCAAAATGTTCTTTTTATAGAGGGCTGCTGCTGGCAACAGGTTGTTACCATCTGGCCCGAACATCACGGCATCCGTCATATCATTTTTGATCAGCTGCAAGCTCATCAATCGATTATCGACCTCTTTGAAATTAGGACCTGTAAAATTGACCATGTCAATCTCAACGGTATCCTTGTCGATATGGTCGTATAGATATTTTAAAAGTTTTTTGGGCTTGTTGAACTTGAAATAGGCGCCATAAATAAGATTCACACCCAAAATCCCTAGGGTTTCCTGCTGTAAACGGGCTTCATTTTGTTTAAAGCGAATGTGCAGGACAATCTCATCATATTCCTTTTGATCGGGATCTAATTGAAATCGGATACCTACCCAACCATGTCCTTTGTAACGTTTGGAAAAATCGATGGTTGCCACAGTATTGGCGTAGGTAAAGAACAGATAGTTGGGATTGTTTTCCCTGCTGATCCGTTCCTCCACCAATTGCATTTCATGGTTCAGCATTTTTTTTAAACGGGACTGGGTCACATACCGCCCGTCTTCTTCAATCCCATAAATGGCATCACTGAAGGACTTATCATAAGCGCTCATGGCTTTTGCAATAGTCCCCGAAGCACCACCGGCCCTAAAAAAATGTCGAGCTGTTTCTTGTCCGGCACCTATCTCTGCAAAGGTCCCGTAAATATTTGGGTTAAGATTTATTCGAAGCGTCTTTGCCTTGATCGAAGGGATGTTTTCAAACGCATCTTCTTTGCTGAGTACAGTAGGCATATCCGGTATTTTATTGTCAACAAAGTTACACTCTTCATTTAATCTATTAAATAAATAAGTTATAATTTTGATTTTAATGGATGACGTGATGACCATTACCTTTTTGGGCACCGGAACCTCGCAGGGGATACCTGTCATTGGTAGTAAGCATCCAGTGTGCCTAAGCAAAAATCCCAAGGACAAGAGGTTAAGGGTATCTGTACTGGTTTCTTGGAAGAATTTCAATTATGTAATTGATTGTGGTCCTGATTTTAGACAGCAGATGCTCACCAATCCCATTGACCATTTGGATGGTATTTTTTTTACCCATGAACATGCTGATCATACGGCCGGCATTGATGATATTCGACCTTTTTTCTTCCGGCAAGGTGATATTCCCATTTATGCACACAAACGGGTCGTTGCTTCATTAAAACGGAGGTTCGACTATATTTTTGCTGATGAAGACCGATATCCAGGTGCCCCTGCGGTACAGGTCAGCGAGGTACGGAAAGACGTCCCCATTGTATTGAAAGATTTGGAAGTTATTCCCATTGAGGCATACCATAATCGACTTCAGGTTTTCGGATATCGGTTCAAGGATTTTGTATACCTGACTGATGTAAAACGGTTGGACGAGCAAGAAATATCCAAGATAAGGGGCGCAAAAATATTGGTGGTCAATGCACTTCGGGAAGAACCCCATCACTCCCATTTTAATTTGGAAGAAGCTCTTGCCTTTGCCAAAGAGGTTGGAGCCGAAAAAACCTATTTTACGCACATTAGCCATATGTTGGGATTTCATGAAGAAGTAGAGAAAAAACTTCCTAAGAACGTACATTTGGCCTATGACAATTTGAAATTGAAGATTTAAACCATGAAGAACAAGATTTTTCTATACCTATTTGTATTTGCCGCCTTGTTGGCATTGTATCAATTTATAAGTGCCAGCAATCTACAGAAGGCCATGACTGCTGATGTGGACCAGTTGCAGACCAAGGTGGAACAGCTTGAAGATTCCATTCAAAAGACCCAGTTACGATTGTTGGACATGCAGTATTTTTCCTTGGAAAACAATGATGATGCCTTGGCCTATTACGACCATCTTAATTTAGAAAACCCTGCCCGATATATTGAAGACAAATTACTGGAGACCAATGAAAAATCTGGAGACAACCCGTTAATTCCCTATGAAGGGATGGAAAGTGATTTTAAAATCAACAAGATAAAGGTGTTGAACCATAAATGGATCTTGGCAGATTTTTCGGATGGAAAATTTTGGGGTGATTTGATCATTAAATACGAGCTTAAGGATAATCTAGGAGTGGATTTCACCCTGGTAGATCATTTACTTTACACTCGAAGTAATTAAAGGCGCTCCACCAACCACTTATGGAAGGAGTAAAAATTTTGCTGGGAAACCCCGTGTCCAATCGGAAATTCCTTATAAATATGGTCAACGCCAAGATTTTTTAAGAAATCCGGGGTTCTTTGTGCCCATTCCAAAGGAATCACTTGGTCTACTTGACCATGGGAAGCATAAATGTGTAAGTCGCTAAAATCATTGTTCAAATAGCCCTCCTTCAAAATATTTTCATCGATATAACCGCTAAGAGCAATTACATTTTTCACTTTTTCAGGATAGGAAAGTGCCACGGCATAACTGAGGATGCTTCCTTGGCTAAATCCTAAAAGGGTAATGTTTTCTGGATCTAAATCATAGGCATTAATAGCTTCATCTATAAAGCCCACGATTTTTTCACGGGATTCCGATGCTTGTTCCGCATCGTTCCATTTACCGTGGGTCGCATCAAAATTGATGGCATACCAAGCATACCCGAAAGGGTCTAGATTATAGGGTGCCCTTGCCGAAATCACCAAAAGTTCCTCTGGCAGTTCGGAAGCAAATGAAAAGAGATCTTCTTCATTGCTGCCATACCCATGAAACATGAAAATAGCTGGTTTCTTACCGGATTCAATAGTTGATGGGCGAACAAGGTATTCCAAAGATAGTGGGATGGGGGACATGGGATGTTTTTAGGAAATAAAGGTAAACCATTTTTGAAAATGCTCCCCAATAATGGGCAGGGGACTCTTCTTTCCTGATGAAGCTTGGGCGAGCCCATATACCAATAGCACTAAATACAATCCGTAGAGAGGTAGGGTAAGGGATACGATTTGGCTAAAAGATAACACAATGGCCATGGCATGGAACAATAAATGTATACCAAAGGCCTGCCTAATATGAAACCTGGCATATGCATTTCGAGGCTCCATATTCATACTCATGGCAATCAAACAGCCCACTAAGGTGATATAAGCAACTATTGCTGTGGTTTTACCTGATTTGGCTTCGTTCAAAATTTTAGATTAAAATGTGATCATTATTGATTACCCCATAAACCTTACCTTTCATGGGTGCTCCCAAAAACATACTATTTTTGGAGGTGGATAAGATATGGTCCACACCGAAACTGTATTCCACTTCTGGGTCGAACAAGGTAATACAAGCCTTTTCTCCTTCCTTAATAACCGAATTCTGTAAACCAAAACGGCTATGCCCTTTGGTTAATATGGATATGGTTTCTTCCAATCCAAATATGTGATTTAGGGCCCCAAATGCAGATTCAAGACCAAGGCTACCATCGGCAGCATTATCAAACTCCACCCTTTTTTCCTCAACATCTATGGGAATATGGTCAGAAGTAACATAATCTATAGTTCCATCTTTTATCCCTTTAATGAGGGCCTTGACATCTTGCTTGGTTCGAAGAGGTGGTGATACTTTAAAGTTAGTATCAAAATCGCTGAGCATTTCATCTGTATGTACCAAATTGTGAATGGCGACACTACAGGTCACATCCAATCCTTTTTTCTTTGCATTGGCAATCAGCTTAACAGATTCTGATGTGGAAATGGTGGGAATGTGCAATTTTCCTCCTGTATATTCCAGAATAAATAGGTCTCGGGCTATTTGAAGTTCTTCCGCCAATGATGGAATTCCCTTTAGACCCAAAGTGGTGGACATTATTCCTTCATGGGCCACTCCCACACCTTTAATATTCCCATCTTGGGGAAAAGAAAACACTAAACCATCAAAATTTTGGGCATACTGCAGGGCAATTTTTAAAAGATTGGGATTGGCAACCTGTTTTTTAAAGTCATAAAAGGCCACTGCACCGGCATTCTTCATATCAAAAAGTTCTGCCAAATCCTTGCCTTCTCCTTTTTTGGTCAACGTACCCATAGGGTAAAGTCTTGTCGGCTTGCCGTGCCCACGCTCCTTTAAAAAGACCACATCAGAACTGGTATCGGGAACTGGCTCTGTACTGGAATAAAGGATAATGTCTGTAAAACCACTTTTTGCAGCTACATAAAGTCCATGTGCAATGGTTTCACGTTCCTCATGTCCGGGTTCGCCAAAACTTACGCCAGTATCCAGCCAACCTAGAGAGATATGGAGGTTTTTTAAATCGACCAATTTAGTGTTCGATGGTGCATCTATGGTGGCGGCAATTTTCTCAATAGTTCCTTTTTTTATAAGGATATCCCTTTTTTTCAAGTGTAGTTCCTTGTTGTCTGGGCACACTATTCTTGCAGCCTTGAGCAGAATGTTCATGGAATGAATTTTTGGATGATTACCTCTATCAGCGCAAAAAGCAACGCTAAAATAACAAACCATTTCCAATAAGCGGCAATATTACTTTCAGCGTCCAAATAGGTAAAAAGAGCTGCTATGGAGTCCTGGGTATTGGTATTGGGCAGATTCTCAGTATCTAAATAGACCAATCGGCTTTCCGTTCTGGGATAATTAAAACTTATATTTCTAAGTTCCTCTTCTTTTTGTTTTATGGTATAGATGCCATCTTCAGTAGGATTTTCATCGAAAGTGAGTCTGACCTTATTGGGGAGATTCTGCTGTAGCGGGATAAATTCTTGATTGTCCTTTGAAATCCTTAAAATGTCGTCATGACCCATTTGTGTGGGAATATCCACCAATTCCTCCTGTCCCAATGTGTGCTGTATACGGGATTGCTGTAAACTTCGCATGGCCATATTATAAAATGTGGGAACGATTAATGGAGAACTGGTAAAATTGGAGTTTTCGGTTTCCAATGAGGACGTAAAACAATAAAAACCATTGATTCCCACCAAGAAAGGCTCGTTATTGCCAAAGGAAAGTATCTGCGGTAGATTGGACTGCAACCTATAGTATTTTTCAACTTTTGGATATTGAAAATTGGTTACTCTTCTTTCAAAAACATTTTTATATAACGGATGGTCAAATGAAATGGAGGTTATATCAGCTCTATTTGGCACACCAGCAATTAAACTTGTATTGGAAAACCCTGAAAGAAAGTCATTGTAAGACGCCAATTCACTTTCTTCAGAGGGTATTACCACTATGGTCCCACCGCTATTTTTAAAAGAAAGAAGAATTTGTTGAAGGCTGTTGGGGACAGACCTCAAATTATCCAAAATCACCGTGTTTTGTTCATCAATGCTACTGTAGTCCAATTGATCCAAAGGAACTTTTCTGAAATCAAAATCATCTTCAGTGTATAAGCGTTTCAAATAATCACTGTTTGAGCTGCTTATGGCCAAAACCTTTACTTTTTCCTTGCGGTCGATATTAAAATAAAACTGATTGTCATATCCCAAACCATTATCAGCAATTACCAGCCTTCCATTGATTTCATCAGTGTTGGGAATGGAAAAAATCACTTCGGATACGCCCGTGGCAGAAAACTTGGCGGCCGATTTTGCAATAAGCGAAGAACCATTATAAAGGGAAATGGGCAGTGCATCATCCTGTACTCCTCCGGATAAAAGCACAGTTAGACTGGACTGGACTGAAAAATCATCATCCAAATAAATGGAATCTATGGAAACATTCGACAGGTTGGGTGAGCGAACAGGGACATAATAGGAATTTATGGTTGAATCCGATGTGGCTCCGTTAGATGCCATGCGCTGTTGAAAATCCGAAATAATCAGAAGATTTTTTACAGTACCGCTGGACTTTGAAAATAAAGTATTGGCCTTTAGCAGAATGTCATCCAGATTCAACTGTTTGTGGGAATACGAGAGAGACAGTAATTGGTTTTGCACGTCTTTCAGGTCTACATCCCTAAAAGAATGTTCATTGGTAAAGAGGCTAAAAACTGCCTCTCCATTAATATTTCGGATCAGGTCTTGAACAGATTTCTCCAAAAGGGATACCCCATTGTTCTTGGCCTGCATGCTGAAGGAATTGTCCAAATAGATTACCATTTCCTTTTCTTGCAAAGCCGTTGCAGCAGAAGAAAAAGGCTGGGCAAACGCAATGATGAGTGAAGCGAGCAGCAGCAATCGAGTAGCCAGTAAAAGCCACTTTTTAAGTGTATTGCTTTTTCTGGACTCCGCCACCACTTTCTGAAGCATGGCCACATTGGTGAAAGGTGTTTTCTTGAACCGCCTTAATTGAAACAAATGGATTAAAACGGGAATGATGAGAAGAAATAGGGCCCAAAGGATTTCTGGATGTTTAAACTGCATTCCCAATGTTGATTGAACAAATATAGGGATTAAAATAGTGAAGCTTCTTAAATTTTTCTGTTAAGGGAATGGTAAGACAGCATCTATCAGCAAAAGAAGAAATAATCCTTCATGGGTAAATGTCCAAACTTGGAAAAGTAACCCTTAATTTCCTTTTGGGCCGTCTCATTGGCTACAGTAACTATGCTTTGAGGAGTGTTCAAACGTTCTAAAAATTTAAAATGAACCAATTCCTTGCCGTAGATTTTTTTTCCAATTTTCTTTGGATTGTCACACAGCCAGATAAAGTCAATTTTTTGCTTTAAAAGAGTTTTGGCAATGGACTTTCCTTTAAACCCAGCACCCCATACAACCAAAGGGCGTTCTGCATTGTGGTCCAACTTTAAGAAGTAGTGTAGTTTAATATCCAAAAAATAGTTTTGTGCATAATGCTCATGGTTTCGGGAAGTTCTGGTATCGTAATCGCGCCATAAGTGGAGTATCTCCTTACATGGAATGATCTTTAGGTCATTTTCATAAAACCGAAAAGTAAGATCATAATCTTCTGGATATCGGTCCGGTCTAAAAGCATCGCATTTTTCAAAGTCATCTGTGTAGACCATCCAACAGGGTGAAGGGATAACACATTCTTTATAAATCTCACTATAATTGGAGCCTGTAGCCGTCAATTGGTTCAACCAAGATTCGTAGCGTTCATAGCCGTTACTAATGCCTCGGTCTGAAAAATACTTCACTTGCCCAACAGCAGCATGCCCTTTTCCCGATTTTAAAAGTGATTGCACCATGACTTCCAAACGGTGGGGTTTCATAATATCATCCGAATCCATTCGGGTAACCAATTCTCCTGAACTTTCTGCATATGCAGTGCGCAAAGCAGGAATAATACCGTTTCCAGAATTGTTAAGTACCTTAATCCGGTTTTCTTTTTGTACATAGGAATTTAATAATTCCAAACTCGTATCTGTTGAATGGTCATTTACAGCAAGAACTTCCCAATTGGGATATGTCTGTGCTAGGATTGAATCCAGACATTCGGGAAGAAAATGTGCGGTATCCTTGAAGGGTATTAGAATGCTTACCTTGGGATTTTGCATATTGCAAAGAAACTAAATCCAAAAGCAAATGCATTATATCAATCAAAAGGTAGCACATCCGGAGCAATATAATCCACTTTTGCTTTTTTACTAATAAAGACTTCTGGAGAATAATGTTGACCAAGAATTTCTTTGAATGCCACTTTCAATTGTGGAAATTCCTCTATAAAATCGAAATAACTTGCTGACTTGGATTTTTTAATAAAATGGTGCACTATTTTTACGGAGGCTACGGTTATTGTTGTGTGAAATTTATCTCCATTGCCACACACTATGTCAAAATGTTTAATACCCGAACAGGTCTTTTCAATTGCCTTCTGTTCTCCAAAGCTTTGCAGGTCTATCCATGCCAATCTAAGATGCGCTTCATGGTTGAAGAGTTTTGGATCTAATACTGCTTTTTCAAACGCTTCAATGAATTCTATATCACTAAATTGGGAATGATGGGTATGCTTTTTAGCATACCATGGATTTGGATTTGTACAGGACATGGTATTTAATTTATGATACAACTTTGGGCAGAAAGACTCAGCGATATATTATTTCTATTTGGGGAATGAAAAAATGCCACAGGAAACCTGCATCAAATGAAATTACCTGTGGCAATATGGTCAGAAGATTACGCTTTCTCTGAAACGTCTTTAAAAGTCAGCATTTCCCAAACCCTTTTAGAAGCTCCATTGTAGAAACCAGTCTCATTTGTATAGCCTTTTGGATTGTTGAAGGTTCCAAAAATGATATCGAAAAGAGATATGTCCGAATAATTATACGCATGGATCCCTTTAGCATGGTGAATGGTATGGGCCTCTGGCCTTTGCACTATATATCCTATCCATCTAGGTGTCTTGATATTGGCATGTTGAAAAATGGCCAAAAAAGTAGTAATCAAAATAAAGAGTGTTGCAGCTTCTGGGGTAAATCCGGCAACGACCACCAAACAAAGACTTCCCAATAGTGAAAAACCAATCATGTCCATTGGGCTAAAATAAAAAGCCCCGTAGCTGTCCATACGTTCCGCGCTATGGTGCATCTGATGGAAAATTTTCCATAAGGTGTCGTTCTTATGCATGGCATAGTGCCAAACGTACAGTCCAAATTCGTAAATCATGACCGCAACAAAAGCACCCCAACCAGCACCTAGGGCTGTTAGATCAAATATTTGGTAATCCACCAAGTAGGTGTCCCAAATCAAGGGAAAATACGTAGATAGATAAAAAAACACCCCGAAGGATGCTAATCCTCGCAGTTTCCAATTCTTGATTTTTGGTAACTCCCGTGCTGGAAACAGGGCTTCCCAAAGCATCAATACTCCGTACATGCCCAATACAATCAAGGAGATAGGGTCTATGAGCACCTCCCACGGATTGGGCAAACTTTTAATAATTTCAAACATCTTGTCTAGTTTTAATGTGTTGTTCACCCCTATAGGCAAAAGTTTTCACCTTACATTGTAAGGAAGTTGCTGTAAGGACCATTAGGTGGTCCACTCATGTTGCGTTTCTGGTTCGTAACTGCAACAAGTTCCCGTCTTTATGGAGTTGGTCAGATGCTTGGCCAATTGTGGATGTACTTTTTCAATTTTCTTGATAGAACTTCTAACCCGCCATGTAACGGCAGCCCTAGCTTTTTCAATGGAAGAGCCCGTTTTTCGTATTTTGTTGTCCAGACCGGTGACTTGGGAAAGGTGCTCCATCAAAGCATCATATTCTTCTTTTAATTCATCGGCCTTTTGGGTAAATCCCATTTCTTCAGCATCGCAAATATTTATTTTTAAGGACCTGATTTTTTCTTTATACGCTTTCATGGCCCGATCATCAATCATTGAAGTGCCGCTAGTCTCAAGGACGATACCCATGAGTTCGGCGCAGTGTACTTGCTCTTCTGGTTTTTCCAGTAGCTTGACAATATCATGCAATCCTTTGGAATCTTTTATGGTAACTGACTGATTTAAATAGCTGAGATCCCATAATTCGCCATTGTCCAAGAAACTTCCTTTTATAGTAGAGTTTGATTGACGCGCAGGGGCAGGGGACACATTTTTTTTTGAATACGCTCTTAATTTGTAATCCCAGAAAGGTTCCATATTGTTCTTGACCTTATAGGGATTGACCACTTTCTGCCATTCCACGGCTTCTTGGTCGGTAGGCTCATTTCCTTTGTTGATGTTCTTTCTGAACAATTCCAAATATTTTTTCCAATAGATATTCATTTTATCATATTTGGAAAGGTGGTAGTAGGCAGCGGACATATATGCGGGAAAATCTGTCCAGATGGAAACAATGGTAACTTTCTCTCCCAATTCTATGGCTTTCTCAAAATCTCCTTTTTCAAAATATACCAACATACCAATGGGTAGATAAGCTTCGGGCTGCAATGGATTTAGATTACGGGCTTTTAGGTATAAATCTTCCGCTTCCTGTAAATAACCCAACCATATGAAACAATTGGAAATGAGGATAAGGTTGTCAGCATCATTGGGATTCATCCGCAATGACTTTCGCAAAAGGTGTTCAGATTTATCGTAATCTCCCAAATAGAGGAAGGTCCTTCCCAAAACTGCCAATGACACATAATCGGTTTCATCCAAATCAATGGCCTTCAAAGCATAATCATGAGCACCCTTTTGGCTTACTTCCCAACGATCCCATAATTGGCAACTCCATTCATTAAAATAAGAAAGCGATATTCCAGTGTAGGCCCTTGCAAACAAAGGATCTATTTTTAAAGCAGCTTTAAAATATTCCCGAGCGGCAAGATCACTTTCAACAGTACCTTTTTTTAATTCCCTGATGCCTAAAAGCCAATTTTCGTAGGCAGCAAGTTCAAAAGATTCTTTTTTGTAGGAGTAAGAGAGTAAATCATGTGCTATTTGCTGCTGTAATACACTTACCATCTGTTGGGTAATGGTATCCTCTGCATTTAAAATGGTCTCAAGATTTTCATAATGATTTCCAGCAAAAACCACTTTTTTGTCCCTTGTCCGTACTAGTTGCACACCAATTCTGTATCCATCGCCTGATGGCCTAAAGCTGCCCGTAATAATATAATCAGCACCTAATTTGGTAATGGATTCCGTATCGGAAATGTCTGAAATACCCATAGTGGAGTATTGTGAAATGACGGATAAACCAACAAACTTTGAAAAATTGATGATAAGATCTTCCGTGAACCCATTTATAACAGGGCTCATGTCTTTTTTTACCCCAATAATCTGAAAGGGCAATACTGCAATTGTAGTTTCCTTGTTTCCAACCAGTTCCACCAGAAAATAATTGTAATGGTCAAAGATACAAAAGATCACCCATGATGGGCAGGGGAGTGGTCACACATATGGGTTATTGTGTGTGTTGCCGGTACTGTTTCATCAATGGAACAAAATCATGTAGTTATGGTCGAAGTTCTGTGATATCCATTTTAACCTTGTACAACCTACTATTCCCATTTTCGTATGAATCCAAAAATTGCTTGAAATGGTCCATGTTTTCAATAGTCCCTGTGGGATTTTGAACGCGCCTACTCGTGAAGTAAAGAAGACCGTTGGTTTCATCCATAAAAGGACAATAATCCATATATCTTGAATTTATGGGTACGGGCAATGGTTTGGCTTTGGACCACTCATCATTATCCCCCTTGAAACTTATATAAAGATCGCCACTACCTTGACCATCTTCACGGGCATATCCGCCAAAAATTAAATAGGATTCGTCTTTGGCGATATAGGCATTGTATTCGTAGCCTTTGGAGTTGACGTTTTCACTTAAGGAAATGGGCTCGCTGTAATTACCATTTTCAAAACTGCTGAAAAAAATATCATCTTCTCCTTTGGAATCTGGTCGGTCACCCGTATAATAAAGGTTTCCATTGGCCGATACAGCTGGATAAAACTCGTTGTGCTCCGTGTTGATTGGTGTACCTATATTAATGGGATTGGACCACTTCTGGGAGGGAGAATCTCGCTCTACATACCAAATATCAAAATCCTTGGTATCTGAGGTGGATTTATTTAGTGGTCTATTGGATACAAAATACAGTCGAAGTCCGTCTGGAGACAAAAAAGGTTCCATGTCCTTGTATTCACCTGAAAACGATGCAATCTTAGGGGTTTCCCATTCATTACCATTCTTTGAAGACATGGAAATAACAGAAACATCTTCGGTTTGGGATTGAATGGTGAAATAGGCCTCGTTCCCATTCTGATCCATGGTAAAATCCCTGACCTTATCAAAATCTTTGAGGATAACCAATGCGGGCATAACCATGGTCTTTTCTTGGGCTTGACATGCAATTCCCCAAAAGAAAACCGCTATGAACAGATTACTTTTCAAGATTTAAGGCTTTGCTGATGGCTTCACTGACCAATTTTTCCATCACGGCATATCCTTCCTTGGTTACATGGACTTCATCAGTGGTATAGGCTTTGGGCAATCCATTTCGATCATCAGCCATTGCCGAAAAATAGTCAAGGTACATCACCCCTTGCTTATCCGTCATTTCCTTCAGTAGTTGGTTTAACTTTGGAATTTTCACATTAGGCTCAAGACCAGGTCGCCATGGATAATCGTACGCCGGCAAAACGGAACTTACGATAGGGTGTATACCATTAGCCTTGGCCAATTGCACCATGGACAGGATATTGTCCCGGATCTGTTCCAAGGTCATGGGACCCGTATTCCCGGCGATGTCGTTGGTGCCCGCTAAGATGACCACTGCTTTTGGATTTAAATTGATAACATCTTGTTGAAACCGGAGCAACATTTGGGGCGTGGTCTGCCCACTGATTCCTCGATTGATGTATGGATTATCGATAAAAAATGAAGGATTGGCATCTTCCCAGCCCTCGGTTATGGAATTGCCCATAAAGACGATGCGGCCATCCGTGTTTTTATTCTTGAGGACTTCGACATTGGCTTCCTGAAACTTTTGGAGGTTGGGCCAATCTTGCGCTTCTAGAGCTTCGGAAAATGATATGAACGAAAGCAAAACAAGTAGTTGGATTTTTATTCTTTGCATCTATGTTTGGTTTTGCTAAAAATAAGCAAATAATCAGATTCTAAGATCAGAAGAATAGATAATAGAGTAATAGTCCGGACAAGATCATGGTAAGAATTGTGTAGAAGGTTGCTTTCTTATCTTTTCGCTTGCGCTGCGCAATTTTTTTCCGAATACGCAACATATCCAGTGGAGTGGATTTTTTTAAATTCAGTTGGGTAGCAACTTCACGTCCATATACATCGCCCTTGTTTTTTAGCTTTCGCTTTTTTACCAATTCACGATTAGCCTTGAACGACTTTACTGCATCCAACATGAAACCACCACCGCCCATAGTTTTGTAGTTTACTTATTTGTAGTAAGTTACCAAATTTTGTTACAAAAAAACGGTAAAATCAGCCTGAGCCAACTTTACCGTTTCATTGTTTTTAGGAAATAATTCTCTAGTATTTGGCACTCTTTCCGTTGGCCTGTGTCCTTATAATGAACGCTCGGATATCATCATTGGCCTTTTGCAGATCTTCCCGTCTTAGGTACATCATATGCCCGGAACGGTATCCTTTAAATTCAAACCGGTCTTTCATTCGGCCACTTGGGTCTACTTGCGACATGGTATACTTTGCGGCAAAATAAGTACAGGCCCCATCGTAATAGCCAGATTGTACCAACACATTCAAATATGGGTTTTGCGCCATGGCCTGACGAAGATTTTCCCTAACATTATCATCATCATTGTTCCATGGGTGTACTGGCCCAAACATGTTGTACTTAATATCTGTCTTAAAGTTGAGCTCTTCCTGTAAATAGTAGTTGATGGCGGGTGTGAAGCTATGTAGCCATGAGGTAAGTTCTGGGGAATAATCAGGACTGTCACCAAAAACCTGCCTATCTATCCCGAGGTATCTGCTATCCAATCGGCCAACCGTATAGGCTCCTCTATCTTTCATCAGGGCTTTCCAGAAAAACTGGGTAGGAACGTCCAGGTTATGATCTAGGATATCTTGTTCCTTTAGACCAGTATAGTAAGCCATTTTCTGGGCCACGGCCTTCTTTTCCGCATCAGGAATAAACCCTCCTTTAGCAATGGCAGGAAGCAAGGTGTTTATGGTGTATGCTTCAACCTCTGGCAAGACTTCTAAAAGATCTTTGCTCTGCAGCGCTGAAGGAAGTGCTTTATGATGCCATGCAGTGGCAGCAAAATAGGGGAGATTTAGCGCACTGGAAACAGGGTCGTTGTCGCGGAAAACCTTATAATCGGCAGGAGAAACCATGATGACTCCGTTCAAATACATCCATTGTTGGTTCTGAAGTGCCAAGGATAGCCCCATGACCCGGGTACCACCGTAACTTTCTCCTACAATATATTTTGGGGAACTCCATCGGTTGTTTCGAGTCACAAATGTGTTCAACCATTCGGCCAAATAGGCCGTATCTGCATTAATGCCAAAAAATCTTTCACGATCTACCTTCTCTCCGGTTTCAGGAATGGTTCTCGAGTACCCGGTGTTGGCAGGGTTTACATAAACAATATCGGTAACATCCAACACAGAGAAAGGATTTTCCTTTACGCCATAGGGTTGAACGGGGTATCCTTCATCATCAATCTTAAGGATTCGCGGTCCTGTGTAGGCCAAATGCATCCAAACTGAACCGGAACCAGGCCCTCCGTTGAAAGAAATCAACAAAGGACGACTTGCGCGATCTTTCACATTGTTCCGTGTATAGTAAGTGTAGTGAAGCGCCGCAACAGGCTCCCCCATTTCGTCCCATACAGGCTGAGTACCCGTAGTGGCCGTATAGTTGATGTTGATACCGTTTATGGTAACGGCATGTTGGGTTGTAATGGTTGTATCTACGGGTATTTTTCGGTTTTGGGCAATCACAAGGGAGGAACAGAGGGCTATGCCCAGGAAGAGATAGATTTTTTTCATTTTTAAGGTTAATTAGTCTAGCACTAAAAATAGGTATTTTAGGTAAAAGAACCCTTACCATCCCAAAAAATAAGGTCTTAACATTAAATTCAAGAATGCGAAACACAAAACCTGCCTAAACTTTACATTTTAACATTGATTTAAAACAAGCATAAACCAATCAACATGTAGGGCTAACTCAATCCTAAAGGTCCATCTCTAGTTTTGATAAAACACAAATAACCTTAAAACTAGACTTTATGAATTTGAAAAAATTATTCTTTGGATTAATGCTTTCTTCCGTGGTTGCATTCGGACTTACCAGTTGTGATGGGGAAGATGGAAAGAATGGCATCGATGGAACAGATGGTATTGATGGTGTGGACGGAACCAATGGTCAGGATGGTGAAGATGGAGAGGACGGAGATGACCTAACCGTAGCTGAACTTGTTCCACTTACCAGTTCTGTAACCCCCAATACTGTATTTGAACTTAAGGGGGAATTCAGTACCTCTGCCCAATTGGAAATGATCATGTCCTCGGCAGATATCCTTGAATCCGATTCCACTTTTGTATATGGGGCCTACATGGATGGAGCGGCATTGTATCCTTATGAAGATGGTACATATGCCTTCATCAACAACTTGGAAGCCGATTATTCCGTTGCCCGAATTCGTATGAACTCCGATTTGCAACCCTTGGAAGGCGATTATATCGTAAACTCTGCGGCTACCGCTTTCACAGCAATGTGTTCCGGTTCTTCAATTACTATTGAAGAGCATGGATTTGGCCCACTTTATCTTTCTGGAGGTGAATGGGGCGGAAATGCAAAAGGCGTATACAAAATCAATCCATTCCGCTCACCAGATGATAGGGTAGAGGCTGAAAGATTGCACGCACTTGGTGAATGGGCTACAGAAAATGCCGTTGCCATTGGAAAAGATGCCTATCCTACACAAACAGTTGTTTTTATGGGAGACGATGATAGCAACAACACATATCCCCAAGCACACTTTGGTATGTATGTGGGCAACAGGGGTGATCTTTACAGTGGGAAACTCTATGTGTTGAGAGGAAAGGATACCACAGAAACTGCCATTGGTGGTGGGGGTCTTAAGTTTGAAATGGGGATGGCTGAAGACGTTGAATACGATGTGGAATGGGTTGAGATGACTGAGCGCACCCTAGCCGAATTAAATCAAGAAGCCATTGACTCCGTTGCCATTGGATTCCAGAGAATTGAAGATATTGATTGGAGAAGAGGTTCCGCTGAAAATAACAGAACGGTTTTCTTCAACGCTACAGGTAGAATACGTTCCGATAACCCCGATTTGGCCAATAGAGGTACTTCCTTTGGAAGAGTGTACAAACTGGAACTTGACCCTAACAACCCCATTGGTGATGCAAAATTGACCGTTGTTGTTGATGGTGATTTGGAGGGTGGCAAAGGAGATGGTATGCACTCTCCCGATAATATTGTTGTTACAGAGAACTATGTATATGTTCAAGAAGACCCCAATGGATATGCTAATGAGAATGCAGACATTCAAGGTTATGCCAAATTGTGGCAATATGATATCGCCACAGGCACTTTTAAGGAAGTAATGGAGTGTAACCAAGTTGCTGCAGCTGGCCTCGGTATTGGTAATACGGATTCTTATTGGGAAATTACCGGTATGATAGATGTGACCGACATCATCGGAGCTTCTGAGCCTACTTTTATCGGAGGGGCCCAAGTACACGGTTGGTCTTTTGACAGTAGCAACCCTATGACATACAGGGCAGATGGAAAGAAGTTTGTGGATCCTACTGCCATTGATGAGGCTGCGGCCACTTTGGAAGGATCGTTCCTTTTCAAATTAACGGGTCTTCCCAGATAATCTATTGATTTCGCATCATAACAGTTTTAAAATAAAGAGGTTCCCTGTTTCGGGGAACCTTTTTGTTTCCACTTTTAAATTCATCCACCTATGAGATCACCAATATACACCATCCTCTTTGCATTCTTTTTTATGATGTTGGGATCATGCAAAAAGCAAGAAGGGAATGCAAATCGTTCTACGTCAATGGATAAAGAATCCCTTTATAATGAAGATATAAGGGTACATTATTTCCAAACCTTGGACAGTGCTACACACTATATTCAAAAAATGGACACTATAAAAAGTTTGGAAGAGAACAAGAGAAATTTTCTTAAAAGCAGGGAATGGTACAAGCGGGCCGAACCTATGATAATTGCCTATGATTATGAAAATTACCTGTCTATGAATGCCCCCAATCTTCTTAAGGTGGAAATTGATGACTACACAGACATTAAAAGACTTAAACCCAAGAGTTATCAGGTTTTGGAGGAGCTTTTATATGGAGAGGAACCCATATCAAATCAGGAATTGGACATGGTATTAAGCTATTTACAGGCCCGTATTCCGTATATGAGAAGAAACCATATCCTATATACCCAAAGAGACCGGCATCATCTTAAGATGATTAGGGATGCCATTGTCAATATTGCCACAAAAGGCATTACCGGTTTTGATTCGCCCATGCTGGCCAATTCATTGAATGAGGCCATTTATAATTATGAAACCATTGCCCAGATCTTGGATATTTATAAGGAAGCATTTACGGATAAAGCGTTGTTAGATCTTTGGTCCGCAGAAATTCAGAAGACCATTGAAACTTTAAAATCAGGGGACTTTGATAGTTTTGACCGCTACACCTTCATTAAAAACCGTACCAACAGGCAATTGGGGTTGGTGAACTCAACTGCAAGAGATTGGAACATTGTCTTAAATACCTCCCGACCCTTGAATCCAACTGCTACTAATCTTTTCGATAGGGATTTTTTCAATATCAAACAGTTTTCTATACCAGGCTCTCCGGCCATCACCCCAGAACGCATTGCTCTTGGAAAGCAATTGTTTAATGATGGAACGCTTTCCAGTACAGACAATATAAGTTGTGCCACATGCCATATCAAAGAAAAAGCATTTACCGATGGACATCCAAAAGCCTTGGGCATCAATGGAATTGAGTTGCAACGTAATACGCCTACTTTGTCATATGCAGTATATCAGACAACAATGTTTTATGATGGTAGGGCCGATGGTCTTGAAGACCAAATTGTAAATGTGGTCAACGATGAAAATGAATTTCATATTGATTTGAACACTATTGAAAAAAAGGTAAGGGAGAACAATCTGTACAAAGTTGCATTTGACAGTTTGTACGGAGGCGAAATCACTAATTTAAACGTACGTCATGCCATTGCCACTTATATTCGGAGTCTTGCCCCCTTCAATTCCAAGTTTGATCGAAATATACAGGGAACAGAAAATTCACTGACCCATGAAGAAAGGCTAGGTTTCAACCTTTTTATGGGAAAAGCAGCCTGTGCCACTTGTCATTTCCCCCCAGCCTTTAACGGAATAGTACCTCCCAAGTATGCAGAAACGGAGTTTGAAAACTTGGGAGTACCTAAAAATCCAAGCTTTGGACATCCTGTTTTGGATGATGACCCCGGAATGTACTATCCCTATGAAGTAGAAGAAAAACGAAATTTCTTTAAAACGGCAACGGTTCGCAATGTAGAATTGACCGGGCCCTACATGCACAATGGGGTATATAAAACCTTGGAAGAAGTAATCACGTTCTATAATGTTGGAGGAGGGCAGGGAATGGGACTAGATGTGCCCTACCAGACTTTACCTCCGGATTCGCTGAACCTGAGTGATCGTGAACAAAAAGCATTGGTAGCCTTTATGAAAACACTAACGGACAAAGAGTTTATGGATGGAAAATAAAGAGGGGCGTATGGTCTAAAACTTTTCGAAAACCCCCAAACCAAAAAGGGCAAAATCGTACTTTACCGGATCCAAGGCGTCCAGTTTTCTTAAGTTTTTGTCCAGTTCGGCCAGTGCTTTGGCATCGTTTTGCTTGCGTTTGAGCAGTTTCAGCTTTCGGGCCACATTGCCCGAATGCACGTCAAGCGGACAGGAAAGTTGGCTTGGCCGTAATTGCTTCCAAAGGCCAAAGTCGACCCCAGTGTTATTGTCGCGGACCATCCAACGTAAAAACATATTGATACGTTTGGCTGCAGAACCTTTCATAGGATCTGAAATGTGCTTTGTGGTCCTTCGAGGATGGGGTAATTCAAAAAAAACCTTTTTAAAATCTGAAATAGCCAATTGTAGCGAATCCTGTCCTTGGTTCCTAGCAAAAACCGATTCCAATCCACCCTGCGCTTTATAGATATTTTTCAGGCTGGTTACAAAATAGCCCAAGTCCTCCCCGTTAAATGTACGGTGCACAAAATGGGAAAGCATAGCCAAATCATCGGCCGAATGGTTCATTACAAAATCGTGGGGTGTATTGCCCAACAGCTCCATCAATTTAGATGCATTGTTGATAATGCTCTTTCGGTTGCCCCAGGCAATGGTGGCCGTTAAAAACGCACTGATTTCAATATCTTCTTTTTTTTGGAATCGATGGGGAATTTGCAATGGGTCACTCTCCAAGAATTTTGGATGGTTATATTCCACCACTTTCTCGTCCAAAAAATCCTTTAGTTCAGATTTGGTCATGGCTTTAAGAAACAATCAAACCGTCAACCATCGTTAATTTCCTGTCTGCCATGTTGGCCAATTCAAGGTTGTGGGTCACCAATACAAAGGTTTGTCCAAATTCGTCCCGAAGCTTAAAAAATAGTTTATGCAAATTGTCCGCACTTTCAGAATCTAGGTTGCCACTGGGTTCATCGGCCAAAACCACGGACGGATTGTTCATAAGGGAACGTGCCACGGCCACACGCTGTTGTTCTCCACCAGAGAGTTCATTGGGTTTGTGGTGTTGACGGTCTTTCAGCCCTAAAAAATCTAGGAGTTCCATGGCTCGTTTTTCAGCTTCTTCCTTAGGTGTTTTTTTGATGAAGGCAGGAATACAGACATTTTCCAAAGCCGTAAACTCTGGCAACAGTTGGTGAAACTGAAAAATGAAGCCAATATGTTCATTGCGGAAGCGGGCCAGTTTTTTGTCGTTCAGTTGGGTAACCTCGGTGTCGTTGATCAGTAGCTTACTTTCTTGTGTATTGGATGGAGAGTCCAAAGTGCCCAAAATTTGCAACAAGGTTGTTTTTCCGGCACCCGAAGCACCAACAATGGATACCACTTCCCCTTTTTTGATTTCTAGGTCAACTCCTTTGAGAACTTTCAGGTCCCCATACTTCTTCTGAATATTTGTAGCCTTGATCATGAACTGCTTCTTTAGGAAAATGCATTACCTTCCTTAAAAAGCAAAGATTGGAATTTTTGCTAAGTTATTGGGCATCTTTCCGACTGATAGGGGAAAATAAGTTTTTTATCAAGATTGCGAGATACTAAACTTTACCTAATTTTGAAACTTCATGGATAAGCAAATCAATACAAATTTTGAAGAGGCCATATTTGCTGGCGGCTGTTTTTGGTGTACGGAAGCTGTTTTTCAACGGTTAAATGGAGTGGAACAAGTAGTTCCTGGCTATACGGGAGGCTCAATTAAGAACCCAGCCTATCGGGAAATCTGTACAGGACGTACTGGGCATGCCGAGGCTATCAAAATTAGTTTTGACCCTTCTAAAGTCTCTTATTCTGAGTTGTTGGAGGTTTTCTTTGCCACTCATGACCCAACTACCTTGAACAGACAAGGGAATGATGTGGGCACTCAATATCGCAGTGAAATCTTTTACACGTCCCAAGAACAAAAACAAAAAGCAGAAGAGTTTATTGCATTGTTGGAAAAAGAACAGATTTTTGCTTCACCCATTGTAACTGTAATTTCAGAAGAAAAATCTTTTTACAATGCTGAAGTAGAACATCAAAATTACTATAACGATCATAGGGAACAGCCGTATTGCCAGGTTATCATAGACCCCAAGATCAAAAAATTGAATGCTTATTATTCAAATAAGTTAAATACCGCCAATTAAATTTATGTCACCATACAGAAATCTAGAAGAGTACAACATAGAAATCACCAATGAAGTAAAAGACCACTTTGCTAAAATCGTGGAAGACATCGGTGAAGATGCAGAACGCGATGGTCTTATAAAGACACCGGAACGTGCCGCAAAAGCTATGCTTTTCCTTACCCAGGGATACAAACAAGATGCCACGGAAATCCTTAAAAGTGCCATGTTCGCGGAGAGTTATGATGATATGGTGATCATTAAGGATATCGAGGTATATTCCCTTTGCGAGCACCATATGCTCCCTTTCTTTGGAAAGGCACATATAGCATATATTCCCAATGGACATATTGTTGGACTGAGCAAGATACCCCGTGTAGTGGATGTTTTTGCCCGCCGATTGCAGGTACAGGAGCGTTTGACCCATGATATTTTGGAATGCATCAACAACACACTAAAGCCCAAAGGTGTGGCCGTGGTCATTGAAGCCGCCCATATGTGTATGATGATGCGAGGAGTACAAAAACAAAATTCGGTCACTACAACATCTGGTTTCAGGGGACAGTTTGAAAAAATTGAGACGCGAAATGAGTTTCTTAAACTAATCAGTTCAGATTTATCGTAAGGCATTTTCCCATTTCATTTGGATTTTCTATTTTACCACGATGACAGAAGAGAAAGACCCCAAGTACCGTAACCTGCTTTTAGGGATTTTGTTCGATGGTATAGGAATGCTTTCATTCGCAATCCCGGGAATTGGTGAATTTTCAGATGTAATATGGGCTCCCATAGCAGGTTGGCTTATGACCAGGCTTTACAAGGGTAGAGTAGGGCAAGCGGCCGGTCTCATTACCTTTGCTGAAGAGCTGATTCCCGGGATGGATGTGGTGCCTACCTTCACGTTGACTTGGATTTACACTTATCTTCTGAGCAAAAAAAAGAGCAACAAGTAAATTACCTATTGCCCTTTAAAAAATTCAAATCTTCCTTTTAAAGCCCGATACTCAAGTTAAAGGCAATATTTCTGCCCATATTGGCAATGCCGTCGGTTTTTAATCGAGATAGGTGCGAGATGTAGTTCTTATCGAAAAGATTGTTACCACTGACTTTGTACCCCACAAGTTGATTGAATATTTTTAATTCCCCACCAATTCCCATATTGAATAGGCTGTAACCTGGCGTAGTTGCTTCAAAAGTGGCCACTTTATTCTGGTCAAATACGGATTGAAGTGTAGCAAAAGCATAGCTTTTGGATTTTGTCCCCTTAATCGTGTTCCATTCCACCCGCAGGGTATTGTTCCACCGGTTTGCCGGAATCAAGGGAAGGTCTGTCTTATCTTCCAGTTCCCCAAACACCATATCAAAACTGCTCTCAAAATGAAGCCAATCCAAAGGATGCGGGTGCAAGTGAAAACCAAACTCACCTCCATACAATTTTGCATCTTGTTGCTGAAAAACATAAATCGGGTTGTCATCCCTAAAATCTCCAGTAGGTTGCAAATAGATATAATTGCTCACACTGTTATAAAATGCGTTGGCATACACCTCGATGTGCTGGTTTCCATATTCAAGAGCCAAATCTACCTGTACATTTTGCTCACTATCCAAATCAGGGTTACCAATTTCCACGCGATTGGCACCACTATGTAGGCCGTTCGAGGTTAATTCGGATAAATTTGGAGCCCTAAATCCAGTGGCCAAGTTCAAACGGAACAAAATATTATCTGTTAGATCGGCTCTATACCCTACCGCAGCATTGAAGCTGTTGAAGTTTTTGTCCAAACTGGGAATGTATTCTTCATCCCCAACAATACCACTTTCTTCCCCATTTATAGATCTAAGATCGTACCGGACCCCTAATTGTAGGTCACTCTTGTTAAAGTGAATATGTGATGTGGCCAGTACCCCGAAATCATTGGTAATAGCATTGGGAATCAGCACTTCTTCCCCAAAATTTTCATTTTTTTGGTGCATCCCTTGTACACCAAAAATCGTGGTCATACTACCCCATTGAGGGTTAAACTGGATATTATAGTTGAATGTGCTCAAGTCCATATCCAAAGAGGGACCTTCCTCACCCTCTTCATGTTCCTCTTCGTGCCCTTCCTCTTCATGTTCTTCACCCTCTTCATGCTCGTGGTGTTCCTCAAATTCCTTTCTATCATTAAAAATATACCCGAAAGTAGCCTCAAGGCTGGATTTTCTAAAGAAAAAATTAGTTTTTGAACTCAAGATATGGGTCGCAATCTCTTGGTTGGGCAATAAAGGATCCCGTTCATTGTTCTGTACGCCAATTTCCTCCGGAATACCCAGATTGGATTCATTATAATTATACCGTAGCTCTGTTTTGAACTTGGTTGCTTGATAGGCCACCCCAGTTTTTATGTCTGCTTCATTAAATCTGGAATTGGTAACCCCAGTACCATCGCCCGTTTCATAATCTGCATTGGAGGCATATGCGCCCCTGACCAAAAACTTAAACTTGTTACCAGAGGTCTTAAATCCAGCATTGGCCCCATAGCCTAGTGTATTGGTAAAATAGTTTAGGTTGATGTCGCCCGAAGTCTGATTTGGTAGTTCAAAGCTTTCAGGATTTAAGTAGAGAACTCCTCCAAGAGCATCGGAACCATAGAGCAGGGAAGCTGGGCCTTTGATAACCTCTACACTTGAAATACCGGCATCGTTGATGCCGAGGCCATGTTCGCCTCCAAATTGCTGATTTTCCAGGCGAACCCCTTGGGTATATACCAAAACCCGATTGAAGCTAAGTCCTCGAATGACCGGTTTCCCTATTCCCACTCCTGTGGAAACTGAAGTTACCCCGGGAATGGTTGCAATTCCTTCGGCTAGGGTAATTGCGCCTTCACTTTTTATTTCAGCAATTGATTTTTGCTCCACCTTCATTACGTTTTCACGTTGAAGTTTATGAAAAGGAGTAGATAGGACAACTTCATCAATCTCAATGGCCGATGCTACCATTGCATAATTAAAAGTATTGGTACCTGAGTGAATCTGCAAGGTTGTGGAGTGGGTTTCATAACCCAAGTAGGCAACTACAAGTTTGTAAGAACCCTCCGGAAGACCTGCTATTGTGTAGGAACCATTGGTATCAGTAACCGCACCTTTTTCCAATTGGGGTATGTATACAGACACCTGTTCCAAAGGCTGTCCATTTTCCGAATCTGTTATGTTACCTGTAACTGTGCTCTGTGCTACTATATAAAGTGGTGTCAATGCCAAAAGCATTGACGTGAATAATTGTTTCATTATAAAAATTACTACGTTATTGAATATGTTAAATCGAAACGAAAACTACAATGAAACTATAGGGGGTCCTCGTAGGGCAAGAAATTCCTTTTGGTAAGGTTTAAAGAAAGAGGTGTAAAAACTGTTTTGATGACCAATAGTTGGCATTTCCACAGCAACGTATTCATAAGACGAACCAAAAAATACTTTGGATACCAAGGTGAAATCGTGGAATTCACAATGGAAATCCGCCTCATGAATGTGCTTTGTGCCTTCAGCTATACAACGTTTTTCCTTGGAATGCTCAAAAAGAAGGTGTGTAAGCTTTAATGCAGACGGGGTGAGTATCCCCAAGGCCAGCACAAAGGAAACAACAGCAATACTACGTTTAGAAAGCAATGAGGTCATCTTGGACAAAGTAACTTATCCAAAGACATTTTTTATGTTAACAAAACCATAAAACTAAGGAAAGAGAAAGCCTAATCCCATACGCTTCAACATTTTCTTTTCAAATTCCCAAAAGAATCTGAACTGCCCAAACAACCATCCAATTATGATAAGTATAAATTGATAAACAGGGAATATCAAAAGAATACGTGCGGTCCAATAGATAACACCATGAGTGTTATTTTCGCCCAATCCCATCCATTCGACCAATGGTCCGGCTAGTTTTCCCGAAAGGCTTCCTGTAATGGCGAAGACAATAAAAATAGCAATCATTTCCCATTTATGGGAAACCTTCCATTTATGTTCCAATTTTTTAAAGCACCAAAGGAAGAAACGCATCATCAGAAAATACAATCCTATTGTGGAACCTATCGTAAAAACCCATTCTATGGGACTATTATTAAAATCGAAGGTGTGCAACAGACGTCTAGATATCCAGTAGGCGGTAAGTAAAACTAAGGCGAAGCCCAAAAAAGGGAAAAGAAGTTGCCAGTTGCTATGAATTTCCCAGCGGTTCTTTATTTTTTTCATCGGCAAGAATGTTCCGATGCAAAAATACGGTTTTAAATCCTTGGAAGAAAGGGACCAAGACGCTGTTTGTACTTCCGTTGGAAATAGACGAAGTAATTGTAGAGTTTGTAGTTTACCTCATATCCATAATCAATGTTGGGGTCATAATTGATTTGGAGCATGTAAAGGTTAGGATTGAAATTCATGGGTTGCATCACACGCCTATTCCATTCCATGACAAGAATATTGTTCCTGTTTTCCAAAAAAGGTTGGGAGTAATAGCCTTCAGGTCTGGCTATGCTCATGAGCCATGTGTAGAATCCTGGTTCAATGATGATGATTTCATATTCACTTTCCTCATCCTTGATTTCTACTTCTTTTTCTTCCTGCGAATTGAAAACAGCTTGCTCTTCATCCGAAATATCCAAGGCTTCTTTTTGTGCAGAGCAGGACATCAAAAAGCCAAAAGTGGCAACAAAGGCCACAACTAGGGATAAAATTCTCTTTTTCATACGTTTAAGGTACAAAAAAAGCCATTTGAAAATTCAAACAGCTTTGTTAAATATCGTTAAGGAAAGGTACTATTTACCAAAAAGACCACCCAATATTCCGCCTAGACCACCTTTCTTCTGTCCGCCACTGTTCAACACCATTCCAGCCAAGTCATCAATGACACTTCCATCACCATCGGAGTCCAAAAAGGTTTCAATAAGGGATTGTTGCTTGGTAGCACTTCTACCACCACCCATAAGTCCACCCAAGAGACCGTTTAGTCCATCAGGGCTGCTTACATTCTGCTGACGTGTCTGTTTTCCCAGATATCCCAATAATATAGGGGCCGCAATTTTAAGGATTTGTGAAATGGTCCCAGCATCCAGGCCAGATTTGCTGCTCAGGGCGTTTTCCACTTGGGGTTGTTTTGCTCCAAAAACATGCCCCAAGATTCCGGCACCATCATCCATTACATTCTGGTCCACTCCACCACCAAAAAGACCACCCAAATCATCCAAAATACTCCCATCGTGTTTGGAAGAGAGCGCATTCATCAAGCCCTGGGCACCGCCTGGGGTAGAGGTGTTTTTTTTCATGGCTCCCATCAACAAAGGCACCGCCATGCTTAAAACATCAGCGGTTTTATTCTCGGATTGTCCAGTTTGTCCGGCCACCCCACTAATCAATTGCTTGCCCATGGGGCTATTCAGTAAATCCAATAATCCTGACATTGTATTTGTGTTAAGGTTAGAGAGACAATGTACTAAAAAAGTAGGTTTTGAACCTTCATTCAGGTGAAAAAACCTGTCATTTTAGCAATTTGATAACCTGTTGAGCCAATTCCAAACCAATACGCTGTTGCGCTTCTTGGGTTGATGCCCCGATATGTGGGGATAACGATATTTTGGGATGCATCAAAATTTTGATTTCAGGTTGGGGTTCCGACTCATACACGTCCAGTCCTGCAAAGGCTAGTTTGTCATTATCCAAGGCTTCCACCAAGGCCACTTCATCCAAAATACCACCACGTGATGCATTGATGATTCCCGCGGTAGGCTTCATTTGCGCCAATTCTTTTTTTCCGATGACATATCCATTTTGGGAAGGAACATGGATGCTTACGAAATCAGCATTTTTTAAAACGGTCTCAAGCGAACTGTTCTGCAGTTTGAACTGTACCTCTTGACCATCATAAAATGAGAGCTTTACCGTAGCTTTTTCTGTATGGTGATCATGGAACAGGACTTTCATGCCCAAGGACAAAGCTACTCCTGCGGTAGCTTCCCCTATTCGGCCGAAACCGATGATTCCAAGAGTTTTTCCACGTAATTCTGTCCCCGAAGCATAGCTTTTCTTGAGTTGCTTGAATTGGCTATCGCCATCCAAGGGCATGTTCCGATTGGAATCGTGCAAAAATCGAGCTCCGTTGAACATATGGGCAAAGACCAATTCTGCCACGGAGGCCGATGATGCTTCCGGAGTGTTGATTACATGAACTCCTTTTGACTTTGCATAATCCACATCAATATTGTCCATTCCCACACCGCCTCTGCCAATGAGCTGTAATCTGGGACAGGCATTTATCAAATCTTTTCGCACTTCGGTGGCACTTCGTACCAAAAGAACAGAGATTGAATTGGTGTTGATAAAATTTACCAATTGTTCTTGGGCCACTCGGGTAGTAATCACCTCAAAACCTTCCTTTTGAAGTAACTCAATTCCCGATTGGGCTAAGCCATCATTGGCCAGTACAATATTCATAGGCTTAAATTATAAGTCTTAAGTTTTAAATAGTTTCTTGGCTGGTTTTGACAATTTTGGTCAAAATTTTGATGATTTGCTCTATTTCTTCCAAGTACTCTTTCAAATCAAGGTCTGATAAATTGGCTTTATGAATCAATCGTAACCAATATCTAGATTCACGTGCTTCTTTTGAAGCTATGGCCATTTTAGAAATGAAATCCTTTTTGGATTGACCTGCACCTGCTTCGGCTACATTTGCTCCAATGCTGGTGGATGAACGCAATAATTGATCGGCGAAGACATACTCGTTGTTTTCCTTCAAATTTTTAACCAACTTGATGATGCGCAACGAAAATTCAAAACTTCTTTCTTCGATCAATATTTAGGATTTAGAACTAAAAACTTAACACTAATCTATCCTTTTTTCTCCAATTCGCTCATGATGTCGACCAAAACCCCTACACTTTCCAAGGGCAGTGCATTGTACATGGATGCTCGATACCCTCCAACGGAACGGTGCCCATTGATTCCACTGATACCAGCTTCCTTGCACATAGTATCGAAAAGCTCTTTTAATCCATCGTCTGTGATGTTGAAGGTGGCGTTCATGGTAGAACGGTCTTCCTTTGCTGCAAAACCTGAGAATACAGGGTTCAATTCTATTTCAGAATAGATAAGATTGGCTTTTCGTTCATTGATTTCCTCAATAGCTGCGATACCACCCAAATCTTTTAACCATTGCATGGTGAGCATAGATACATATACTGCAAATACAGGAGGTGTGTTGAACATGCTCTCTTTACTCGCATGTACCGAATAATCCAACATAGATGGAATTTTTCGGGAAACCTTGCCCAAAACATCTTCTTTTACCACAACAAGAGTGGTCCCGGCTGGCCCCATGTTCTTTTGCGCGCCTGCATAGATTAAGTCAAACTGGGAAAAATCAAGTTGACGGGAAAAAATATCCGAACTCATGTCGCAAACCAATGGGACATTTGTTTTGGGAAATTCCTTGATCTGGGTTCCAAAAATGGTATTGTTGGAGGTAAGGTGCAAATAATCCAGGTCGGAAGGAATACTATATCCCTTTGGGATATGGTTGAAATTTTCCGCTTGGGAGGAAGCCACTTCCACAATTTCACCAAAAAGCTTAGCTTCTTTAATGGCTTTTTGACTCCAAGTTCCAGTATTTACATATCCGGCTTTCTTATCAAGCAAATTATAAGCAGTCATTAAAAACTGCATACTGGCACCCCCTTGTAAGAATAAGGCTTGGTACCCTTTGCCTTCCAGTCCCATTAGTTCAAGGGCCAAGGAGCGGGCCTTTTCCATAATGGCCACAAACTCTTTGCTGCGGTGCGATATTTCTATAAGTGATAATCCGATACCATCCAGTTCCACTACAGCTTCGGAAGCTTTTTGCATGACCTCTTTGGGCAAAATGCAAGGTCCTGCACTAAAATTGTGTTTTTTCATTCCCTTATTTTAAAAAGTAAAGGTCTAAAAAAAACTTGGATCTAAAAACGGTTTTGCGAATCGGTTTCTTTATAGCTGAAGTAAAAATTCCAAGGTATCCACACCATCCGCATAATCATCCAGTCTAGGTTTTTGGGTATCTCCAAAAATCACTTCTCCGGATTGCGCCTCTCCAGACACGACACATTGGATTTGTTCCTCTTGTTCCGATAATTGGTTACGTAATTTTTCCAATGAATCATAACGCGAGTAAAATAATGCGGCAATGGGAGAGGAGAACCCCTCATCTTCCTTGAGCACCAAAAACCCATTGTCCAAGATTTTAAAATCACTCATTAGATAAACCGCTTTGTTATAATCGTAGTTGTTGGCGTATTTATGTTGATGGATTACGTCTTGAAACTTAAAAACAGCCTTGTAGAACGCATCAAAATCATAGCCTTGAGGCACAAAGATTTTAGAAACATTTCGGCAACCCAGTCCATAATACCTGAAAATATCTTCACCCAAAGCTTCCAACTCGGAGTTGGATTCATTCCCTGTTAAAATAGCTACTGAACTTCTATTCTTACGTATAATATTGGGCTTTTTTCCAAAGTAATATTCAAAATAGCGCCCTGTATTATTGCTTCCTGTTGCAATAACGGCATCAAAATTTTCCAATTTACCTTCAGTGAATTCAATTCGTTCTGCCAGTAAGGGCTCTTGCTGAATCAAATAATCGGCAAGAAAAGGAAGCAAAACTTTATCATTGGAGGATAATTTTGCCAACACCTTGTTTCCAGAAAGCAATACACAAAGTAAATCATGGAATCCCACCAGAGGAATATTCCCTGCCATGACAATACCAATGACCTTTGGGGCGTTATCAACCTGAAAATCATATTTGGAAAGCCATTGGGATAGATTTTCATCCGTCAACAATTTGCTCCATTGTCTTAAGGCAAAGATGATGTTTTCACGGGTAAACCATCCGTTTTGCTGTTCGGCCCTGACCAATGTCTCGTTAAATGAAGAAAACGAATCTTTGTCATTTTCACAAAAATCGGTGAGGTAGTTTCCAAGTTTAACAAAAGCTTTCGATATTGGGAGATGTGCCCTCATTATATTTGTATACTAATTTGGTAGGGTTTATTTTTGCCAAAAATACGCATGCTGAAATGAATCAGCACCACGGAAAAAGAAAATTATGGCGATAATTATTACTGACGAATGCATTAACTGTGGGGCCTGCGAGCCAGAATGCCCCAATACTGCAATATATGAAGGAGCTGATGAGTGGCGATATAGTGATGGTACTTCCTTGGAGGGCGATGTGGTCCTTCCCAATGGAAAGGCGGTAAATGCTGATGAGGTTCAAGAACCGGTCAGTGACGAGATTTACTACATTGCACCCGACAAGTGTACCGAATGTATGGGATTCCATGAAGAACCACAATGTGCAGCAGTTTGTCCTGTAGATTGTTGTGTTCCTGACGATGACCATGTTGAGAGCGAAGAAGAACTTTTGGGTAAGCAGAAGTTCATGCATCCCAACGGATAGCCCATAAAAAACATGTAATTTTGGCCCGAACTTAAAATGGTTCGGGTTTTTTTATGCAAGAAAAAGAAAAAACATACAATGGGTTTTGGAAACAAGCTGGGTGTATTTTGTCATTGGTGGCCATCTTTGGTATGATTGCACTTTTTGCCATGGGTTTTTATTTCCTGATAAAAGGGTATTAAAACGTTCAAAACAAAACTTCAACTTATATTTGCAGCCTTAATTCAGTAATTCAGTTGGCAGTATTCAGTAAGATATCTTTTATTCGAATGCTTTTAATACAGAGATATGACATCTGATAATCTGACATCTTAAAATCTAATATCTAGCATCTAGCCAATGAAAGCCGGTATCGTAGGACTGCCCAATGTGGGAAAATCCACCCTCTTCAACTGTTTATCCAATGCCAAGGCGCAAAGTGCCAATTTCCCTTTTTGTACCATTGAACCCAATATAGGTGTGGTAAATGTGCCGGATACCCGTTTGGAAAAGCTTGAAGAATTGGTTAAGCCAGAACGTGTGATTCCGGCAACGGTAGAAATCGTGGACATTGCAGGTTTGGTAAAAGGTGCCAGCAAAGGTGAAGGATTGGGCAACCAATTTTTGGGCAATATCCGTGAAACGGATGCCATTCTTCATGTGTTACGATGCTTTGATAACGATAATATTGTACACGTGGATGGTTCCGTGGACCCTATTCGCGATAAGGAGACCATAGACATGGAACTCCAATTAAAGGATTTGGAAAGCGTTGAAAAGAAGCTCGAAAAAGTTAAGCGTGCTGCCAAGACCGGAAATAAAGAAGCGCAGAAGGAAGAGGCTGTGCTAACTGCTCTGAAAACTGGTTTGGAATCGGGTAAATCGGTAAGAGCCATTGTAATAGGTGAGGAGGATAGATTGGAGTACGTAAAACCCCTCCAACTCATCACAGACAAGCCTGTAATGTATGTCTGTAACGTAGGCGAAGAAGCCGCAGCAACAGGGAATGCCTATGTAGACAAGGTAAAAGATGCTGTGGCCCAAGAAAATGCAGAGGTCATTTTTCTGGCAGTGGGTACCGAAGCCGATATTACCGAACTGGAAACCTACGAAGAACGACAAATGTTCTTGGAAGATTTGGGACTTTCAGAACCTGGTTCCGCTAAATTGATACGTGGGGCCTATCGCTTATTGGATTTGGAAACCTATTTTACTGCAGGGGTAAAGGAAGTCCGCGCATGGACCATTCCGGTGGGAGCCACGGCACCCCAAGCCGCTGGTGTAATCCACACCGACTTTGAAAAAGGATTTATTAGGGCCGAGGTCATTGCCTATGATGATTATGTAAAGCATGGTAGCGAAGCCAAGGTCAAGGAAGCTGGCCGTATGCGCGTGGAAGGCAAGGAATACATTGTTAAAGATGGCGATGTGATGCATTTTAGGTTTAACGTGTAATCCTTGTTTTCTGATTTTTATCGAAAACTATTCCTATGCAAAAATCAAAACCCATATCTTTCCTTTCCAAACCTTAATGTATGTTTAAAAAGCTTACCTATGCCGCTTTGGCATTTTTTATTGTTTCCTGTTCCAGTTCAGATTCAACTGATGAAGTTCCAAATGAGGTAAGTTTACCTTCAGTTACAACAGCCATTCCCTCCGACATAACCGAGAATTCAGCTAATATTGGCGGTTCAATTTCTGATGATGGTGGAGCCAATATTACCGAACAAGGAGTAGTCTGGGGCTTGAGTTCCAATCCAACAACAGCAGATAATAAGAAATCTTCTGGTTCTGGAACCACCGATTTTAAAACTTCCCTGACTGGGTTAAACGCCAACACCCAATATTTCATTCGTGCCTATGCCATAAACAGTAAGGGTGTTGCCTATGGAAACCAGCAACAGTTTACCACTTTAGAAGCTGAACCACAACAAAAGACTTATGAGGGGAGCGTGGAATTGACCACACAAAGTGAAGTAGATGATTTTGGAGCGAAAAAATATACAGAGATTACGGGTGATTTAATTATTTCTAGTAAGAACAGAATTGAAATTTCCAATATAAACTCCTTATCAGACTTGACTAAAGTTGGGGGAGGTCTTTATGTTGCTGGGAATAGCAAATTGGAAACTGTTAATGGATTGGAAAGTGTATCAACTATAGGAGGGTATCTTTATATTTTAAGCAATGAAGCATTGATTGATTTAGATGGCCTGAGCAATCTTAGTTCGGTACATGGCCTTCAAATTAATTTCAATTCTTCTTTAACGAGTATAACAGGGTTGAGCAAGCTAACATCGTTGGGAGAGAGCCTAATTGTCTACGGTAACGATATATTGGAGACCCTGGATGGCCTAAATCAACTGGAAGTTTTAGGCGGGGGGATTTCAATAAACGAAACGGTTAGCTTAAAAAACCTTGACGCCTTAGGTAAACTCAAAGAAATTAAAGGCACCATCTTCATTAATAACAATCAAAGTTTAGAGAGTATATCTGGATTGGATAATTTGGATTTTGCCATTACCATTGAAATAAATAGTAATGCAGCTTTAAAAGACATACCATTTAAAAATTTGCATCTTGTCAAAAGTTCTATATTGATTCAGAAAAATCCTAATTTGACTACAATAAATGGTTTTGAAAGTCTGGTTCAAGTTCAAAGATTGAGAATAGATTCAAATGCTATTCTTGCAAATATTCAGGGGTTTCCTTTGCTCGAGCAAGTAGATTATATTAATATTTTTACAAATCCAGAATTAATCAATATTTCAGGGGGGGCTCTTCTGAAAAACATGGTTGCATTAGAGATTCGCAACAATCCGAAATTGATTTCCATTGATGGGTTTGAGTCATTGGAAACAGTGCAGAGCTTTAGTTTTTTCTACAATCAAGCATTGGAGCAAATAAATGGCTTTTCATCCCTAATGGAAGTTGGTGATTACTTTAATGTTTCAGGCAATTACAAACTTAAAACAATAGCGGGTTTTTCTTCAATTAATTCAATAGGGAGCCTAACGCTTACAGGAACGCTATTAGAGAGTCTAGACATGTTCTCGACCTTACAAACAATAGGTGGAGGCATTGTAATTGGAGACAATCCAATGTTAACTAGTGTTTATGGATTCAACAATCTTGAAGAGATAAATGGTAATTTGGTTATTGGTGAAAACCCATCTTTAAATGACTTTACTGGATTATCAAATATTAAAACGATTAAAGGTGGTTTGACTATCTCAAACCTAGACAAAGTCACGACATTTGAAGATTTCCATTCGTTGACAACTATTCAGGGGGAATTACATATTCACTCTAATATAGGATTACTTAATTTAGATGGGTTGGAAACTCTGACGACTTTGAACGGAGATATCAGAATAAATTCAAATCCTTTATTAAGCAGCTATTGCGGTTTAGTACCCCTTATAGAAAATGGATGGCTTGGATATTCTAGTATATATGATAATCTATATAATCCATATCTCCGAAATATTTCGGAAAGTGACTGCAGTAATTGAGCTTACAATAGGTCTTCAAGGGAGAGACATGTTTCTTTTTAGTTGAAGGAAGGTATTAATATTCACTCTACAAGCTATATCAACACCCATTGTTGATTAATTTCTTGCTTCCATACTTTTATTTTTGCCCCTAAATTTTATATTAGCAAGGATTAACCCTTAACACATGGCAGAAACCCAGTATACCGAGGATAATATTCGTTCACTGGATTGGAAGGAGCATATTCGTATGCGTCCCGGAATGTACATTGGCAAATTGGGCGATGGCTCTTCTGCCGATGACGGCATCTACATTCTTCTTAAAGAGGTCATCGATAACTGTATTGATGAATTTGTCATGGGGGCCGGGAAAACCATAGAAATCAACATTAAGGACAACACCGTGCATGTTCGTGACTTTGGTCGGGGCATTCCATTGGGAAAAGTGGTGGATGTGGTCTCCAAAATGAATACTGGAGGTAAATACGATACACGTGCCTTCAAAAAATCCGTGGGACTTAATGGGGTAGGTACCAAGGCCGTGAATGCTTTGTCCAGTTATTTTAGGGTAGAGTCTACCCGTGATGGACAATCCAAATCTGCAGAATTTGAGACAGGAAATCTTACCAATGAGGAATTTTTGGAGGAAAGTTCAAGACGGAGGGGCACCAAGGTAAGTTTTGTTCCTGATGAATCCATTTTCAAGAAATATAAATATCGCAACGAGTATGTGGAACGCATGCTCAAGAATTACGTTTACCTAAATCCAGGACTCACCATTGTCTTTAATGGCGAAAAATTCCATTCGGAAAACGGGTTAAAGGATTTATTGGAAGACAATAACAATAATGAGGATTTCCTATATCCTATCATTCATTTAAAAGGAGATGATATTGAGGTGGCCATGACCCACAGTAAAACCCAATATAGCGAGGAATATCATTCTTTTGTCAACGGCCAGCACACCACCCAGGGAGGAACCCACCAAGCAGCCTTCCGGGAAGCCGTGGTCAAGACCATTCGGGATTTTTACGGAAAGAATTACGATGCTTCAGATGTAAGAAAGTCAATCATTTCTGCCATCTCCATTAAAGTGATGGAACCCGTTTTTGAAAGTCAGACAAAAACCAAATTGGGTTCTACGGACATGGGAGGGGACTTGCCAACTGTGCGTACGTACATCAACGATTTTCTGGGAACACAGTTGGACAACTACTTGCACAAAAATCCGCAAACCGCTGAAGCCCTGCAGCGTAAGATTGTACAGGCTGAAAAGGAACGTAAGGAACTTTCAGGTATCCGGAAATTGGCACGTGAACGCGCAAAGAAAGCAAGTTTGCACAACAAAAAACTTAGGGATTGCCGTGTGCACCTCCAAGACATGAAAAATGAGCGACGCTTGGACACCACTCTGTTCATTACGGAAGGGGATTCTGCATCCGGCTCCATTACCAAATCCAGGGACGTGAACACACAGGCTGTTTTCAGTTTGAGAGGGAAACCCTTGAACTCCTACGGCATGTCCAAAAAGATTGTGTACGAAAACGAGGAGTTCAATCTGCTCCAGGCTGCCTTGAATATTGAAGAATCCATGGAGGATTTGCGGTACAACAATATTGTAATCGCCACGGATGCCGATGTGGATGGGATGCACATACGGTTGCTGTTAATTACCTTTTTTCTGCAATTCTTTCCGGAACTGATCAAGGAAAACCATTTGTACATCCTTCAAACCCCACTTTTTAGGGTTCGAAATAAAAAAGAAACCATTTATTGCTATAGTGAAGAGGAAAAAAGAAAAGCCATTGACAAGCTAAGTGGAAAACCAGAGATTACCCGATTTAAGGGATTGGGTGAGATTTCGCCAGATGAATTCCAGCATTTCATTGGAGATGACATTCGATTGGAGCCTGTAATGTTGGACAAAGCCATGAGTATAGACAACTTATTGCAGTTCTATATGGGGAAAAATACTCCCGATAGACAGGAATTCATTATAAATAACCTTAAAGTTGAACTTGATTTAGTTGAAGAAAACTAACTGTAAAACAAATAAATACACATCCTTCTGAATGGAAGAGAACGAAGAACTGAATGATGAAGGCTTAGAGAATCAGGATACCTCCCAAGATAGCTTGGTAAAAGTTACTGGGATGTACAAGGACTGGTTTTTGGATTATGCTTCGTACGTAATCCTGGAACGTGCCGTACCAGCAATTGAAGATGGATTTAAACCAGTGCAACGGAGAATCATGCACGCTCTCAAAGAACTGGATGACGGCCGTTACAACAAGGTGGCCAACGTGGTAGGACATACCATGCAATACCACCCCCATGGAGATGCCAGCATTGCTGATGCCATGGTTCAAATAGGGCAGAAAGACCTTTTAATTGATACACAGGGAAACTGGGGAAATATTTTAACAGGTGACGGGGCCGCCGCACCAAGATATATTGAGGCCCGGCTTTCCAAATTTGGCCTTGAGGTTGTCTATAGCCCCAAGATAACGGAATGGCAGCTATCCTATGACGGTAGAAAAAAAGAACCCATACACTTACCGGTCAAATTTCCTTTGCTTCTTGCCCAAGGTGCGGAGGGAATTGCGGTTGGGCTTTCAACCAAGATACTACCACATAATTTTATAGAACTTATTGATGCTTCCATAAAACACCTTAAAGGTCAACGGTTCACTATATATCCCGACTTTCCCACTGGCGGAATCATTGATGTGACCAATTATAATGAAGGGGTTAGAGGCGGAAAAATACGGGTCAGGGCAAAGATTTCGGCTCTGGACAAAAATACGTTGGTCATCAACGAAATACCATATGGCACCAATACATCTTCTTTAATTGATTCCATCCTTAAAGCTAATGACAAGGGGAAGATCAAGATCAAAAAAATAGAGGACAACACAGCTGCAGAAGTTGAAATTCTGGTTCATCTGCCCAGCGGTCTTTCACCCGATAAAACTATTGATGCCCTCTATGCATTTACCGCATGCGAATCCTCCATTTCGCCATTGGGCTGTATCATAGAGGACAATAAACCCCTGTTCATTGGGGTCAAGGAAATGCTTGAGCGATCCACGGACAATACGGTGGAGTTATTGAAATCCGAATTGGAAATTCAATTGAGTGAGTTGGAAGAGCAATGGCATTTTGCCTCCTTGGAACGAATTTTCATAGAGAATAGAATCTACCGGGACATTGAGGAAGAAGAGACCTGGGAAGGAGTGATTGCTGCCATAGACAAAGGATTGAAACCATTTACCAAGAATTTAAAAAGAGCAGTTACCGAAGAAGACATTGTCCGTTTAACAGAGATTCGCATTAAGCGTATCTCCAAGTTCGATTTAGAGAAAGCCCAACAACTTATCGATAGTTTGGACGAACGTATTGCCCAAACCAAGCACCACTTGGAACATTTGGTAGAATATGCCATAGACTATTTCAAAGAGTTGAAAAAGAAATATGGGGCTGGTCGTGAAAGACAGTCAGAGATTAAAATTTTCGATGACATCGAGGCTACCAAGGTGGTCATTAGAAACACAAAACTCTATGTAAACCGCGAAGAAGGTTTTATAGGAACGTCGCTTAAGCGCGACGAGTATGTAACCGATTGTAGCGATATCGATGACATTATTGTCTTTACGAAGAGCGGGGAAATGATGGTCACAAAGGTAGACTCCAAAGTCTTTGTAGGCAAAAACATCATCCACGTGGCTGTGTTTAAGAAAAAGGACAAGCGTACGGTCTACAACATGATCTATAAAGAAGGCAAAGGAGGTTCCAGTTACATTAAAAGATTTAATGTCACCAGCATTACCCGGGATAAAATCTACCCATTGGCTGGGGACAAGGCCTCTTCTGAAGTACTTTATTTTTCAGCCAATCCCAATGGAGAAGCAGAAGTCATTACAGTACTCTTGCGGCAATCCGGGAGTATCAAAAAACTGAAATGGGATTTGGACTTTGCGGATGTACTCATCAAAGGCAGGGCATCCAAAGGAAACTTGGTCACCAAATACAGTGTCAAGAGAATAGAATTGAAAGAAAAAGGAGTTTCTACCCTAAAACCGAGAAAAATCTGGTTTGATGATATCGTAGGGAGACTAAATGTTGATGGAAGGGGAGAACTATTGGGAGACTTTAAAGGAGACGACTTACTTCTGGTCATAGATCAAAAAGGAACGGTAAGGACCATTCCTCCAGATTTGTCTACCCATTTTAATGAAGATATGATCGTGCTGGAAAAATGGCACCCCAAAAAACCCATATCCGTAGTGCATTTTGAAGGTGAAAAAGAGCGTTATTACCTCAAACGGTTCTTAGTGGAGAACCCCAACAAAGAAGAATTGGTAATTTCTGAGCATCCGAAATCATTTATGGAACAGGTGTCAACAGATTGGCGACCCATGTTGGAGATAGAATTCGTGAAACCTAGAGGTAAAGATGCCAAACCCAATCTTCAGGTGAATGTTGAAGATTTTATTTCCGTTAAAGGGATAAAAGCAATTGGAAATCAACTTACTACGGAAAAAGTAAAGAACATCAATGCATTGGAACCATTACCATTTGAAGAACCCGAGGACACCAAAGCAGAGGACTTGGAAGTGGTGGATGAAGAAAGTGTGGATGTTGACAAAACCGAATCCGAACCTAAAAAAGATAGTTCTGACCAAACCTCTTTGTTTTAAAGTAATTTCTACCTATATTCTCAACCGAACATAATTATAAAAAATCCTAACCCCATAGCATAGATACTTTATGGATTTCACCAACCCGCTGGTATATGGCGTACCGGTTTTTATTGCCTTCATCTTAGTTGAACTCACTTATAGTAAAACCCATGGAGACGACCATCTGTATGATTGGAAGGATTTAGCCGCAAGCGGGTTTATGGGTATAGGCTCTGCCATATTGGGACCTTTGTTCAAGGTAGTTTTCGCGATTGTATTATTTAAAGCCACCTATGCTTTTTTTAATCCCGAGATAGATGGGGTAAGGCAAAACTTGCTGGGCTATGAGTCCTTTGGTTATGCATGGTATGTTTGGATACTTTGTCAGTTGGCCGACGATTTTACCTATTATTGGTTTCACAGGGCCAACCATGAGATTCGTATTTTGTGGGCAGCCCACATCGTACATCATTCCTCTGATAATTTTAATTTAGGTACAGCCGTTAGAAATGGATGGTTCACAATTTTATACAAGCCTTTATTCTATATGTGGATGCCAGCTATTGGTTTTCCGCCTGAAATGGTAGTGGTTTGTCTAGGCATTGAGGCACTATGGCAATTTCAGTTGCATTCCGTATACATCCCTAAGCTTGGTTTTCTGGAAAAGTTCTTAAATACCCACACCATGCACCAAGTGCACCACGCCCAAAATGTTGAGTATTTGGATAAAAACCACGGCGGTTTCCTCAATATTTTTGACAAGGTATTCGGAACATGGAAAGAGCTGGATGACGACATTGATGTTAAATACGGCGTAATCCACTCTCCAAACTCCTATAATCCGGTAGTAATTCTGACCCATGAGTTCAAGGATATCTGGAATGATGTAAAGAAGGTGGATAAACTATCACACAAACTTATGTACATTTTTGGACCTCCTGGATGGAGCCATGATGGAAGCACCCTAACCGTAAAGCAGCAGCAAAAACTGTTTGAAGAACATCGAGAAGCTCATCCTGAACTTGTCTACCAGCGCCCTAACTAACTTAGGTCAATTATTTTCGATGGTTTCCTGTTCTGGAGTTTTGTTTTTCTGCATTCTTAGATTTAAGAACTCCACCATTAAAGAGAACGCAATGGCAAAATAAAGATACCCTTTGGGTATTGCCCCAACCTCGTTGCCAAATACGACCAGATGCGATAGGTGGGCAGCTTCGGCAATCAGCATAAACCCAATAAGAATCAGAAAGGACAGTCCCAACACTTGTATTGATGGATGACGATTCACGAACTCCCCAACAGGGTTAGCAAACAGCATCATAATAACAACAGAGATAACCACTGCGGTAACCATAAGTACCAATGCATCTGTTGGATTGGGAGAAATTCCATTGGTCATTCCTATTGCCGTTAAAATGGAATCAAACGAAAATACAATGTTGATCACGGTAATCTGAACAATGGCGTTCGTCAAGGACGAAGACCTTGATTTTTCAACTTCACGCTCATCATGACCACGGTCCTCTATCTTTTCGTGAATTTCTTTGGTGCTCTTGTACAAAAGGAACAATCCGCCAAGAAACAGGATAATAGCCTGCCAGCTAATGCCACCCGTGATCCAAGATTCATCAAGAAGCATGAAAGGTTTTTTCATCTTTGTAAGCCAGGTAATTCCAAACAACAGTAAAATTCGCATTACCATTGCAAGTACCAACCCAATGTTGGTCGCTTTTCTTCGATCTCTTTTTTCCAGTTTGCCGGCGGCAATGGAAATGAAAATGATGTTGTCTATCCCCAGTACAATTTCCAAGAAGGTCAAGGTTATCAAGGCCATCCAGGCATCTGGGCTGGAAAAAATTTCAAACATGGTCAGTGTGTTTTATATGCGGTTCCCCTAAATTTTCGTTTGTCGCCAATGGCGCTATATTCAAATGTATAAGAAGAATCCGTAGTGGTCAAGATTTTTATATGGATTGATTTTTCCTCTGCCTTACTCTTTGGGTTAATGTTCTTGAGAACATACTCACAGTCATTGATCCACCGAACTGTTGATGTGTCCTGTTTGCCTTCATAAAAATCAACTTCGGTATCCAAAGTCCTATGAAAGGTGGTTTTCTTTTCTTCACCATCAACCATGGCAGTGAAGGTAAATTCACCCGTCTTAAAATTTGCGCAATTGCGCTGTGGAGGCTGACCACAGGCTATAAAAATTAAAAAAATCCCGATGGAGAAAAAGTATTTTACCATAGTGGCAAAGTAACGGAAAGAACTAAAGCGGGTCAATCATTTTTTGGGAGAAACGACTCAAAAGTGCCGTCTTCGTAAAAAACTACAATTTTTGAAGGCGCGTGAGATTTATTTTCATTCTTTGAAATTTTCTTTTTTGGCTCTTCCATATCAAAATTAGAGCTTTTGGGCAATGGTGCGGCGAACATTTCTTGACTGTCTTCAGGATCTGAGGGGAAATTTCCAATTCCCATTAGAAGCCAATACAGATTAACGCTAGGGTAGGCGTCCACTAATTTCATTACAAAATCCAAACTAGGTTTATTGCGCCCATTGAGCAAATGGGAGATACTGGATCGTTGTACACCAATCTCATCTGCAAAGGCAGATACCGTTAAACCGTAGTGCTCCATTATTGATTGTATACGTGGAAGGATGTCATTATTCACAAATGTAAATTTATTGATTTGAAGATACACATAAATCCAATAGATGCCAGAAAATCGTTGGTTAAAATCCAATCAACATATAAGTTTTAATTCATATAATATACTTTAAAAATCTCTTTTACAATTATTTGGCATTCATTCGAAATTTTTCATTCACAAATGTATCAAAGCGCTTTTCTCCAGTACGACATGCCTGATATATTTGTAACAAATAGCTACCTTATGGAATACATTTGTAAACTTTTCAAAGATTACTTTTGTATGCTTTAAGTTTAGCTACGCTATGATTGAGCATTCCAAATACAAGGAGCCTAACTTAAAGGACAGGTACATCACATTAGATATGTTAACGCCCTGTTTTAAAAAAGTGGCTTCATCATCGTTAAGGGTATTGGGGGAATCTGTACAAGGTGACCCCATAAGTGCATTTACGTTGGGCCATGGTAAGCACAGAGTGCTTATGTGGTCTCAAATGCATGGAAACGAATCCACAACCACAAAGGCGGTTTGGGATATGGTAAACTATTTGCAAGGCAACGAAACGCTTGCAAAAACTATTCTTGATTCTTGTACCCTTATGGTAGTTCCCATGCTTAATCCTGACGGCGCAAAGGCTTACACAAGGGTAAATGCCAATCAAGTTGATTTGAACAGGGATGCGCAACAATGCTCACAACCTGAGAGCAAGGTACTGAGAGAACTTTTTGAAGCATTTAAGCCTGATTTTTGCTTTAACCTACATGACCAGCGCACACTTTTTAGTGCTGGATCGGCTAAAAAACCGGCAACGGTTTCCTTCCTGTCGCCTGCCAGCAACGAGCAGCGTGATGTGACTCCGAGTAGGGAAGTAGCCATGAAGCTGATTGTGGCCATGAACAGGGTCTTGCAAGAGTTGATTCCAGGTCGGATTGGACGTTATGATGATGGCTTCAATGCCAATTGCGTAGGGGATGCATTTCAAATGCAAGGTGTACCCACTATACTTTTTGAGGCAGGTCATTATGAAAAAGACTACATGCGTGAGCACACGCGAGAGTACATATTCCATGCACTCATGGCCGCTTTGGATACTATTTCCAAAGAAAAAATAGATGAGCAGCGTACTGAGGATTATTACCGGATTCCGGAAAATGAAAAATGGTTTTTTGATATTTTAATCCAAAACCCACAAACAATCAATTCTAATTTGGAAAAAGGTTCCCGTATTGGTATCCGTTTTCAGGAAATTTTGGAAGGAAACGCAATTCAGTTTAAACCTGAGCTTGCTGAAATTGGTAAACTGGAGGGTTTTTTTGGCCATGAGACGTTTAACTGTTTAAATAAAAAGGATTTGGAACAGCTGTCCAAGCACAATGAAATCATGGCTTTGATCAAAAGGATTGAAAAATAGACAGCTAACTTTTATAACTTCTTGCATTTTATTTAAAAAAGAAGCATTTTTATTACGTTAATTTCTTTATTTAACTAATTTTGCTGTTAAATTCAATGTAATGACCAAAGTAAAACTAGACGAAATCGACCATCAGATATTAGATATGCTGATCGATAACACCCGTACACCCTTTACTGATATTGCTAAGAAACTGTTGATTTCCGCAGGAACAGTACACGTTAGGGTGAAGAAAATGGAAGAATCAGGAATCATCAAAGGTTCCTCACTTACATTGGATTATGTAAAGCTGGGCTACTCGTTCATCGCCTATGTGGGAATCTTTCTTGAGAAAACCCATCAGACCAAGTTTGTGCTGGAGCGGCTTAACCAAATTCCATATGTAACTGTTGCCCATATTACCACGGGTAAGTTCAATATTTTCTGTAAGATTCGGGCCAAGGACACCACTCATGCCAAAAATATCATCTTTAAGATTGATGACATTGACGGTATCAGCAGGACCGAAACCATGATATCATTGGAAGAAAGCATCAATGACAAGAAGCGTTTGATGCATACCATTTTCAACGAACTGTAATTCTACAGTTCTTTTTATCGCCTTATGAAAAGTTCAGAATTACCGTCTTCTGAGTATAGTCCTTTTTACCATAAATATATACTCGCCTTGGGGGATGTATCCTTAATGGATGAACTGCAAAAGGGAAAAGAACGATTTCTTTCCTTTTTGGAAAAACTGCCCGAAGATAAATTGGGGCATGCCTACGTCGAAGGAAAATGGACCTTGGCAGAATTGGTAGTGCATATTATTGATGCAGAAAGAGTTTTTCAATATAGAGCGCTTCGATTTGCAAGAAATGACAAGACCCCCTTACCTGGTTTCGAACAAGACGACTATGTTCCCCAATCCAATGCCTCCAAAAGAACCATAAAAGATTTGATGGAAGAGTACAAGGTGGTTCGGGACTCCACTATTTTGTTGTTTCAATCTTTTGATGAAGAGGCTTTGAAAAGAGTAGGGGTTTCCAGTGGTTCGCCCTTGAGCACAAGGGCCACGGGATTCATTATAAGTGGCCACCAAGCTCATCACCTTAAGATTATTACCGAAAGATATCTTTAGCGTAAAAGTCTAGTATAGGCTATCGTTTTCGTAATCTGAATCTGAATCCGGTTCAAAATCGGCTTCATTGTATGAGGTTTCTTCAGTTTCCATAACCTCTTCCTTGCCAAGTTCTTTTTCTATCTTCTCCTCAAAAGTGGAAATGAAGTGGGAAAGACTTTTACTGATTTTTACCAAGTAAATGGTGTCCTCGGTTCTTACTTCAACAGCTTCGATCACTTCACCGTTTGGCTTTTTGATCGTAATGATGTCTTCATCGCCGTAACCGTAGGGATAGGAGTCAATTAGCACAGCGGCCACCTTGTGGTCCAACTTTTTGTAGTCAATTAATACTCGTTTCATAATGGATAGGTTTTTATGCTATCCTAAACTATGAATTTTTAAAAATGGGGCTTCCAAAGAGTTGTAAAACGAATGTATTTAGTATACGAAGCTCTTATTCCCTGTAGTAAGCAAATGCTTTGTAAAAGAGTTCTACAGGCACTTTTACATCGGTAACTGCAGTTCCAATGGATTGCAATAGCACAAAATTCACATCTCCGTGCGAATTCTTTTTATCGTATTTGAGCAATTGCAAAATGGCACGGATATCATTATCATCAAACTCCACCAAATCAAAATATTTTAAAAAGACATCTTTGATTTCCAAGAGCGACAATTTAGGAAGTCCCTTTAACTCGTGGGAAAGATATCCTTCCAAAATCATTCCAACCGCAATGGCCTCTCCGTGTAACAACGTTTTCTTGTTTGGGTTTTCCAGACAGTATGATTCTATGGCATGGCCAAGTGTATGGCCAAAATTCAAAATCTTTCTTAGTCCTTTCTCTGTAGGGTCCTCCAAGACCACTTCATTTTTAAGAGCTATAGATCGTTGTATGCACGAAGCATCGGTAAAATTTCCGTCTGTTTTCAAGTTCTGCCAATATTCGGCATCCATGATCAACCCATGCTTCAACATTTCTGCATAACCACTGGTCACCTGTCGCGGGTCCAGCGTTTTTAAAAACTCAGGAAATACCAATACCATTTGTGGTTGATTGATAACCCCGATTTGATTTTTCAATGCTCCGAGATCTACCCCCGTTTTTCCACCAATGGAAGCATCTACCATGGAAAGCAGGGTAGTGGGAATATTTATAAAATCAATTCCCCTTTTAAAAGTTGAGGCAACAAAACCGCCCATGTCCGTAATCACACCTCCGCCCAAGTTAATAAGCAAACTTTTTCGGTCACCATCGAAATTTGACAATTGCTTCCACAAATCCAAGCAAGTGTAAATATGCTTGTGTTCTTCTCCAGATTTGATCTCAAAAATGTGATCAATGGGGTGGTTCAACATTTCTTTAAAGGAAGGCAAGCAATGTTCTTTGGTGTTTTCATCCACCAAAACGAACACTTTGGAATAGTTGATTTTTGCAATATGCTGTTTTAGAGCAGCTTCTGCAAGCTGGCCCAAATGCACTTCGTATGATTGTGATTTAACGGACTCCATATTTCAATTTACACCACTAAATAAAGATTATTTTTATTGATAATCTTCTTGAAAGGCGACTTATATTTGGATCTTTAAAAGATTGCCAAAAATGCGACCAAATTTTGAGAATACCGCAATAGCTTTTGAGCTAAAATCGGACTCCCAACTAGAAAGGGCCTACTTTTTATTCAAAATGATTGCCAATGAACCCTTGGTTAGAATCGGGACCGCTGTGACCAACTTTGCCATAAAGGCGCACTTGCCTGTGGAAGGCCTCATCCGGGCCACGGTGTTCGATCATTTTTGTGGTGGGGTCAGTGAGAAAGACTGTCTTCGGGTAATAGATAGAATGTATGGTAATGGTGTTTGCTCCATTTTGGACTATTCCGCAGAGGGAAAGGAAGTGGACAATCAATTTGATTTTGCCCTGGAAAAGACTTTGGAGATTCTCTCATTTGTAAAGGAGAAGGATGCCATTCCATTTGCCGTATTCAAGCCAACTGGTTTTGGTCGATTTAAACTCTATGAAAAGATAAGTGCCGGGGAAAAATTAACGGAAAAGGAAACTGCGGAATGGGGTAGGATCATTGATCGATTTGAAAAAGTCTGTAAAAAAGCACACGAACTGGAAGTAGGTCTTTTAATTGATGCTGAGGAAAGCTGGATGCAAGACGCTGCAGATGATTTGGTATTGCAAATGATGCGCAAATACAACAAAGAGAAGACCATTGTTTACAACACTTTCCAAATGTACAGGTGGGACAGAATGGATTATTTAAAGCAATTATATGATCTGGCGGCAAAGGAAGATTTTACGATTGGGGCAAAAGTGGTTCGCGGGGCCTATATGGAAAAAGAGAATGAACGAGCACAGGAAAAGGGATATGAGAGCCCAATTTGCAAGTCCAAACAGGAAACGGACAATAATTTTAATGATGGGATTACCTATTGCATGCAGCACTTGGATCGTATCACCATATTCGCTGGAACCCATAACGAGGCTAGTTGCCATAAGCTAATTGACTTGATGGAAGAGAGAAACCTTGATTCTTCCGATCAGAGTATTTGGTTTGGGCAGCTTTTTGGGATGAGCGATCATATTACGTACAATTTGGCCAAGGAAGGTTACAATGCTGTAAAATATGTGCCTTATGGCCCGGTAAAGGATGTAATGCCCTATCTTATCCGAAGAGCTGAGGAGAACACATCCGTGGCTGGCCAGACCTCGAGGGAGCTGGCGCTTATCCAAAAAGAGCGAAAACGTAGGAAGTTGGATTCGTGAGTAGAGTCATTTTTATTTTAGTCTAGAAAATTTTCATTACACTTTCCGATTACAAAATTTCCAATTCAAATGGATTTATAAATTGAATGCGCAATTTATAAATTGACAAAAAGTAGATTTTGGAGGTTTAATCCATTCGTAGACCTTTATTCCATCAGATGTATTGACAATTGTTTTTCCCAATTATTTAAGATTTTGAAAAGGGAAAGCAAAAGTACTTGTGTTTAATCCATTTTGAGACTTACCAAGACCGCATCTAACAATTATGCTAAAACCCCTAGTCTTATGAAACTAACAACATTCTTTTTGGCTTTTTTCGTCCTATTAGGATGCAATAATTCTGATGATAATAGTGGCGAAAGTGTAAATCTAGGTGATATACTGTTTAGATTTAATCTTGAAGATTCTTCAGGCAGAGATTTGTTAAACCCTTCTATTGAAGGAACCTTGAATACCAATTCAATTGCCCTATTCGAAAAGATAAACGGAGAATACGTGCTTTTTGAAAATGACCAACTGGCCTACCCTAGAGGTTATTTGATTGATTTGACCGATGGAAAATACTGGTTTACCCCTTACTATTCAGACCATAGGCCTTATAAACATGAGCTGAGGATAGATTGGGGAAATGAGGAATCAGATTTCATCGTAGTCAACCTCGTTGACGGAGATGGGGACTGGAAGGTTGCTACACAAGTCATTTATAACGATATCTTGGTTTGGAGTGAAAATATAAATCCAAGCGGAAGGTTTTTCACCGTGGTAAAAGATTAGTTCTTCCTGTAGGCTTTGTAATCCCATAAGTCTAGATATTAAATTCTAGATGATCTTTTTTGACTTGGTCTGAGGGGAATTGATGATTAGAAAAAGTGCAAGAAGATGAAAGGTTGATGTCTTAAGTATCATTTTTCTTTCTGAAACCATCGTTTTACTCCATGTTAAATTCAATCAACTTTTGTTAAAAGACATACTATATCAGTCTTTTAAGGGTAATAATTGAACGTACATGCATACTTTACTTATAAATACTTTTAATGGTCTTTTTTAGTCTATTGCATGTTTTTTCTGAATTCTTGTTCAATCATCTTTCTAAAAAATATTCCCGGAGTGGTTCCGGTTTTATTTTTAAATGCTTTTGTAAATACCGTCAATGAATTAAAACCATACATTTCAGCAATCTGAATCATGGATTTTGTTTTAAGCATTTCAGGGTTTTGTTGTAAATGGTCTATGGCATAGGCAATTCTAACCCCTTTCAGGTAACTTGCAAAATTTTGCTTCTTATAAACATTTATTGCTTTGGATAGATAAGCACTGTTGGTGTTCAATGTTTTTGCTAAAGATCTCTGGGTAATACGGCTATCCAAAAATCCGTTTTGAGTTTCCCAATATTCAACTTTATCTAAAATATCTTCAAGAATTTTTCTTTTAACTTTATAATTCTGCTGTATCATATTGTCAGAAGAGGTGGAAATTTTCTCTTGGGTAGCTTTTACTACTCCATAACCAATTAAGACAAATCCAATCAACAGAAAGAAAAGCATATAAATCTTCAGTTTTAATCAGAAATATAATACTTCTTTGATGTGATTAGCCTACAAATTGACGAATGCCCCTTTCGAATTGATGAATGGAAAAAATAAAACTTTCATCATCCAAATACAATATGGAAGCAACGCAAGTATTCCATGGGGAGTATTTAAGTAATTGATTAAGAGAATACTATTGCTTAATACTTTCAACTACAATTTTATCCGCACAATTTTGTGCTTTTAAAACCTTACCTTCATTCTCTATGAAATAGGTTTTACAAGGCTCAGATTTGGTGTCACTACTGCCAAAATCTATATCACCATCCCTCAAAAAAGCTTTTACAAGTAACGTGTCCTTATATTGTTCAGGCAGGTTATCATCAAAAATGAGGGTTTTGGAGCGCATATCCTTCAACACCCTGCAATTGGGGAAGTAACAAAATTCTATTCCCTCTTCACCCGATTTTTTCTTCAGAAAAAAAACCAAAAATACAATCCCAATGGACAGTCCTACCAAGTACCATCCCAAACGCCGTAAAAAAGCCATCCGTCTTAGAAAATCAGAAAATTAATATCACTATAGTTTAGGCCAAACCAGTCCCCAACCGATTTATTGGTCAAAATACCGTGGTACATGTAAAGCCCGTTTCGCAATCCCTTATCAAAATGCAAGGAATGTTCCAACCCACCGTCTTCGCCAATTTTCAACAAATACGGTGTAAATATATTACTTATGGAAATGGAAGAGGTTCGCGGATAACGAGAAGGTATATTGGGCACACCGTAATGGATCACCCCAAATTTTTCGATTGTGGGTTTATTATGTGTTGTTACCTCAGAAGTCTCAAAACAACCGCCCATATCAATACTCACATCTATGACCACGGCGCCTTTTTTCATGTTTTCCACCATGGAACTGGACACTACAACCGGGGAGCGATTTTTGCCACGGGTAGCCCCAATGGCCACATCGCAACGCTTTAATGCCTTAATAAGGTTTTTTGGTTGAATGGTAGAAGTATATACGGTTCTATTAAGGTTGGTTTGAAGCTTTCGCAGCTTGGTGATCGAATTATCGAACACCTTAATATTGGCACCCAGCCCCAAGGCAGACCTAGCGGCAAACTCCCCAACCGTACCGGCACCTATAATAACCACTTCAACAGGAGGGACTCCACTGATGTTGCCCAGCATAAGCCCATTTCCTTTGTTGGTGGTTGCCATGAGCTCCGATGCAATTAAAATGGAAGAAATCCCTGCTATCTCGCTTAATGAGCGTACCGCAGGATAATTTCCATCCTCGTCCCTTATATATTCGAAGGCAATGGCAGTAAGTCTTTTCTTGGCCATGGCCTCAAAATACTCTTTTCGCTGTGTCTTTATCTGCAAAGCAGAAATTACAATGGTCTGAGGGTTCAGAAAATCAATTTCAGAAAGTGAAGGTGGCTCTACCTTAAGAATAATGGGGCAAGAGAACACTTTTTTGGTATCTCGGGTAATTTCCGCACCGGCATTGGTATAATCTATATCCAAAAAGTTGGCGCCATTTCCCGCACCGGACTCAATTAAGACCCTATGCCCGTTGGCAACAAGCGCATTTACAGCATCAGGGGTGAGGCAAACCCGTTTTTCTTGATATTGGTTTTCCTTTGGGATGCCAATATACAGTTCGCCCTTCTGTTTAAGAACCTCCAGAGTTTCTTCCTGGGGCAGTAATTGTTGTTTGCTAAAAGGGGACGATGGTTGGTTCATAGAAAGTAAATCTGAGTATCATGCCGTGGCAATCAAACAAATTTACATTTTTTTTGAAAGGGTCTTCTGGCGTTGTTCCAGTTTCTCTCTTTCTTTTCGCAGCTCTTCCTTCTCCTTCAAAACTTGGAGTTCGGCATCCATGGCATCCAAGTCAATACCATGAACGTGTTTATCTACCAACTTGACCCTGATAAAATATACAATGGGAGTCACAACCATGGTAACGGCCACTACGTACATGACCTCATTCTCATCCACAATATTGGAATCGAAGGTAAGTACGGCAAACAGCTGAAAGCTGTACATGGAAATTGGAATCAGAATGGCATAGTACCACCAATTTTTGCATGTTACGAACCATACCACCAATAGTAATAATGGAACAATTTTGTTGAAATAATAATAAAAGGCTTCCCCGACATCATCAAATCCATTGGTGCCAAACTCGATGCCCAAAACAGACCATGTTTCAGCGCCTTCCGGCATGTATTTGTACCAGTAGAATAAGATGGGGGTTACTGCGATCAGAAAAGCAAAAGCGCCTTCCATGATCAGTTTCTTACGGATACTTTTTTTGTCACTCATCACTCATGATAACATAAAAAAGCTGATTTTATTGCAAAAAAAAATGGCCCTACCGTAAAATAGGACCATTTGTACTTAAGTTAAGATCGGAAAAAAATTACAGCTTTCTAATCTTTGACTTCTCGATACTAGTAGTTTGATTTTTGTCCAAATCAACTGTAGCTACTGCAACAGTCATAGCCAAAAAGGCAACACCTAGTAATCCAAAAAAAACTTTTTTAGTGTTCATCGTAAAAGAGTTTTTGGTTAATAAATGAATTCATCTACAAGACAAATGTAGGAAAATATTTCAACTTCACCTACACTTCATCGATAAAAGTGGCATTTTAACGTAAAAAAAATACACTTTAACGATTCATCGATGTTTTGATAAATGTATTGCCTGAAGATAAACGGATTGTCCGTTAACAAACATTTAACTCGATTGAACGTGTATTTTCATCGACAAAATGCAGGAAAATGGATACAGCATCTTCTGGCAGGAGGGATGAGATTTTTTCTGGCCATTCCATGAAAAGCCAGGCAGAAGAACCTAGGTAGTCTTCCAGTCCCATATCCAAAGCTTCGGACTCATCATTTAATCGATAAAAATCAAAATGATAGGCCAAAAGTTTTCCATGGACGTCACTATACTCGTTTACAAGACCAAAAGTAGGACTGCTGCCAGCATCTTTGGCGCCTAATTCTTTCAACAAGGTCTTGATCAAGGTAGTTTTGCCAGCTCCCATTTGTCCGTAAAAACACAGCGTCTTATTGGGAACGGCCTTAATGAGCTGTTGTGCCACCTTTTGGATCTCTGATAATTGGAAGGTAATTTTCAATTCAGTCTATTTTGCTTCCAAAACTACAAAAGGTACGATCATTTCTTCCAAAGATACCCCACCATGTTGATAGGTGTTTCTATAATAGCTCACGTAATGGTTATAATTGTTGGGGTAGGCAAAGAACAAATCGTTCTTGGCAAAAATATAACTGCTGCTTAAATTAATGTTGGGCAAGTGAATGTCCTGCGGATTCTTAGATGCCAATACATCCTTATCTTCAAAAGTAAGGCTCCTACCAGTTTTGTATCTAAGATTTAGACTGGTATCCCTGTCTCCAATCACTTTTGAGGGCTGTTTGACATTGATCGTGCCATGATCGGTGGTCAAAACTAATTTCATGCCCAAGTTCTGTGCCTGTTGAATAATTTCCAGTAGGGGTGAATTCTTGAACCAACTGAGTGTTAGCGAGCGGTATGCCTTGTCGTTTGATGCCAACTCCTTAACCACTTCCATTTCGGTCTTGGAATGGGACAGCATATCAACAAAATTGTAGACCAGCACCGTTAAATCATTATCTTTTTGCGACCTGAAATTCTGTGCCAATTGCTTTCCCTGCTTGAGGTTGTTTATTTTATGGTATTCCCATTTTAGGCTAAGACCGAGTCGCTTTAGCTGAGCGTCCAAAAACTGGGCTTCAAATAGATTTTTGCCTCCTTCGTCGGTATCGTTCTTCCACCAATCGGGATACTTTTTCTCCATATCCAAGGGCATGAGCCCAGAGAATATGGCATTTCGCGCATACTGGGTGGCGGTTGGCAAAATACTGTAATAAGCAGATTCTTGCTTCTTTTTGTAGTGGACAGACAGTGTTTCCTCAAAGGCCAACCACTGATCATAACGTAGGTTATCTATGATGACCAACAAGGTTTTGTGTCCTTCCAATTCGGGTTGTATTTTGTTCCGAAAGAGGGTATGGGACATTATTGGACCATCTCCATTTTTGAACCAATCCCGATAGTTTTTGTCCACGAACTTTCCAAATTGTGAATTGGCTTCTGTTTTTTGGGATTCTAAGATTTCAAACATGCCAGAATCTTCAATCTCTTCCAATTGAAGCTCCCAATAAATAAGCTTTTTGTATAGTTCAACCCATTCCTCATGGGAATTTACCATAGAGAGGTCCATGGCAATTTTTCGAAATTCTTGTTGGTAATTGGCAGTGGTTTTTTCTGAAACCAAACGGGAGTTATCCAAACTCTTTTTAAGCGACAACAATATTTGGTTTGGATTTACAGGTTTTATGAGGTAATCTGCTATTTTGGAACCTATGGCCTCATCCATAATGTACTCCTCCTCACTCTTGGTGATCATTACTACAGGTATGGAGGCATCAAGTTTTTTTATTTCGGTGAGGGTCTCCAAGCCAGAGATGCCGGGCATGTTCTCATCTAAAAAAATAATGTCAAAAAAGGAATTTTTGAGCTCTTCAAGGGCATCTTGCCCACTTTGACTGGTAACTACTTTATAATTCTTGCCCTCAAGAAAAAGAATGTGCGGTTTTAGGAGATCGATCTCATCATCGACCCAAAGAATTGTAATCTTGTTCATATAGTAGTTATCTTTGTTGTTCTAAAAACAAAAATCCTTGGTAAAAACCAATAAGCTTAACGTTTTTAACGATCCAATTTACGGTTTTATTGGAACTCCAAATGAACTTATTTTTAAACTGATCGCCCATCCTTTTTTTCAAAGGCTAAGAAGAATTTCCCAAATGGGGATGTCCTTTTTGGTGTATCCAGGAGCCCATCACACTAGATTTCATCATGCCTTGGGGAGCATGCATCTGATGGACAGGGCCATTCAGATCTTAAAGTTAAAAGGTGTGGATATCAGTGAAGAAGAAGAGAATGGTCTTTTGTGCGCCATTTTATTGCATGATATTGGGCACGGCCCTTTTTCACATGCCCTAGAAGGTTTTGTGGTGAAAAATCAAAGTCACGAAAGTTTGTCCCTTCAGTTCATGCAAGAACTTAACAGACAATTTAATGGTGATTTGGATACGGCCATTGCCATTTTTAAGGGCGATTATCCAAAACCTTTTATGAACCAATTGGTGTCCAGTCAATTGGACATGGATCGATTGGACTATCTTAAGAGGGATAGTTTTTATGCAGGGGTCACCGAAGGAAATATTAATTCGGAGCGACTCATTTCTATGCTCAATGTGGTCGATGGAAACTTGGTGGTGGAAGAAAAGGGCATATATGCCGTTGAGAAGTTTTTAATGGCCCGAAGATTTATGTACTGGCAAGTGTACTTGCACAAAACGGGACTTATGGCAGAACAACTGTTGGTTAGGATCATGCAAAGGGCGCGTGAACTTTTGACAGGTGGCCATGCATTGCCAGCAAGTGGTTCCCTCTTGTTTTTTCTTGGAGAACCTGAGCAAGAAAAATTTGATGCCGAAGCGCTATTGAAATTTGCACAATTGGATGATGTGGATATTCTTGGAGCTATAAAGTCTTGGCAGTTTCATGAAGATTTTGTGCTTTCCAAAATGTGTGGGATGCTGCTCAACAGAAAATTATTGCACATCAAGATTAAAAATCGTCCTGCAAACCCACAAAAAATGCTAATGAAATTAGAAGAAGTCATGCAGAAGTATGATCTTTCGAAACAAGAAGCCTCTAACTTTGTGTTTCAGGGCGAAATTTCGAACAAGGCCTATAATGTAAGCAAACAGGCCATATACATTCTTAAAAAGAATGGAAGGATAACCGATGTGCTTAAAGAGTCTGACCAGCTCAGCCTAAAGGCACTTTCCAAAACCGTGACCAAATATTATAGCTGCTACCCCAAGGAAGCTGTTTAACAAATTTTGTTACTTTTGCACAAATGAAATTTACGGCTACCCAAATTGCAGGAATATTAGAGGGTGAAGTTGAGGGAAATCCTCAAATCGCCGTGCATAAATTATCCAAAATTGAAGAGGGTGAAAAAGGCTCTCTAACCTTTTTGGCCAATCCTAAATACACCTCTTATATTTACTCCACCAAAGCCTCTATTACCATTGTAAATAAGGATTTTGTGCCAGAGCAATCCTTGTCTACAACTTTGATAAAAGTAGAGGATGCCTATAAATCCTTTTCCAAATTATTGGAATATTATAACCAGGTGAAGAACAACAAAGTGGGCATAGAAAGCCCTTCTTTTATATCTGGTAATGCCATTTATGGTGAAGGTTTTTACTTTGGGGCTTTCTCATATTTGGGGGAAAATGTAAAAATTGGGGACAATGTAAAAATTTACCCCAATGTATATATTGGCGATAATGTTACCATTGGGAACCATGTCACGGTGTTTGCGGGAGCCAAAATATACTCAGAATCCATCATAGGAAATCATTGTGTAATTCATAGTGGAGTAATTATTGGTGCAGATGGCTTTGGATTCACTCCAAATGCCAATGGCGAATACAGCAAAGTGCCCCAAACCGGTAATGTTATCTTGGAAGACAACGTAGATGTAGGGGCGGGCACTACCATTGACAGGGCTACCTTGGGCTCCACCATTTTACGGAAAGGCGTAAAGCTGGACAATCAAATACAGATTGCGCACAATGTTGAAATTGGTGAGCATACCGCCATTGCAGCGCAAACCGGTATTGCAGGGTCTACCAAAATTGGAAAAAACTGCCTCATTGGCGGACAAGTTGGAATCGTGGGCCATATAACCATAGGGGATAGGGTCAAGATTCAGGCACAATCAGGAATAGGACGGAATGTAAAAGACGACGAAGTGCTTCAGGGATCCCCTGCATTAAACTACGGCGACTTCAATAAATCATACGTACACTTCAAGAATTTACCAAAACTGGTAAATCAAATCTCCAACATCGAAAAAAAGGTTGAAGGTGAGCAAAACAAGCAATAAGCAACGCACCATTGAAAAGAAAGTGACCCTGCAAGGTGTAGGGTTGCACACAGGAGAAAACGTAACCATGAGCTTTCTACCTGCAAAGGAGAACCATGGCTTTGCCTTTAAACGGGTAGACCTTGAGGGGGAACCCATTATTGAGGCCGATGCCAATTATGTGGTAAATACACAACGGGGCACCAACCTGGAAAAGAATGGGGTGAAAATCCAAACTTCAGAGCATGTGCTTGCCGCCTTGGTAGGGTTAGATATAGATAATGTCATGATTGAGCTTGATGCTCCAGAACCTCCTATCATGGATGGATCTTCCAAGTTTTTTGTAAAAGCACTGGAAGATGCAGGCATTGTGGAACAGGACCAAGAGCGTGAAGAATATATAGTTAAGGACGTCATCTCCTATAAAGATGAAACCACTGGAAGCGAAATTACCGTAATCCCATCCGACCACTACCAAATCACTACCATGGTGGATTTTGGCACAAAGGTATTGGGAACCCAAAACGCTACCTTGGAACATATTTCTGATTTTAAGGACCAAATTGCAAACGCACGTACCTTTAGCTTTCTTCATGAGCTCGAAATGCTTTTGGAGCATGGTCTTATAAAAGGTGGTGATTTGAACAATGCCATAGTCTATGTAGACAAGGAGATTTCCGAGTCTACTATGAAAAAACTCGAAAAAGCCTTCAATAAGAAAAAGTTGTCCGTGAAACCCAATGGTATTCTGGACAATCTAACCTTGCACTATCCCAATGAAGCCGCAAGACACAAGTTATTGGATGTAGTTGGCGATTTAGCCTTGGCCGGAACCCGGATTCGCGGTAAGGTCATTGCCAATAAGCCAGGACACTTTGTAAATACCCAGTTTGCCAAAAAACTGTCCAAAATCATCAAAATTGAAAAAAGGAACAAAGTTCCCACCTATGATTTGAACCAAACACCTTTAATGGATGTGACCAAAATTATGGGGATGTTGCCGCATAGGCCGCCTTTTTTATTGGTGGATAAGATTTTGGAGCTTTCAGACACCCATGTAGTGGGAGTAAAGAATGTGACCATGAATGAACCTTTCTTTGTGGGACATTTTCCGGGTGCTCCAGTAATGCCTGGGGTACTCCAAGTAGAGGCCATGGCACAAACAGGAGGAATTTTGGTGCTGAGCACTGTTCCCGATCCAGAAAACTACTTAACCTTCTTCATGAAGATTGACAATGTTAAGTTTAAGCAACAAGTGGTACCTGGGGACACTTTAATATTTAAATGCGATTTGATTTCCCCAATCCGACGCGGTATCTGTCATATGCAAGCCTATGCCTATGCCAACGGAAGATTGGTTTCCGAAGCGGAATTGATGGCCCAAATTGTAAAAACCAAAAACACAGACTCTTAGATGAACCAACCTCTTGCATATGTACACCCTGGGGCCAAGATTGCCAAAAATGTGGTAATCGAGCCTTTTACAACCATTCACAACAATGTGACGATTGGTGAAGGAACTTGGATTGGTTCCAATGTTACGATTATGGAAGGTGCTAGAATTGGTAAAAACTGTAACATTTTTCCAGGCGCCATTATATCAGCCATGCCCCAAGATTTAAAATATCAAGGTGAGGACACAACAGTCCACATTGGTGACAACACTACAATTAGGGAGTGTGCCACTATAAATAAAGGGACTTCGGACCGTATGAAAACGGTCATTGGAAACAACTGCCTCATTATGGCCTATTGTCACGTTGCCCACGACTGTATTGTGGGAGATGGGTGTATTTTTAGCAATAATTCCACTTTGGCAGGTCATGTGACCATTGGCCAGAATGTGGTTTTAGCTGGAATGGTCGCAGTGCATCAATTTGTATCCATTGGCAACCATGCCTTCGTAACAGGAGGTTCCTTGGTACGTAAAGATGTTCCTCCTTTTGTTAAGGCAGCACGGGAACCACTTTCCTATGTGGGCATCAACTCCATCGGTCTTAGAAGAAGAGGTTTTGAGGCAGAAAAAATAAGGGAGATACAAAACATCTACCGTATTTTATATCAAAAAAACTACAACAATTCCCAAGCGGCATCCATTATAGAAGCAGAGATGGAAGCTACCCCGGAACGCGATGAGATACTTCAGTTCATTAGGGATTCGCAAAGAGGAATCATGAAAGGTTATTTTAGTTCAAATTAATTATATGGCAAGTACTTCTGATATTCGCAAAGGGTTGTGCATTCGATTCAACCATGATATCTACAAAATTGTGGAGTTTCTTCACGTAAAACCTGGAAAAGGCCCGGCCTTTGTCCGCACAAAATTGAAAAGTGTCACAACGGGTAAGGTTCTCGACAATACATTTTCGGCAGGTCATAAAATAGAGGATGTTCGGGTAGAAACCCGTTCCTATCAGTATTTGTATCCAGAAGGGGAGACCTTTCACTTCATGAATACGGACGATTACAACCAGATTGCGTTGCAAAGAGATGCTCTGGATGCTCCAGACCTATTGAAGGAAGGCGAAGTGGTTACCATCATTTTCAATGCAGAGGATAATATGCCTCTTTCAGTGGAAATGCCTGCAAGTGTTATATTGGAGGTGACCCATACCGAACCGGGAGTAAAGGGAAACACCGCCACAAACGCCACCAAACCAGCCACTGTTGAAACAGGTGCCCGTATTAATGTGCCTCTTTTTATCAATGAAGGAGACAAAATAAAGGTGGATACGGAAAAAGGTGCCTATTTGGAACGTGCCAAAGAGTAGCAGAACATGAAATTTCCAAGGGTTCATACCTTAAAAGAGGTTTCCGAAATCATAGACTCGAAATTTGTTGGGGAGGAATCATTTCCCATTTTGGGAATGAATGAAATCCATGTGGTGGAAGAAGGGGACATTGTATTTGTGGACCACCCAAAATATTATGATAAGGCACTTGAATCAAAAGCCTCAGTGGTGCTCATCAACAAAACGGTGGAGTGCCCGGAAGGAAAAGCGCTTTTGGTTTCTGATGATCCATATCGGGATTTTAACAAACTGACCCGCCATTTTAGGCCTTTTCAGAGCTCGAGTATGGCCATTTCCGAGACTGCTGAAATTGGCAAGGGAACCATTATACAACCCAACGTTTTTATTGGAAATCATGTCACGATTGGTGAAAATTGCATGATTCATCCCAATGTCACCATATATGACCATTGCATCATTGGCAACAATGTGACCATCCACGCAGGAACAGTATTGGGTTCAGATGCATTTTACTACAAAAACCGCCCAGAAGGTTTTGACAAATTACTGTCTGGTGGTAGAGTCGTCATTGAGGATTATGTGGATATCGGGGCATCTTGTACCATTGATCGCGGAGTTACAGGCGATACAATAATTAAAACTCACTCGAAATTAGACAACCAAATCCAAATAGGACATGATACCGTTATTGGTAAGAAATGCTTAATTGCTTCTCATGTGGGGATTGCTGGATGTGTTGTTGTAGAAGATGAAGTTACGATGTGGGGGCAAGTAGGGGTTACAAGCGCGATCACTATTGGAAAAAAAGCCGTGATTCTGGCCCAGACCGGTGTGGCCAAATCCTTGGAAGGCGGCAAGACCTATTTTGGCAGTCCAGCTGAAGAAGCCCGTGATAAACTAAAACAAATGGCCTTGGTTAAGAAAATCCCCGAAATCCTTGAAAAATTGAAAAAGAATTAAAAAAACAATAGACAAAACGCATTGCAAAGCCTATTTTTACACCTAATTAAGTTTAACATATGAGCGTCTTAGTAAACAAAGATTCAAAAATAATTGTACAAGGTTTTACCGGTAGCGAAGGAACATTCCATGCCGGACAAATGATAGAATACGGAACCAATGTTGTAGGTGGTGTCACTCCCGGAAAAGGAGGACAGGAACATTTGGGGAAACCTGTTTTCAATACGGTTCAAGAAGCTGTTCAAAAAGCAGGTGCGGACACTACTATTATTTTTGTTCCACCAGCCTTTGCTGCAGATGCTATTATGGAAGCTGCCGATGCAGGAATCAAGGTCATCATTACCATTACGGAAGGGATTCCCGTTGCCGATATGGTAAAGGCCAACGATTATATAAAAGATAAGGACTGTACATTGGTAGGTCCAAACTGCCCTGGTGTAATTACTCCTGGTGAAGCCAAGGTGGGCATCATGCCAGGATTTGTCTTTAAAAAAGGACATGTGGGCATTGTTTCCAAATCAGGAACATTAACCTATGAGGCTGCCGACCAAGTGGTACGTCAAGGATTGGGCATTACTACCGCCATTGGAATAGGCGGGGACCCTATAATCGGAACCACCACCAAACAAGCCCTAGAGCTTTTAATCAACGACCCCGAAACAGAATGTGTGGTCATGATTGGAGAGATTGGTGGTCAATTGGAAGGCGATGCCGCCAAATGGTACAAACAAAGTGGTAGTAAAAAACCCGTAGTAGGATTTATTGCTGGGGAAACTGCACCAGCTGGACGCACCATGGGACATGCCGGAGCCATTGTAGGAGGTAGTGACGATACTGCACAGGCCAAGAAGCGAATCATGAGGGAATGCGGTATCCATGTAGTGGATTCCCCCGCAGAAATCGGTATTAAAGTTAAAGAAGTGGTTGGCTAGACCAACCGTTAAAACTATTCTAAATCCCGTGCAAAGCGGGATTTTTTTTCGGCAAAACATAAAACAACAACTATATTTGGTAGATAACCATTCAAACACGATCATCTTATGAAACTTTTGGAAGGCAAAAATGTAATTATCACAGGGGCAAGTAGAGGAATTGGAAAAGGGATAGCCCAAATATTTGGACAACACGGCGCCAATGTGGCATTCACCTATAGTTCCAGTGAAGCCCCTGCATTGGAATTACAAAAAGAGTTGGAGGACATGGGCGTAAAAGCCAAAGCTTATAAAAGTAATGCGGCCAGCTATGAAGACTCTGAAGCTTTGGTGGCACAGGTCTTGGAAGATTTTGATGGGAGAATAGATGTATTGATCAACAATGCAGGAATCACCAAGGACAATCTGTTGATGCGTATGGGTGAGGAAGATTTTGACTCGGTAGTCGAAATCAACCTAAAGTCTGTATTTAATATGACCAAGGCGGTACAACGTACCATGTTGAAACAACGGAAAGGTTCCATTATCAACATGAGTAGTGTTGTGGGTATAAAAGGAAATGCCGGACAGGCCAATTATGCCGCCTCAAAAGCCGGAATGATTGGGTTCACAAAATCTATCGCACTTGAATTAGGTTCCAGAAACATTCGCTGCAATGCCATTGCTCCCGGTTTTATTGAAACCGAAATGACTGACAAACTGGATGAAAAGACCGTACAGGGATGGAGGGATTCCATTCCTTTGAAACGTGGTGGAAAACCAGAAGATGTTGCCAATGCCTGTCTGTTTTTGGCATCGGACCTTTCAGATTATGTTACCGGACAAGTTTTAAGTGTGGACGGTGGCATGCTAACCTAAAAGAACTGCATGGAATTGCGCACGGTACTCCTTATTGTTCTTGCAGCGATTGCCGCGCTTTCCTTGTTAGTCTATCAATATTTCTTCAAAAACCCTAGAAAGGGTTCGCTAAAGATAATACTGGCCGCATTACGGTTTCTAACCTTGTTCTGTGGCCTTTTATTGTTGATCAACCCCAAGTTTGTCAATAAGGATTATTTTTTGGAAAAGGCGAACTTGATCATATTGGTTGATGATTCATCATCCATGCTACAGGCCGAATCCCAAGACAATCTTTCTGGGATGGTGCAAACTCTTTCAGGTAACCAAAACCTTAAAGAGCGATTTGAGGTTCATCAATACGCCTTTGGCAGGGCTATCCGCCCTATGGATTCCCTCAGGTTAAATAAAAAGAGTACCGACATTGCCGCTGCTATTTCTGCCGTAGATGAAATTTTTGTGAATGGGAACAACGCCGTAGTGCTTATAACGGATGGCAACCAAACGTTGGGCAGGGATTATGAACATCTCAATCTTGGAGATAATGTTTTTATAAGCCCCATTGTGATTGGGGACACCACGGCCTATGAAGACATTTCCATCGGACTCACCAATACCAATACCTATGCGTTTCTCAACAATAAGTTTCCTGTTGAAACGACTATCCTGTACAATGGAAAAACAACGGTTTCCAAAACAATGACCATTTCTTTGGATGGAAAAACCGTTCACAGACAACAAGTAACACTAAACGAAACAAAGAACAGTCAAACCGTGCATGCTTTGTTGGAGGCTCAAAGTGTTGGGGTGAAAACCATACGGATTGAAGTGGAAAATCTAAGTAATGAAAAGAACACTATCAATAACCAGAAGGAAACGGCCATAGAGGTCATAGATGAGCGGACAAAGGTGATGATTATTTCAGATTTGCTTCATCCAGATATTGGCACTCTAAAAAAATCCATTGAAGCAAACGAACAACGTTCGGTAACGTTACATGGACCCAATGTTTCTTCCAACACGCTAGATGAAGCCGATCTTTTGATTCTCTACCAGCCTACAAGGGCTTTTGCCAATGTCTACGACCATGTTTCCAAATCAAAAGTGAGTACCTTCACAATTACAGGGAAGCATACGGATTGGAACTTTTTAAATAGGGCGCAAAAAGCGTTTCAAAAAGCGAACAGCACTCAATCCGAGGATATTTTGCCGGTTCGAAATAATTCCTTCCGAACATTTGGTCTAGAGAATTTTGATACTAGCGGATTTCCTCCTTTGAATGGAGCGTTGGGAGATATCCAACTCAATAAAAACGGGGAGGTTTTACTGTTTCAACAAATCAGGGGAGTTAATTTGGACCAACCTTTGTTTACAGTTTTAACCGATGGAAGTCAGCGAGAAGCAGTCCTTTTTGGGGAAAACATTTGGAAATGGCGAGCCCAAACTTACCGAAACCACGAAAACTTTGAAAGTTTTGACGCCTTTATGGGAAAACTGATGGTGTATTTATCCAATAGTGGGCAACGCAACCGACTGGAATTGGACTACAACCTGGTTTTTGACAGTCCAAGCCTAGCGTTGATACGGGCCTCCTATTTTGACGAGAGCTACCAATTTGATTCCAATGCCAACCTTAATATTGACATTCAAGGCAAGGAAAACAATTTTGTACGTAGGTCCCCCATGCTGCAAAAGGGCAATTTTTTTGAAGTTGATTTAAGTGATTTGGAAGCGGGGGAATACCAATTCACTGTGAGCGTAACAGACGAAAATTTAAAACAATCCGGACAGTTTAAGATTTTGGATTTTAATCCTGAAAAGCAACATATGGGAGCCAATTATGGCAAGCTGGGCCGTTTGGCCAACAACACTATGGGCAAGCTTTATTTTCCCAAGGATTTGCAAACACTTTCGGATGATTTGTCTACTGCACAACAATATCTTCCGGTGCAAAAGAGCAAACAGAATATTGTATCTTTAATAGATTTCCGTATACTACTTGGATTGATGGCCCTAACCCTTACTTTGGAATGGTTCATCAGAAAATACAATGGATTAATTTAAATGTTATAAAACCATGGATAGATTACCAAAGATTGCTTTACCAGCCTTAGCGGGCATTATTTTTCTTATCATATTTATTTCTAGGTCTACAGTGACCATCGGTTCCGGGGAGGCCGGGGTTCTCTATAAATATTTTGGAGGGGGTGTAGTCACCGATGAGCCGCCCTTGGGCGAAGGATTCCACTTGGTTGCTCCATGGAACAAAGTGTTTGTGTATGAGGTTCGACAGCAAGAAAAGTTGGAGAAAATGAATGTGCTTTCTTCAAATGGTCTAGATATAAAACTTGAAGCCTCTGTGTGGTTTCAACCAAAATATGACGAGCTTGGGAAATTGCACCAAGAAAAAAGTGAACAATATATAGAGCGTGTCCTATTACCTGCCATTCGTTCTGCAGCCCGTAGTGTGGTTGGTAGATATACCCCGGAACAATTGTATTCCAGCAAACGGGATGCCATTCAACAGGAAATCTTTGAGGAAACCCAGAAAATTGTGGATGACCAATATATTCAATTGAACGAGGTTTTGGTACGGGATGTAACCTTGCCACCCACCATCAAAGATGCCATTGAACGAAAGCTCAAACAGGAGCAGGAATCCTTGGAGTATGAATTTAGATTGGTCACTGCCCAAAAAGAAGCGGAAAAAGTTCGAATCGAAGCACAAGGAAAAGCTGATGCGAATAAGATTCTGAGTGCTTCGCTCACGGACAAGATATTGCAGGATAAAGGGATTGAGGCTACTTTAAAACTCGCCGAATCCCCCAATGCAAAAGTGGTAGTGGTAGGTTCTGGAGACGATGGTTTGCCCCTAATTTTGGGAAATAACTAAATAAGTCTTTTTTGATAAAAAAATATGTCCTACTTTTGATTCCATAATGAGAAACAAAAACGTACATCATCATTTTTACACTTGCTCTCAAGCGAGGTAGAGATGTATTGCTGTAACTAAAAATATATTCTAACCCGTTTGAGAAATCAAACGGGTTTTGTTTTTGTGCCCGTTTGGGTTGTCGAACACCAAAAAAAGAATAATGACAAAGATTAGGATCGCGGTTCAGAAAAGTGGCCGATTAAATGAGGATTCCCTCGCAATTTTGAAGGATTGTGGCATTTCCATAGACAATGGAAAGGATCAGCTCAAAGCCACAGCCCGAAATTTCCCTTTAGAGGTATTTTACCTTCGCAATGGGGATATTCCCCAATACCTAAGGGATGGAGTAGTGGATATTGCCATTATCGGGGAAAACGTATTGGTGGAAAAAGGGCAGGACATTTCCGTGGTTGAAAAACTGAACTTTTCCAAGTGTCGGGTCTCCTTGGCAGTTCCGAAAGGCGTAAAGTACAACTCGGTAAAAGACTTGGAAGGAAAAAAAATAGCCACTTCGTATCCCAATACGGTAAATGAATACCTGAAATCCAAAGGCGTTACGGCAGATTTGCACATTATCAACGGTTCCGTGGAAATTGCCCCCAACATTGGATTGGCCGATGGTATCTGCGATATTGTTTCCAGTGGAAGTACCCTCTTCAAGAACAATTTAAAAGAGGTTGATGTAATCCTGACCAGTGAAGCCGTTTTGGCGGTATCACCTACCATATCCGAAGAGCGTTTGGAGATTCTGAAGAAAATTCAATTCAGGATAAAATCGGTGTTACAGGCACGCCAAAACAAATATGTATTGCTAAATGCGCCCAATGACAAGTTGGATGAAATCATTTCCCTTTTGCCTGGAATGCGTAGTCCAACAGTACTCCCGCTTGCCGAGGAGGGGTGGAGTTCCGTACATTCAGTGATTACGAGGGATACCTTTTGGGAGGTCATTGATGCCCTCAAACAAGCCGGGGCCGAAGGAATTTTGGTATGTCCCATAGAAAAAATGGTACTGTAGTGAAGCGAATAGATTTTCCAGAAAGAGAAAATTGGGAAGGAATCTTAAAAAGACCAACCCAAACGGTATCCGATATTGAGGGTACGGTCAATACCATCTTTGAAGAGGTGAAATCCGGAGGGGATGCCGTTGTCAAAAAATATACGGAACGCTTTGATGGGGTTAGCTTGAAGAACCTCAAAGTAACTCAAGATGAAATACAAAAGGCATCCGAATCAGTTTCCGAGGGTTTACAACAAGCCATTAGCCTGGCACAAAGCAACATTGAAAAATTCCATGCGGCACAACGTACGGAAAGGGTAGAAGTGGAAACCATGCCCGGGGTATCCTGCTGGCAGGAAAAGCGTCCCATCCAAAAAGTTGGATTGTACATTCCAGGAGGGTCCGCGCCACTTTTTTCCACTATTTTGATGTTGGCCATTCCAGCCAAACTGGCGGGTTGTTCAGAAATTGTACTTTGTACACCCCCAGACAAAAAAGGGGAAATCAACCCTGCCATTCTGTATACCGCACAACTTTGCGGGGTAACCCAAATCTATAAGGTAGGGGGCATACAGGCCATTGCAGGAATGACCTTTGGAACGGAATCCATCCCTAAAGTCTATAAAATCTTTGGCCCAGGAAACCAATTTGTGACTGTGGCCAAGCAACTGGCCACCAAATATGGCGTGGCGATTGATATGCCTGCCGGACCAAGTGAACTTTTAGTTGTGGCAGATGATACGGCCAATCCTGCTTTTGTAGCGTCTGATTTGTTGAGTCAGGCCGAGCATGGCGCCGATAGTCAGGTAATTTTAGTGTCAACCTCAGAGAGTTTGATCAATGACGTAGAGAAGGAAATAGAAGGGCAACTCAAGGTGTTGCCAAGGGCCTCCATTGCTGAGAAAGCTATTGCCAACAGCAAACTGATTCAGGTAAAAAATGACCAAGAAGCCTTGGATTTGACCAATGAATATGGCCCCGAACACTTTATCGTCTGTGTGGAAAACGAAGGATTTTACCTTGATGGCATCCAAAATGCCGGCTCGGTGTTTATCGGGAACTATACCCCGGAAAGTGCGGGAGACTATGCTTCGGGGACCAATCACACCTTGCCCACCAATGGGTATGCCAAGCAGTACAGTGGGGTGAACCTGGACAGTTTCATGAAAAGCATGACCTTTCAAAAAATATCTAGAGAAGGCATAGAAAGAATTGGAAGTGCCATAGAACTCATGGCCGAAGCGGAAGGCCTTCAAGCACACAAAAACGCAGTGACCCTAAGATTAAAACGCTCCAAATGAAAGCTGTATTCAACATAAAAAATATGGTCAGGGAATCCGTGGACCAATTGAAACCCTATTCCTCCGCACGGGATGAATATGTTTCGGACGGTTCTGAAATGATTTTCTTGGATGCCAATGAGAATCCGTTTGAGAATGGTGTCAATCGATATCCCGACCCCTACCAACGAAGCCTAAAATCGCTCTTGGCAGAGCAGAAAGGAGTTTCTGAGAGCAACATGCTTCTGGGAAATGGCAGTGATGAAGTATTGGATCTTATCTATAGGGCATTTTGTGAACCCAATCGGGACAACATCATCACCTTGCCACCCACGTATGGCATGTACAAAGTTCTGGCAGGCATCAACGCGGTGGAGAACCGGGAAGTATTGCTGACACCAGATTTTGAACCCAATGTCCCTGAAATCCTGCAAGCGGTGGATGGGAACACCAAGTTGTTATTTATTTGTTCGCCAAACAATCCCACGGGAAACACCTTTGCAGTGGATAAGGTGCAACAGTTATTGGAATCTTTTCAAGGGCTAGTGGTAATCGATGAAGCCTACATTGATTTTTCAGAGGAAGAAAGCTGGATAGGTAAACTAGCTAATTACCCCAATCTGATAGTGACCCAAACCCTTTCCAAAGCCTATGGTTTGGCGGGTATTCGACTGGGGATTTGTTATGCCTCGGAAGAAATCATTGCCATTTTAAATAAAATCAAACCTCCATATAATGTTAATCAACTTACACAGCAACAGGCTTTGCAACGTTTATTGAATCAAGATGCGGTTGCCACTGAAGTTGAGCAGATATTGAGGGAACGAACGTCATTGATCGAGGCATTAAATGCATTGGCTTTTGTACAGGAAATCTATCCAACAGACGCTAATTTTGTATTGGCCAAGGTGGATGATGCCAATAAACGATATCAACAACTATTGGAGCAAAAAGTGGTGGTACGTAATAGAAGTACCCAACCCTTATGCGAAAATACCCTTCGGTTCACCGTCGGGACCCCAGAAGAGAACAAAACACTGATAGCCATTTTAAAACAACTACCATAATGGGCAAGAAAGTATTATTTATTGATCGTGATGGAACCATTATAAAGGAAACGGCCGACGAGCAGATTGATGCATTTGAGAAGATGATTTTTTATCCCAAGGCGTTCACTTTTCTGGGAAAAATTGCCAAAGAACTGGATTATGAGTTGGTCATGATCACCAATCAAGATGGTTTGGGTACGGATATTTTTCCAGAAGATACCTTTTGGCCGGTACACAATTTTATCATGAAATCTTTTGAGAATGAAGGAGTGATTTTCGACCAAGTATTTATTGATAGAACCTTTCCCAAGGACAATGCCAACACCAGAAAACCGGGAACAGGGATGTTGACTTCCTATTTTTCCGATGCATATGATTTGGAAAATTCCTTTGTGATCGGAGATCGATTGACGGATGTGGAATTGGCCAAAAACTTGGGTGCAAAGGGAATCTTCATCAATGATGATACCCATTTGGGAACAGGAGAGATTACGGTAAAGCGGGAGGAATTGGATGAGTACATCGCCTTGGAAAGCAATGACTGGGAAAAAATCTATGAGTTTTTAAAACTCGAGAACCGTATTGGTGAAATTTCAAGAAAGACCAATGAAACGGACATCCAAATCAAGTTGAACCTGGATGGGACCGGAAAAAGTAACATCCAAACAGGATTGGCCTTCTTTGATCATATGTTGGACCAATTGGCCCGTCATGGACAAATGGATTTGGACATCAAGGTGAATGGTGATTTGGAAGTGGACGAACACCATACCATTGAAGATACGGCCATTGCTTTGGGGGAAGTTTTTTCAAAAGCCTTGGGCAATAAATTGGGCATAGAACGCTACGGTTTTTGCTTGCCCATGGACGATTGCTTGGCGCAGGTGGCCATTGATTTCGGTGGAAGAAATTGGCTGGTATGGGATGCTGAGTTCAAAAGGGAAAAAGTAGGGGACATGCCCACTGAAATGTTCCTGCACTTCTTTAAATCTTTCACGGATGGAGCCAAGGCCAATTTGAACGTTAAAGCCGAAGGTGACAATGAACACCACAAAATAGAGGCTATTTTCAAAGCTTTTGCCAAGTCCATTAAAATGGCCGTGAAGCGGGATGCCGAGAAAATGGTATTACCCTCAACCAAAGGAATGCTCTAGATGAAAATAGTGATAATCGATTACGGCGCAGGAAATATCCAGAGCATAAAGTTTGCCATACAACGCTTGGGTTTTGATGCGGTCTTGAGCCATGATGCCGAAGAAATCAAGCAAGCGGACAAGGTTATTTTTCCCGGTGTGGGAGAGGCCAGTTCGGCGATGGCCAAACTTCGGGACACTGGTTTGGACAGGCTCATTCCCACGTTGAAGCAACCTGTTTTGGGCATTTGTCTTGGTATGCAGCTCATGTGCAGCTCCTCTGAAGAAGGAAATACAACGGGCTTGGGTATTTTTGACCTGGACGTGGTTAAGTTTCCCAATACCGTAAAAGTACCCCAAATTGGATGGAACCAGATTACGGAACTCCAATCGGATTTGTTCAAGGGAGTCCCTGAGAAATCTTATATCTACCTGGTGCACAGTTTTTATGCGCCAAGAAGTAAAGATACCATTGCACAATCCGATTACGCATTGCCCTATAGTGCTGCCTTGCAGAAAGACAATTTTTATGGGGTGCAATTCCACCCTGAAAAAAGTAGCGAGGTGGGCAGTACCATTTTAGGGAATTTTTTAACGGTAATTTGATCATGGAATACTATATCTCATCGGACAAGGATAAATTGGATGTCACCAGAATCCACCAAGAGGTAAAGTCTACCTATTGGGGAGGATACAGAACCCCGGAAATGACCCAAAAGACCATTGATGCCTGTCTGTGTTTTGGCGTATATTCCAATGAAGGTAAACAAGTGGGTTTTGCCCGTGTACTGACCGATAAGGTGGTTTTTGCCTACCTTATGGACGTCATCATTTTTGAACCACACAAAGGAAAGGGGTTGGGGAAAAAATTGGTGGCCACGATTTTGGAACACCCAGATATCAAAGCGGTTCATACCGTTGGATTGAAAACTATGGACGCCCACGGGCTATATGAACCTTTGGGATTTAAAAAGATAGGGGATTCCGCCATGTGGATGGCCAAGGACAACGCTAAATACGATTACGAATGAGACTGATTCCAGCTATAGATATTATTGACGGAAAATGTGTCCGTCTTTCCAAAGGGGATTACAATACTAAGAAAATTTACAATGAAGATCCCGTGGAAGTGGCCAAGGAATTCGAGGCCCATGGGATTCAGAACCTCCATTTGGTGGATTTGGATGGAGCGAAATCCAAGCATATAGTCAACCACAATGTATTGGAAAGCATTGCTTCCAAAACCAGCTTAAAGATTGACTTTGGGGGTGGCCTAAAAACCGATGAAGACCTTCACATCGCTTTTGAAAGTGGTGCCCATCAAATAACTGGGGGGAGCATTGCCGTTAAGGATTCGGACGTTTTTTTAGGTTGGTTGGAGAATTATGGTCCCAATAAAATCATTCTTGGCGCCGATGCCCAAGATGAAAAAGTGGCGGTTTCGGGCTGGCAAGAGGAATCCAATCAAGAATTGGTTCCCTTTATCCAGTCCTATCAAAAGAAGGGAATCCGATATGTGATCTGTACTGACATTGGCAAGGACGGCATGTTGGGAGGGCCTTCTTTCGAACTCTATAAAAAAATCATCTCCAAGACCATGAAACATGAGACTGTGGTCTCAGGAAGCGGTGTGGAAGACAAAGAGGTTATCGGCATCAACCTTATTGCCAGTGGTGGTATTTCAACTTTTGACGAACTGCCCAAACTAGCCGAAATGGGCTGCGAGGGCACCATTATTGGCAAGGCCATCTATGAAAACCGAATCAGTTTAAAGCAATTGGAAGCTTATATTCTTCAAAATGGATAAGGAAAAACAACTTCAGGAAGAACTCATCTGGAATATAGGCTATCGCATGGACGAAAGCCTTCGGATGATCAAAATCTGTCTGGACCAACTTTCGGAATCCGATATCTGGAACAAGCCTAATGCATCGGCCAACAGCATAGGAAACCTTATCCTACACCTTTGTGGCAACATTACCCAATATGGGATTGCCTCCATCCAGAATTTGGAGGATACCCGTGCACGTGATGAGGAGTTTTCTGTTTCTTCCGGGTTCACCAAGGCCGAGCTTATACAAAAGCTCAGTGATACCATTGATGAGGCCAAGAGGGCCTTTTATGAAGCTCCCTTGGAAGAATTGTTGCGAAAAAGAGCGGTGCAAGGATTCCAATTTTCTGGGGTGGGCAATATCATTCACGTTGCGGAGCATTTATCCTATCATACCGGACAGATTGCCCTATGGACCAAATTGTTGAAGGATACCGATTTGGGGTTCTATAAGAATGTAGACTTGAATATTAAAAATGAATAACGCTTAGACCCATATGCTTACAAAACGTATCATACCCTGTTTGGACATCAAGGACGGAAGAACCGTAAAAGGGGTAAACTTTGTGGACTTGCGTGATGCAGGGGACCCTGTGGAACTGGCGGCCATCTACGCCCAAGAAGGAGCCGATGAGTTGGTGTTCTTGGACATTTCAGCCACCGAGGAGAAACGAAAGACCTTGGCGGAGTTGGTGTACCACGTTGCCGAAACCATCAACATTCCCTTTACCGTAGGTGGGGGCATCTCATCGGTTGAGGATGTGGATATCCTTCTAAAAAATGGTGCGGACAAGGTATCCATTAATTCTTCGGCGGTGAAACGACCTGAGCTGATCAATGAACTGGTGGCCAAATTTGGTTCTCAATGTATTGTGGTGGCCATAGACGCCAAACAAATTGATGGACAGTGGAAAGTACACTTGGTTGGCGGTAAAATCCCCACGGAAATGGACCTTTTTGATTGGGCCAAGGAAGTGGAACAACGGGGTGCCGGGGAAATCCTGTTCACCTCCATGGACCACGACGGCACCAAAAATGGCTTTGCCAATGAGGCACTGGCCAAATTATCAGATTTGGTGAACATTCCTATCATTGCTTCGGGTGGAGCCGGGACCATTCCCCACTTTGCGGATACGTTTAAAGATGGAAAAGCGGATGCCGCTTTGGCTGCTAGTGTTTTTCATTTTAAGGAAATTGAAATAAAGGATTTAAAGAACGAACTGAAGGAAGAAGGAATTCCTGTTAGAATTTAGGATATGAAAATAGATTTCACCAAAAGCCCAGATGGACTGATACCAGCCATCATACAAGACGCAAACACCAAGAATGTCCTCATGTTGGGCTATATGGACCAAGAAGCCTTTGATACCACCCAAAAGACCCAAAAGGTGACTTTTTTTAGCCGTAGCAAGCAACGTTTATGGACCAAGGGGGAGGAAAGTGGTAATTTTTTGGAATTGGTCGATATAAAAAGTGATTGCGACAACGACACTCTATTGGTGTCCGTCAATCCGGTAGGGCCTACTTGTCACAAAGGAACCGATACCTGCTGGGCCGAGGAAAATACCCAAACCTATGGTTTTCTATCTACTTTGGAGCAAATCATCACCTCCAGAAAGAACGACCAGGAAAATCAGGATAGCTATGTGGCCTCCCTATTTCGAAAAGGCATCAACAAGATTGCCCAAAAGGTGGGTGAGGAAGCTGTGGAAACTGTGATCGAGGCCAAGGATAATGATGAAGAACTATTTTTGAATGAAAGTGCCGATTTGCTCTTCCACTATTTGATTCTGCTTCAGGCCAAGGGATATACCTTGGAGGATATTGTACATACCCTCCAAAAAAGGCATAAGTAAGCCATAGCGTTAAGTTTTCTTTAAACGCTGAGCCATTAGATCAAAATGAGTTAATTTTATGTAATGGCTATGAATACAAGAAAAGGGTTTCGTTTTACCACCTACGAAGCGCCGGACCAAACCCCGTTCGAAAAACTCTTTGAGATTTTTCAGGAACTCATTACACATACTTCAGGTGATGTGGAAGAGGCTTTGGACTGGCTCCGGGAGTTGGACAAGGAGTACGAACTTACCGATGACGACTATACCATTGACGACTTTATAGAGGACCTCAAGGCAAAAGGCTATATCCGCGAGGAATTTGATACGGATAATCCCGAAGGGGGGCAAGGCGAGGAAGGTGATGAAGAAGGACCTGGAGGCGGTATCTTGTCCATCACCGCCAAGTTGGAGCGTATGTTGCGCCAGCGGGCCTTAGATCAAATCTTCGGAAAACTCAAGCGCAGTGGTGCCGGGAACCATAGAACCGGAAAATCAGGCAGAGGCGATGAGCATACGGGAGAATTTCGGGAATATCGTTTTGGGGATGCCCTGGAACATATTTCCATGACCGAAAGTCTTAAAAATGCCCAAGTAAACCATGGACTCGACAGCTTCTCGTTGAATGAGGATGACCTTGTGGTGGAAGACACCCAGCATAAGGCCCAGATGAGTACGGTCTTGATGATCGATATCAGCCATAGTATGATCCTCTACGGTGAAGACCGGATTACCCCGGCCAAAAAAGTGGCCATGGCCCTGGCGGAATTGATTACCACTAGATATCCCAAAGACACCTTGGATATTTTGGTCTTTGGAAACGATGCTTGGCCCATTCCCATCAAGGATCTTCCCTACCTAAAGGTAGGGCCATACCATACCAATACCGTAGCCGGTCTACAGTTGGCCATGGACATGCTCCGAAGAAAACGGAATACCAACAAACAGATCTTCATGATCACGGATGGAAAACCTTCCTGTCTAAGGCTTCCCAATGGTGATTATTACAAGAACAGTGTTGGGCTAGACGACTATATTGTGGAAAAGTGCTATGCCATGGCACAGCAGGCCCGAAAGCTCCATATTCCCATCACCACATTCATGATTGCCCAAGACCCTTATTTGATGCAATTTGTGAGGGAGTTTACCAAAGCCAACAAGGGCAAAGCATTTTATACAGGTCTAAAAGGTCTGGGTGAAATGATTTTTGAGGATTACGAACAAAACCGAAAAAGACGAATCAAAGGATAACGATTTATATGAAATTAGATCATACCAAAATAAAGACCCTCGGGGAATTGAAAACCGCAGGGTACCAGAGTAAAAGTATCAAAGATGAGCTACGTACCAACCTGCTGGGAAAAATTGCCAGTGGTGAGGAAACCTTTCATGGGGTGTGGGGTTATGAAAACTCCGTGATCCCTGAGTTGGAACGGGCCATACTGTCTCGCCACAACATCAATCTATTGGGATTGCGTGGTCAGGCCAAAACCCGCTTGGCCCGATTGATGGTACAGCTTTTGGATGAGTGGATGCCCGTTGTGGCCGGTTCTGAAGTGCATGACGATCCCTTGCAGCCCATTTCCAGGTATGCCACGGAACTGATCAAGGAAAAAGGGGATAAAACCCCGATTGAATGGATTCATCGGGATGAACGTTTCTATGAGAAGTTAGCCACGCCAGATGTTACCGTTGCAGACCTCATTGGTGATGTAGACCCCATAAAAGCGGCCAACCTCAAGCTTTCCTATGCGGATGACCGGGTAATCCATTTTGGCATGATCCCAAGGGCCAACCGCTGTATTTTTGTCATCAATGAACTTCCAGATCTTCAAGCTAGGATTCAAGTGGCACTATTCAATATACTTCAGGAAGGGGATATCCAGATCAGAGGATTCAAACTACGCCTTCCTTTGGACCTACAATTTGTTTTTACCGCCAATCCAGAGGATTATACCAATAGGGGTAGTATTGTAACCCCACTGAAAGATAGGATAGGGTCCCAGATTTTGACTCACTATCCTGAAACGATTTCCATTGCCAAAAAAATCACCCAGCAAGAAGCCCGTCTTGATCAGCGGCAATCCGAAGGAATCCATGTGCCAGATATAGCCATGGAAGTGTTGGAGCAAATCAGCTTTGAGGCCAGAAACAGTGAATATGTAGATGCCAAAAGTGGGGTAAGTGCCCGTATGAGCATTACCGCTTTTGAAAATTTATTGAGTACCGCGGAACGTAGGGCCATTAAATCTGGAGATGAAAAGACTACCGTTCGTCTAAGTGATTTTATGGGCGTGATTCCTTCCATCACAGGAAAAATAGAACTGGTTTATGAAGGGGAACAGGAAGGGGCCGGTTTTGTAGCCGAAACCTTGGTTGAAGAAGCCATAAAATCCATATTTCCCAATTATTTCCCAAAGATTGACAAGCTACAGCGAAAAGATGCCGAAACGGAATATGATGAACTTATACATTGGTTCTTTGAAGGTGAAGGCTTTGACCTTCTAGATGAGGATTCCGATGAGGAATATAAATCTAAATTAGATTCAGTAGCTCCATTGAGGGCTCTTTTAAAAGAATATCAACCCGATATTTCAAAAGAAGACTCCTATTTTATGAAAGAATTGTTACTCTGGGGCTTGGTGGCCCATAAAAAATTGAGCAAGCACCGTTTTACCCAAGGGTATCAATTCAAAGATCTTTACGGAAGTTACATTAGGGGGTTGTAAAACAGAAACTATTTCCAAATATCGAATTGCTCATTGTAGCTTTCAACATTATAGGGGCCTACATATTGTTTTCTATACCTAAATAGTGTAATGGTAAGTATAGTGAGCAGACAGTACAGTGTCAATGTGAGAACGGCCACTGGTTTAAACGTCTCGGGGACTATCCGCTCTACAAACTCTGGAAATAAAATAAGAGTCTGGACACTATCATAGATTTTAAAAATATATACGATTATGATAACGTAAAGGGCGAACTCCGTATTCCGCAATTTGGAACTGTGCGGTGCCGTTTTCCCTATTCCGTACCATAAAAAATATAAGTAGACCAAGTGGACCAAACTCAATATTGGAAATATATAGTTGTCTGGTTTTGAAAAATAAAATTGATTGGTGTAAACACCATAAAAGTTTAGAATATCCAATGCTATCAGTACCATCAAACTAATGATGATGCCTATTTTGCAAGGTAGGATTTTGTCGTAATGCTTCATTTACGTCCAGAGATTTGGGATCACTCAAAAACTTTAAAAAAACGGGAGGCCTTTGGCTTTATTTTAAATTAATCGACGAACCGTAAATAATGTTGGCAAGGCATAGGATATTGATGTGAACTCCCAGTTTTGATTAATCAATCCCCTCTATTTACTATCATGAATACTACTACTCGACCCTTAATGCCGTGTAGTTGACTTGTCTGTATTTTTTGTATTTTGGAGCAAATGATTTAGTATGCAAAATTGGCTCTACATAGTGTTTACTCTACTTGGAGTGTACCTTTTGTCAAGCATACTATTGTATTATTTACAGGACTATTTTCTTTTCAAACCAGAAAAACTGCCCAAAGATTTTCAGTTTTATTACGATAATCAAGAAATTGAGGAGTATAATGTTGAGACAAGGGACGGAGCAACCATTAATGGACTTCGGTTTAAATCAAGAGATCCCAAAGGTGTAGTTTTCTATCTAAAAGGAAACTCCAGAAGTATTAAAGGATGGGGCAAGTTTGCCGTGGACTTTACCCGTCATGGGTATGATGTGATTATGGTGGACTATCGTGGTTTCGGGAAGAGTACGGGACGACGTACCCAAAAAGCCATCAAGCGTGATATGCAGGTGGTGTACAATAAAATCAAGGAAAAGGTGCCTGAAAAATACATTATTCTCTATGGACGCTCCATGGGTTCGGGTTTTGCGGCCAAACTGGCCTCCATGAACTCTCCGCGAATGCTCATTCTGGATGCTCCCTACTACAGTTTAAGCAAGGTGGCTAAAAAATTCATTCCGTTTATGCCACTCTCCCTATTGATCAAATTTCCAATGCCCACGTACAAGTGGTTAAAGTACGTTAACTGCCCCATACATATCATACATGGGACCGACGATAGACTCATTCCCTATAAAACCAGTGTCAAGCTATCCAAAATAAAACCGGAATTATCAAAATTATATACCATAATAGGAGGAGGACACAAAGACTTGAACAACTTTGAATCATACCACAGCATGTTGGAAGAAATCATCACCAGCCGCCCCACCAAAGTGAATCTGGAAGGTTCCAGCATCAATGTGAAACACTCTTCAAAACGCGCCAATGCCAAAGCTTAAGCGTTTCGGTATTATAGTAGCGTCCATCTTGATACTGCTCTCGATTATGCTCTATTCATTTCAGGAAAAACTCATTTTTTTGCCCACCAAGCTATCCGAGAACCATCTCTATGAATTCAATGCCAATTTTAATGAAATCTTTCTTGATGCCAAAGATGGAGCACGTTTGAACGCCCTTCATTTTTATTCGGAAAACCCTAAAGGATTGATTTTATATTTTCATGGGAATGCTGGCGATTTGTCACGCTGGGGTGAAATCGTATTACCCTTTGTTGACTTGGATTATGATGTTTTGGTGATGGATTATCGCAATTATGGCAAAAGCACAGGCAAACTTAGTGAACAGGCACTCTATCAAGATGCCCAACTGTTCTATACCTATGCCAAGGAAAAATATGAAGAAAACAATATTATTGTTTATGGAAGATCATTGGGTACTGGCATTGCAAGTCAGTTGACTTCCAAAAACCGACCCCAAAAACTTATTTTGGAAACTCCTTTTTATAGTCTTTCAGAAATAGCCCAAGAACGATTTCCATTTTTACCAGTTTCCTATCTATTGCGCTATAAGATTCCGTCATATCAATTTTTGAAGGAGGTAGATTGCCCCATTCGTATCTTCCATGGTACCGACGATAGGGTGGTTCCCTATAAATCTGGCAAAAAATTGTTTGATTCCATTCAGAATGAAGACAAAAAGATATACACCATTCCCAATGGAAACCATAATAATCTTATAGATTTTAAGGAATACCGAAACGCAGTTGAGATGGAACTAAAATAATCTCAATCAAATAAATCCGAAGAAAGGTAACGATCCCCTCTATCACAAACAATGGATACAATAGTGCCTCTTTCAAGGGTTTCGGCCAATCGAATCGCTGCCGCAGCGGCTCCACCACTGCTCATCCCTGCAAAAATCCCTTCTTCCTTGGCCAAGCGCTTGGCCATTTCAGTAGCTTCTGTTTCACTGACCTCCAATACAGTATCCACTTTTTTGGGATTGAATATCTTGGGAAGATAAGCTTCGGGCCATTTGCGAATGCCTGGAATCTTGGAATCATCGGTAGGCTGCACACCCACAATCTGAACCTTGGAATCCTGTTCCTTCAAATAGGTAGAGGTTCCCATAATAGTTCCTGTGGTACCCATACTGGATACAAAATGGGTGATTTCGCCATGGGTGTCCTTCCAAATTTCGGGTCCAGTGGTTTGGTAATGGGCCATCCAGTTGTCGTTATTGGCAAACTGGTTGAGCATAACATACCCTTCATCCCTGACCTTGGCCTCTGCATAGTCTCGGGCACCTTCAATCCCCACATCTGCTGGTGTCAAAGTTACCTTGGCTCCATAAGCGCGCATGGTCTGTACGCGTTCCTTGGTGGAGTTTTCGGGCATTACCAACTCAATATCAAGCCCATAAATTCCCGCAATCATGGCCAAAGCAATACCTGTATTTCCACTAGTGGCCTCAATTAGCTTTGAAGACGATGAAAAATCCCCACGGTCCAATCCACTCCTGATCATATTATAGGCAGGTCGGTCCTTAACACTTCCACCAGGGTTGTTTCCTTCCAGTTTAAAAAGTAATTTCACATTAGGATTGGGATTCAACACCTTGGATTCTACCATAGGCGTGTTCCCTATAAGGTCCAGAATAGTTTTAGACATTGCTCGGAGCAGTTTTTATTTTGATTTCGGGCGTATGAAATACTGTTGAATTCGGTGGAACAGAAGACGTTAGCCATGCATTACCCCCAATTACCGAATTCTCCCCAATCACAGTGTTCCCACCTAAAATGGTGGCATTGGCATAAATGGTGACATTGGACATAATGGTAGGATGCCTTTTGGTCTTTTGCAGACTTTTGGCCACATAAAGGGCTCCCAGGGTTACCCCTTGATAAATTTTCACATGGTCATGAATCACGGCAGTTTCCCCTATGACCACACCAGTGGCATGATCAATAAAGAATGATTTTCCTATCTGTGCACCCGGATTGATGTCCACTCCCGTTTGTCTGTGGGCATATTCGGTCATAAGTCTCGGCACCAAAGGAAAACCTTGAATATACAGTTCATGGGCCAAACGGTATATGGCAATGGCGTAAAAGCCGGGATAGGCCATATAGATTTCCTGAATGGACAATGAGGCTGGGTCACAATCCAAAATGGCCTCGGCATCCAAGTTGAGTTTTTCCAAAACCTCTGGTAATCGGGATACATAATTGTCCCACACTTTGGTGCAGGGCTTTTGCAACTCCCAACAGGCCATATCTGCCAAATGTTGAAACTTTTCCTCCAAAACATCAAGATTCTCGGCAACGGGTGTATTTACATCAAAGAGGGTATAGAAAAGTGTATTGGTAAATTCCTCTGTTTCTTCTTTTAGTCTATAGTCTAAATAGGGTTGTTTCTTGTGCCTATTCAGTTCTGCGATGATTTTCTCCTTGTCCATGCTTTAAAAGTTGTCCTAAAATTAGCCAAAACCTAACCATCCACTTATAGAAATGTATAACTTTAGCTTAAAAATAACACATCCTAAAAAGAAGTCGTGAATAATTCCATTATCTCCAAAGAAGCTTTTGACATATTAAAAGTACTTGCCAAAAACAACAATAAAGAGTGGTTTGAAAAGAATAAATCCGTTTTTAAAAAACATGAATCAGAGGTTAAATCCTTTTTTGAAAGCGTTAAGGAACGACTGAGTCAACACGACGATATCGAGAAAATGAAAATGTTCCGGATTTATAGGGATGTACGTTTTTCCAAGGACAAAACCCCATATAAAACCCACTTTGCAGGGTCGTTTTCACGACTGGGCGCACATCTAAGAGGAGGATATTACATTCATTTACAGCCGGGAAATTCTCTGCTGGCCACCGGCTTTTGGGCACCCAATAAAGAAGACCTTTTTCGCATACGAAAAGAATTGGAAATGGATGCGTCCGATTTTAGGAAGATCATCAGTGACCCCGATTTCAAAAAAATCTGGGGAGAACTTCAAGGCGATGCCGTAAAAACAGCGCCAAAAGGTTTCGACAAGGACCACCCGGATATTGGCCTCATCAAAAACAAACAGTATGTCTTTGTGCGGAATTTTACAGACCAAGAGGTGCTATCCCCGAATTTTATTGAGGACGTGGACAAATCGTACCGGGCTATTCGACCTTATTTTGATTTGATGAGCGATATCCTCACCACCAATCTCAATGGAGAGTCAATGCTGTAGTAGCACTTCACTTTCCAAAAGTTGTACTTGGTCCTTCAGCCGTTCAATGACCATATTCATCATCCGCTTGTTCAGGGCAGAGGAGTTTTTAATGTATGCTTGGTACTCTTCAACCGTAAATTGCCCAATGACCATGCCCTTGAGCGAATTTCGAAACTTGATGTCCTTTTGGATGGCCCGCTCAATATATTCCATCTTTTTCTCCAAAGGAAGGTCATGGAAAACCCCTTTGTGTTTGGCAATGTAATTCTTGAAAGCTTCTACCAACAAAAGGTTTTGGAGTTTAATGACAGGGCGTAAAGTCTGGTTCTGAAAACGTTCTTCCGCACTCATTTGGTTGTTGAAATAAGACTGTAGAATTTCGGGGCGGAGGTCCAAAAGACTCTTAGATCGTGAATCCATGGCTATTAGTTTCAATAAAGTTACACAATCGTCCACCTAGCATTTTTTGTAAAGCTGATAGTTGTTAACGATGTTATGAACATGCATTGCTAAGTTTATTTAAGTATTTTTAGGCCAAATCAAAATCATGAGCGCAAAATTTGTTGGCCTTTCTTTACTTGTTTTGATGGCCATTTCCTGTAAAAAAGAAACCAAAAAAGAAGATACCCATGTTTGGAATACCAAAAAACTGGCAGAGGAAAACGCCACCCATAATCAGCTGCTCGATATTGAAAAAGAGCAGGGGTGGGAGCTGTTGTTCGATGGGGAAACATTAAACGGCTGGCATGTGTACAACGCTGGCGCACCAACAGTCTGGGAAGTGAAGAACGGCGAACTCCATAGAAATGTGGAACTAGAATCCGAGCATAATGAGGATTTGGTCACGGACAAGGCCTATGAAAACTATGAGCTGATCTTGGAATGGAAAATCTCCAATCGTGGTAACAGCGGTATATTCATCAACGTTCAGGAAAAGCCAGATGTTGGCACGGCCTACCAAACCGGGCCCGAGTACCAAATTCTGGACCCCAACCATATGGATCATGATGTGGCCGTTAAAAAATCAGGATGCCTGTATGGATTTTCCCCCCAGAAAAATGAAGCCATTACAAAATCTGGCCAGTGGAACCAGACCCGCATCAAACAGGTTAATGGAAAAGTGGAATTCTATTTAAATGGTGTACTAACTGCAGTAGAAGATTTCACCTCACCCGAATGGCCGCAAAAAATATCGGCGACCCATTTTAAAAACTACCCTGAATTTGGTCAAGCCACCCAAGGGAAGATTACATTACAGGATTGGTATTTTGAGGTGTGGTTCCGCGACATCAAGATTAGGGAACTATAGACTACTATAGTTTATCGATTACATTTTTGAGCTTTTGTCGGATTTCTTGGGCTACGGGAGCCAAGCTTTCATTCTTGACCGAAATCATGGAGGCGACAGGATCTAAGGCAGCCACCTCGATATCCCCGTCCTCATTTTCCAAAACAACCACATTGCAAGGCAGAAAGAGACCAATTTTGTCTTCTTGCTTCAATGCCTCATAAGCATAGGGCGGATTACAGGCTCCCAAAATCCTATATTTTTTAAAGTCCACATCCAATTTCTTCTTCAGGGTCTGGGCAATATCTATTTCGGTCAGCACCCCAAAACCTTCATTCTTTAGCTCAAGGGTTACCTTTTCAAGGGCTTTCTCAAAATCTTTCTCCTTCAAAATTTTACTGAAATAATAGCTCATCTTCTTTTCGGTTTATGATGTAAGTCTTGGCTTTAAGGTACTCATCTTTTATGGATAATTTGTATGCCCTCTTTTTGAAAATAGTGTTCAACGGCTTCTTGCACAGCCCTTAACGAGCTGTATTTAGGTTGATATCCCAACAGCTTCTTTGCTTTCTCGATGCTACCACACGGGCTGTGCGCAATGTGGTCCCAAGTGAGTTCCCTATCCCTCTCACTGACCGTCTTCTGCCATTCCTCCCAAGGTTGAAACCGCAATTGGGGTACTTGTCCGAATAGTTTGGCCATTTCTTCCGCATAGCCCCGTAAAGTAAGTGCCTGCTCGGAAACTACATGAAAGCTTTCTCCAATGGCATTTTCCCTATTCTGCATTGCCATGACAAAAGCTTGTGCCACATCGTCCGCATGCACATGATGAACCGTTTCCATCCCAAGGTTGGGCAAGGTGATTTCCTCTCCTTGGGCCAATCGTAGAAATACCTCCGGATTTAGATTTCCGGCCGGGTTCACGGGCAACCATCCCGGTCCCGTAATATGCCCTGGGTGGAGAATAGTGACCGGAAAACCATATTCTTTATGGAAATTGAGCAAGTAGGCTTCAATCTTTGCCTTGTTGATCCCGTAGGTGCCAAAGGGATTCCGTTCTGCAGACTCCGTGGTGGGAACCTGTACGGTATGCCCATGGACCCACATGGTCCCACAGTGTAGAAAATGTCGCACTTTGCCCTTTAGGTTTTCAGCAAGATGTTGGGCACTCTGGGGGGTGAAACAAATCAAATCAATGACCACTTCGCCGTTCAGGGATACGATTTGAGCCCCAAAATCCCCGTGCTCTTCGGATTTTTCCCGATCAATGCCCACAAACTCCACGGATTGCCATGCCTCATGATCGGCATAGGGTTGGGACTGTTGCCGACTTACACAGACCACATCATGACCTGCTTCAACAAGTTTTGGCACCAAGTATGTGCCAATATGGCCAGTGCCGCCAATCAGTATTACTTTCATTCTTATTTTTTATTCCTTGATTCGGACCAAATCCAAATCTTGATAATCAAAGCTAAAATCCATATTTGGCGAAATCCCTTTCATTTGAATCCCAACTGGGGTTCCTGAAGCATCCATTTTAAAAATGGCAAAGGCATCACACTGCATATCCGTATAGGCCATTTTAACGGCAAAGGTGCTGTCCTTGTAATGGAACATTTCCCCATTCAGCTGAGGGGAACGGAGTGACCTAAACCAAAGTTTTCCGCCATGGTTTTCGATGGATACCTTTCCGAACCATTTATCTTCATAGGTTCCTAAAAAGGAGCTTGCACCCAGTTTTTTCACATCGGAGATTGTGGCACTTTCCCAAACGGCATCCAAAGTAGCATCGGCCTCGGCCTGCCCAGATTCCAGCTGTTGCTTGGCAGACGCCAGATAATCCCATCGGTCCTTACGTATCCATTCATCCCGAATGGCCGAACTTATGGTATGGTAGCTGTTGCCTCCGGGAGCGCCATTGGTGAGTACCACAACTGCCGAATTCAATTCGGGCACCATTACCACGGAGGATAACATGCCAGGAAGACCGCCGGTATGGGAAATTACGGTATGGTCGTACCTATTGGAAATCCGCCATCCAAGACCATAGGCACCAAAATGATACCTGTTATCCGGTTCCGGTCTGGGTTGAAAGCTGATAAAGGTGTAGGGGCGCCACATTTCCGCTTGTCGCTCGGGACTGAAAATCTGTTTGTCCAAAGCATCGCCATATTTTCCTTGCTGCAATTGGGCCATGATCCATTTGGACATGTCATGGACGCTGGAATAGATTCCGCCCGAGGCCACCAAAGGGCCTTCACCCTTTACGTACCGCTCTACCTTTCTTACGTTTCCGTTCTCGGTGGAGTGGGCCGATGCCACGTTTTGGGTCGATTTCAATCGCTTATAACGAACCGCGGTCCTGTCCATGCCCAACGGACCTAAAATTTGCTGTTCGATAAATTCATCATAACTCTGGCCGCTTACCCTGGCAATGACCTCGCCCGCTACAATATAGAGCAGGTTGTCATAATCATATTTGGTGCGAAAATCCGAAGTGGGTTTAAAATATTGAAAACTGTTGAGTACATCCTGAATTTTGTAATCAGCTCCCGGAGGGAAAAACATTAAATCCCCGGCACCGAGCCCCAGCCCGCTGCGATGAGTCAACAGGTCCACAATGGTGAAATTCTCCCGAACGTATGCATTGTACATGGTAAACTCCGGTATGTGTTGAACCACCCGATCATCCCATTTAAGTTTTCCCTGATCCACCAAAATGGCCAATGCGGCAGCGGTGAACGCCTTGGTGTTCGAGGCAATTTGAAACAAACTATGCTCATCCACCTTCTCTTTGGAATCAACCGAGAGTTTTCCGTATCCTTTGGAGTGGATGACCTTCCCATTTTCTATTACGGCCACGGCAACACCCACTTGGGGCATCATTTCCATAGATCGGTTCACCAAGGAATCTATCTGCGAAGAGGTAAAGCCCTGTCCGAAAACGGTGGATATGGCCCATAATAAAAATAAGGGGAGGGTAATTTTGTTTTTCATGAGGTTTTTTAGTGGTTATTAAAATACGACAGGGTTCAAATGCGAATCTATGGTCTCACCAATGGCCACTCCCGGACACCAGGTCTCCCAATCGTTCTTTTGGCCGTCGTTCTCAGGTTTCTTCAAAATCATGTCCTTGTCCATATAGATCACGGTCATAACCTTTCGGGTCTTGCCAGAAGTATTGGCCCCGGCCCGGTGGAAAATCCAACCGGAATGAAAACTGACCTCGCCAATATCAAAAGCTTCTATGGTGTGCGGAAAATTATTGATCTTCAAGTTTTTTTGGATCACTTGTTCGCTCTCATCGCTGATGGACAGTTCGCGCCCCAACAGAATCTCTTGGCTGCCCGCACTGAATTCCAGCGGGCCCATTTCCAAAGGTGTTTCTTGCAAAGGAATCCAGATGGTGATGGACTTGTCCGAAGACAACGGCCAATAATATTGGTCTGCATGCCAAGGGGTGATTCCCCCGCCGGCCTCCTTGAACAGGGCTTGATCGTGGTATATACGAACCCCATCCACTTGCATGAGGTCTGAGGCCGCCTTGGCCAACCGCTTGCTCAGGATCAGTTTTTTGATTTCCTCGTCCTGCACCCAGAGATTGCAGAGTTGCAAAAAGGCCTTCCCGTAGGTATCCCGCTGGTTGATGGGCACATCCACCTTGTTCAGTTCCGCAACCTTTTTGGAAATGACCGTATTGAAATGCGCCACGATCTCAGGTGATAAAAACTCCTTGATCTTGATGAAGGCATTCTTTTGGTAAAATTCCACCTGTTCTTTGGTCACCTGAAAAGGTTCATCCAATAGGGTTAGATTCATGATTTGTTTAGTTCTGTCTTAGTATTTTTTCCATTTTCCGGCCCTTGGCCAATTCATCCACCAGTTTGTCCAAATAGCGGACCTGTTGGGTCAGGGGATTGTCGATTTCCTCAATCCGATACCCACAGATCACCCCGGTAATGAGGTTGGCATTGGGGTTCAAGTCCGCATCTTGGAAGAAGGCCGCAAAAGTGCTCTTGGCATCGATATGTTTTTGAATGTCATCATCATCAAAGCCCGTGAGCCATGTAATTACCTCATGTAGTTCTTCTTGGGTACGACTTTTCTTCTCCACCTTGGCCACGTAATGTGGATATACCCCGGCAAAGGTCAGTTTTGCGATGCGTTCGTTATGTTCTGGGGTGACTTTCATCTTACCTAATCTTTAACCTTGGGAGATACAATCCATTCATTTGCTTAAATGTAGGGATTTTGTGTAGATCTAGGAAGACAGTCTTGGTCAGTTGCCCACCTTGCTTAGAATCTTCTCTTTTAGCCGGACAAAGTCTATCCAGTAAATATTACCGATTTCAACTTCTTCATCATCTCCAGAGACACCGCGGTGAAAAAAAAGGTGCTTTCCATCTGGGGAGACACTTGCGGTCATTTCACAATGTTCCGTATTTACTTCGGGGCCCATGTTATACGGTTCTGTCCATGTGCCGTTCTGGTTAAAACTGATGTACAGGTCGCAGTCCCCAAACCCGTCTTCGCTTTCACCATCATAGATCATGTAGCTCTCATCCGGTGCAATGTAGGAATGGGCGATCCACTTTCCTGAGAAATTGATGTCCGTTGCCATGGTCTTGGCATCACCATAGCCGCTTGCTTCTTTATCGGAACTATAAATGACCCAATCCCCGGGTTTGTCGTCCTTCTCGCCAGAAGTAAAGTACCGGTTGCCGTTTTCCGAAGCGGTCAGGTACATGACCACCCGATCCACGAACGGACTGCCCAAAGGCTCGGGGTCGCTCCATCCTTTTGCGGTTTTTGTACTGTACCATTGGTGCATCCCGGAGGCCTTGATGGTATCGTTGAGGGGTCTTGTGCTCCCAAAATAGAGCAGGTTTCCAGTGGGGTCAATGTGGGGTTCAAAATCCCAGCCCGCATCGGTGGAAAAAAAGGCCGGCTCCGGTTTGGACCATTGCCCATTTTCCAGTTTCATGGTGAAAATCTCATTATCGTCTTCCGGTTTTCTGCGTGTGAAGAACAGTTCATCCATTTCTGGGCTAAAAGTGATGGCAAACTCAAAATCATCGGTGGAGACCACACCTTCCCCAAAGATCAGGGCGGTATCCGTTGGAATTTGGTCGCTGAGCAGCGTAAGGTTCGACTTTTTTTCTGCCCCACAGGATACGAGAAAAACTAGTAACAGGGTGAAAATAGGGTAGAAGGTGGATTGTTTCATTGTATGGCGATTTTGATTGATGTTGATGGTATTGTTATTGGTGCAACTGGGCTCTATGGCCCTGCATTTGCCGCATCTTCCCCGATCTGCGCTATTTTTTCCTGACAGATTTCCTCGGTAAGCTGCTTTAGTTGCAGTACTTTGTGGGACAGGTATTCCAGATCACCTTTGGTGATGTGGTACTCCTTCATGTTGTAACGGGCATCGATGTAGGCGTGTTTCAGCAGCTCAAAAAGACGCTTGTGCTCCTCGGTCTGTTTGGGAAAAAGGTCGAAACGCTTGTCGCACATGGCCACCTTGATCCCCAAAGTCTCCAGATTGTGGTCCTTGGGCCGGTAATCCGTGAACACCAACAAAATGGTGGTGTAGTAGCGCTCCACGGCTTGATGCAGTTGGAAAGCGGCATTATTTAAACTTTCCTTCTCTATTTTATACTCATAATTATCGAAGAACTCGTTCGCGCTATCAAACCACTGGTCAAAATAGTCTTGGGCCTTGTCTTGGTACTGTTTTGGGGTGAGCTTTTTGGGCAATGCCAGTTGATGCTTGCGCGAATCGTACAGCACAATGCCCTCTTCCTTGATGTCCCTAAAAAAGTAGTTCCCCACCCTTAGGGCCTTGTTCAGGTGTTTGATCCCGTGAAAGATAAAGTTCACCGGGGTGGCCACTTGGCCGGTGGCGGTGAGCTCCGCCTTGATTTGGTCCTCTATACGGAACTTTTGTTGCAGGTCTTCATGGGTGAGGACCACGAGCAGGTCGTAATCGCTGCGGTACTCGTAGGTGATGCCCTGTTCCACATAGGTGTCCTCCACCCAGTTGCCGCGGGCGTAGCTGCCAAAGAGCAGCACCATTTCCACTTCCTTGAACCCGGACAGCAAAGCGGTGAGCTGGTGCAGCTCGGCCTGTTTGTGATCTGGGAGATGTGCCACGGTCTTGTTCAATTGTTGGGTGTTTGTGCCCTAAAGATAGGCATATTTGGGTTGGGGTGGGGAGATTGCTTTTGGATTAGACATAGACGCTACTTTTCTTTAAAAAATTTTGCCTTTAAATGTTTTACTTCATTAATGTCACAGCCAAATACAAAAGTTCTATAAACAGGCCGGTCTGGTCCAAAATATGGAATTTCATCTTGCATAAATCGAATTCCTAAATTTTCAAGTTCTCCAACCAATTGATTGGTTTCTTTCTTATCAGTAGTAAAACCTATGCAATGGGTTTTGGCCCATTTGTCCGAGACTAACTGATGATATGCATGTTCAACAACATCTTTTTCGCTCTGAAAATACTTAAGTTTATTTTTTTCTCCCCGTTCGGTATAGTACCATATGAAGACTCCTCCAAAATTGTCAATCCCATAGCCTTCATGAATGGCATTTCCGTTAATTGTGTAACTGTTGAAGTTATAACAGTTTTCCTTCATCCATGTTTCCAATTCAACTTGAGTTTGTGGTGTCAAAAAAATCTTTTTATTGAAAGTTTTGCGATCAGGTTTTTCAAAGCATGAGAGAACAATGAATTATAGCCATCTTAAGTTAGGCTCAGTATTTATTTCTTCAGATATTCAAAAGCACGTCCATTAAAAAGCACTTCAAGCCCTATAATTTCATTCTTCTCATTTACTGCGAAATTGTAATATACATTGGAATTTTGGACTCGAAAAAGACGCTTGCTAAATGGCTCCAATTTATCTATAATGTAGCCATAGTCAATAGTTAGCAAACTGTCTCTTATCACAACTTTGAATGTATAGCCATTATTCAGGGTAGCGTATTCGCCTGTGTACTTCTCAAGGTTAATTTTTATATCTTCTGGATTTACTACAGGTGGTAGATTTTTTAATGTCGATTTATAATTGGCAGTTAGCACCTTCATTTTCATTTTTCCCAAAGCTTCCTTGTCGAATAACTTTCCGTTAATAATTGTGGCATTTATCTTTTTGAGATTTTTTATGTCTTCTAACGGATTTGCTTCTAAAATTACAATGTCGGCTAGTTTGTCTTTTTCAATAGTTCCCAGAGAGTCTGTCGCATTAAAATATTTTGCTGGATTAATGGTGGCAGTCTGAAGTGCTCCTAATTCTGATATTCCTGCATCCTTGAGCTCAATAACTTCATCAATTAAGCTAAAACCCGGAATCATATAATAGTAACCAACATCTGTTGCGGCAAGTAGCTGAACTCCTGCATCATACATTTTCTTGATTAAAAATTTTTCGTGGACGAATATCGAATCATTTCTTTTATTTGTTTCGTCAGATAAATTAGGTTTTGTGTCTCGAAAATGCTGCCATTCGGCATATTCATCAGGTGGAATAAAAGGCACACCTTCTTGGTCTTCAAAGAAATCCATTCCCAAGTTGGCAATATCTATCTTGCTTGTCCAGATCGTAGGTGAGATAAATGTTTTGTTTTCTACCAATACTTTAACGATGTTCTCAAACTTTTTCTCATCAAATGTTCGCACTGCTTCGGCAAGTGCATCATTGTCAAGCAGGTTTCTTGTAAATTTAGGTCGAAGCGAATCTTCTATTCCTGAAAAATACAAATGATGCATAGTCACGTGCTCAATACTTTTCATTCCAGTATTTGACAAATATTCCAATGGAATGGATAATGGCGGATGTCCAGCTACATACATTCCTTGCTTTTGAGTTTCCTCTATAAATCCGTCATAAGCCTCTTTGTTTATCTTGCTGTACACTTTTACAAAATCTATTCCTTCATTTTTCAATTTTAAAACATAGGCTTTGGCATCATCAAATGTCGAAATAACATCAAAGTTGCCGTTAATTGGCTCTTCTCCATCAACGATTCTTCCGATATGCATAATCCGGGGCCCTTCAAAGTCATTCGTTTTCAATTTTTCTCTCCACTCCACAACTTGTTCAGACTGCTCTTTTGTTTTAACCCACATATCCCTTACTCCAGTTACTCCGTTTGCCAACATAAGTGGAAAGTACCAAATGTTAGGTGGTTGTGGGTCGCTGTTGTTGAAAATATGCGTGTGCATATCAAATAGACCAGGAATTACATATTTATCTGTTCCGTCAACTAATTTTCCTTTGTATTGAATATTATTTTTGTGATTGGTGATGCCACTTATTTTATTTTTGTTTATTGATATGTCCATTGACTTCAGAACCTCTCCATTCTCAACATTGATAACATTTACATTTGTTATAGTCAAGTCATTTTCAATTTCCTTTGAACAACCGTAAAGAAGCAATGGAATGAATACGAATTTTAATATTTTGAGACAGTATTTCATTTTTTGGTCATATTGTGGCTAACGGTCTCGGCTATGAGTAGTTGCGTGGTTAGAATTCAACTTTGCAAGTACACACCAAACTGAAAATCCTCACGGATTTTCAGAAGCCTGGCCTGAGCTTTCCGAAGGATATGTGAGAATAAGCTATTACTTATGGTCATCTTTGTTGTAACCGGTTATTTTTCCACATTTCGTTTTCAATTGCATTCAATAATGAACCCAATTTATGTTCGGTATTTACAAAAATTATGATTCCATTTTTGTAGTTTACATCTATTGCAATGATGGTTTGCACTCCAGTGTCACTTCCTTCGTGCACATAATATAAGTTGTTGTTCATTGCTGTCATAAACCAAGTATAATATCCGTTCTGCGCTATTTGTGGTGTTGGTGTTATTTCATAGGTTGTTTGCCCTTTAAGTATAAATTCCGATTTTTCGGAAGTTAGATAGCCTGTCATTAGTTTTGAAAAATCTGATATAGAAGTCCGAAGTTGACCTGCTGGATAATCTGGATAACCATTGTATCCTTTGAATTTAAGTCCGGTAGAATCTTTGTTAGTGTAAGTTTTGGCTATATTTTTGATATCTAAATTTTTTAAAAACCAACTTGTATTTTCCATAGCCATTGGTTTGAAAATATTCTGTTGGCAAAAATCCTCAAAAGTTGAATTTGAGACATTCTCAACAATAAGTCCCAATAATGCAAATCCAGTATTTGAATAAGCAAAAGATTTATAGCTCTCTTTATTTTCAAAGTGTTCTTTTTTGTAAAGTCTTCCGTTTATAGCCAGATAGTCTTCCAAAAAATCAGACAGCTCGGTTTTTGGGTCACCTTTTGGTACGCTCCATAAAGGACCATAAATTTGGTAATCGTCTCTTATTCCAGAACGATGGTTTAATAATTCTCCAACTGTTATTTGGTTGTTTGGAAAATGTGGGTTTTTAACCTCGAAAGGCAAATACTGGTTTATATCTGCTGTCAAATCTATTTTGTTTAGCTCCACCAATTTAAATACAGCTAAATTGGTTACTATTTTGGAAACCGAAGCAATTTGAAAGGATGTATTGACGGTTACGTTGTCTTTTTTCTCCAAATCGCTAAACCCGTTAGCACTTAAATGGACAACTTTTCCATTCTCAATTACAGCTACTGCAATTGCAGGAATTTTATCCGATTTCAATTCCTTTTCAATCAACGAATTGATTTTAGACAAGGTCTGTCCAAAACAAATTGCCGATAAAAAAAGAAACAATATTGAAATTTTTAATTTCATCTGTAGTACAGTACTTGTTTTAATTGGTAACAACTTGTTTATATAAATGTTAAATACATCGCTATACTCCCAAAATGGTTGTATAAGCGTAACCCTCATACAGTGTTATATCATCATAGGGTTGTCTAAATGTAGGAATTTTCAAAAGATTTAAAGGCAAGGTCATTGGTCAGCTTTTTTATATTTTTAAGCTTCTAAATCCCTGCGCATGAAATTTGGCCAAGTAGACCACCCGGAACTTATTGATTTTACCATTCCACCAGACCACCCGGACACCGCCGTGGTGTTGTCCCAATACAAGGGTGGGGGAGTGCCCAACGTATATGTGGGCTGCGCCAAGTGGAACCGGCAAGACCTTAAGAACTTTTACCCCCGTGGCACCAAGGACGAGCTGGAATACTACGCTACCCAGTTCAACAGTATTGAGCTGAACGCCACCTTTTACCGCATTTTTCCGGCGGAGCAATACCAAAAGTGGTATGACAAGACCCCGGAGGGTTTCAAGTTTTTTCCCAAAATGACCAATGCGGTGAGCCATTTGCGACGTCTCAACGACCAAGTTTATGGAATTGTGGACGAGTACTTGCAGGTAACCTCGCTCTTGAAGGAGAAATTGGGCACCATTTTTTTGCAGATGCACAACAACTTCAACCCCAAGAACTGGGACAGGGTAGTGCGCTTTGTAGAATACTGGCCCAAGGAATTTCCCTTGGCACTCGAGTTCCGCCATACGGATTGGTTCACCGATGAAACGGTTTCGCAAGAGCTTTACCATCTGTTGCAAGAGAACAATATGGCCAATGTTTTGGTGGACACGGCGGGCCGGCGGGACCTGATGCACATGCGGCTTACCAACAACGAGGCCTTTGTGCGCTACGTGGGCGCCAACCACGAAACAGATTATCCCCGACTGGACGATTGGGTGACCCGATTGACCGCTTGGAAGGAACTCGGATTGGAGAACATCCACTTTTTTGTGCACCAGAACCTAGAGCTGGCCTCGCCCTTGCTTTCGGCCTATTTTATTGAAAAGTTGAATCCTGCCCTAAATTGTGGGATGGCCATCCCCAAGACCACCATCAGTCCGCAGGAGCGTTTGTTCTAGGCAATTTCAATTGTGGAATCTTTGACGGGCAAAATTGCAGAGTCCGTATTCCCTGATAATGAAATGTTTCAAATCCGTAATTCCATCGTAAAGGAGTGCTAAAATGAAGTGTTCTGGCCGTGATTTGGACTAATTTTGTATCACAGATATAACGCTAAATGTTACAATAATGCGATTTCACACTAGAAAATGGGTAAAACCAGAAGACCTGAACGCCAACGGAACCTTGTTTGGTGGTAGGGTGCTGGCATGGGTGGATGAAGAAGCCGCGCTGTACAGCATCATACAACTTGAAAACAAAAAAGTGGTCACCAAATACATGTCAGAAATCAATTTTATGAGCACCGCCGAAGAGGGCGATATCATTGAGATTGGAATCGATGTGATCAAATTTGGGGTGACCTCCATTTCCCTGAACTGCGAGGTGCGGAACAAGATGACGCATGAGAGTATTGTTACCGTTGACAACATCATCATGGTAAACCTAGACGAAAATGGCAACCCGAAACCTCATGGCAAGACCAAGATAGAATACGTTAAGGACCGCTTGGCCCAAAAAGAAAAGGAAGAGAAGGCCTAGACCTTAATCCATAGTGGCTGCAACGGCCTGTACCTCGTCCAAGACGCGTAGAAGGTTACCGCCCCATAGTTTGGCGATTTCTTCTTCGGTATAACCGCGTTTTACCAATTCCAAGGTTACATTGAAGGTCTCCGAAGCATCGGACCAGCCCTCGATACCACCACCGCCATCAAAATCGGAGCTGATGCCCACGTGGTCAATCCCAATGAGTTTCACCATATAGTCGATATGGTCCACAAAATCAGACACATTTACCGCTGGAGGCACATTGGGGTCGTTTGCCGCCATTTCCTCACCCAATTTGGTCACTTTGGGATAGTTTTCCATGAATTCCTCCTGTTGATCCTTGTTGAGAGAGCCAAATTCGGAGCGCTCGTACCAGTTCAATCCTAGGGAATCAGCCGCTTTTTGGTTGACGCTTTTCATATACGCCGCACGGGCATCGTTCTTTTCCGTACTCAAATACGAAGTGAAGGCCACCGTTTGGGCCACTCCTCCATTTTCCTTTAATAATAGAAGCAGTTCATCGTCCAGATTACGGCTATGGTTGCAGAGTGCCCTAGCCGAGGAATGCGAAGCGATCACTGGTGCCTTGGACAGTTCTATCATCTGTTTTATGGCCTCTTTGGAAGGGTGGGAGATATCGATCATAATCCCAACTCGGTTCATTTCGGCAACGGCCTGTTTTCCCAACTCACTGAGTCCGTTGTGCAACCACACATCGTCCGCTTCACCAGTGTTGGAATCACTGAACTGGCTGTGTCCGTTATGGGCCAAGGAAATGTACCGTGCCCCACGCTTTTGGTAGTCCGCTATCTGGGATAGGTCCTCGCCAAGGGGATAGGCATTTTCCACTCCGATCATGGCCGCTTTTTTGCCCGCTGCTGAAATCCTTCGCACATCGTCCGAAGTCAAGGCCAATTCTATCCGGTCCGGGGCATAATCTTCACATAATCTATGGATGGCCTCAAACTTGGAAATGGCATTCTCCTTAGCCTTGGCATAGCCATCGGCATTCAAGGAATCCTGTCCTGTGTAGACAATGAACCAGGCCACATCCAGACCACCTTCTTCCATTTTGGGCAGGTTCACCTGATTTTCAAGTCTTTGGGTATAGTTGATACTGTCCGTAAAGTTTCTCACATTGATGTCGATATGGGTATCCACAGTGATCACGGTATCATGGATTCTTCGGGCTTTTTCTTCCAAGGTTTCAGTTTTATTGGATTGTTTTTCAGCGCATGAAAAAAAGAGGCTTACAGCGCACAAAAGGGAAGCGTATTTCATAGTTGGTGGTTTACACCTACAAATAAAGCAATTTGACAACAAAATCCATGGGCTACATAACAATTAATTGTAATCCCTTGATTCAATGCGGATTTTTAGAGGGTAAATAAATAATTGAACAAACTTTGGGAACTCGGGAATTACTTACCTATCTGGAAAAATTGGAAATTGGGCTCAGCAGCTTTTCGTATGAGGAATTGGGCGTAGTGGAAGCCGGTGAGCTGAAAAAGTCTTTTGAAGTCTTTAAGTACGGACTCGAAAACAAGGTTTTTGGGGTTCCTGAAATGAAGCAATTGGAAAGCATTTACCAAAGTGTGGGCATCCAAGGTTCCGACAGACCCCTAAGAGATACGAATGATGTACCCACCGAACTAAAAGAGTTTCTATCGTTGATCGATGCCATGGAGAATACCCGCTTGTCCCGCGAACAACAGAAAATTGCAAAAGCCATGAAACAGGTGGCAGAGCGATTGGGCAAAGGCTTGCCCATATCCAAAAGCCTTCAATGTATTGAGAAAGAGCTAGAACCTGGCCATTTGGCCCATAAAATCAATTTACAGCCCATTTTAGACGATTGCATGGGCCAGATGGAACTTATGGAGGAGTTGGTACGGCTCTTCAAACAAAACCTCATGGAATTTATTGGCAGCGTAAAGGTGCACTTGGAAAACGAAAGTTATAAACAAGTAGATCTAGCCTGCCAGAAAGTCCGCCCCAGTCTGGAAATGATGAAAGCCAACAGTTTGTTGGAAATCGTGAAGGAAATCCTCATGCTCTGTAGAACAGACAATGATTCTAAACACCACGCTTTTTTGTACGACCAGTTTCTAATGGAATATCCCAAAGTACAGGAGCAGGTAGATCTTGAAATGGAAATCCTCAGAACCATGTAAAGTTCATATCATGGAAAACCAGACCCTTCCCAATTATCTACAAAGTATTTTTCATCCGTTGCTTAAACACACTAGTGACTTGGAGTGCCAACTCATGTTGCTGGATGAAATAAAAGAGGTAGGGGACAAAAAGGAAATCCCTTTGCTAAAGGAGCTGGAAAGCCATGACAATCCTAAAATCAGTCATAAGGCCTTTGAGGTAAAAACTGTTCTACAATCCAAGTTGGGAATGGATGCCGATAGGGAACGAAGAAGACTGCCCATGAGCCTATGCTTCATCTACGATGAATTTAATATTCTACCAAGTAAAATTGACCCAGATCTAGAATTTGGCGTGTCTCTGGACATCCTTGATTCCGAATAACTTGGGGCACTTTTTTCTTTATCCTTTAGATAGCCCATTTCACAACTGCAATCCAGAATTTCACCACAAATTATTGGTACACAATAATCTTTCCCATAGATTCACGTTAGTAACAAAGACCCAAACATTAAACCCTCGAATCACAATGTTATACGATACCTACGGAGAAGAATATTTGGCGTTCTTGCAGGAGCTCAACGAAATTTTGAGCATCAACGAACTTGCCGAGCTTGATTATTTATAGTTTAACCAAACGTTGTACCATGAAAAATCTTAACCACGAAAACACGGCATATCTTAATTTTATTCAGGATTTGAACAATATGCTCGTCGATTTTGATATCAATCAGCTGAGCTTTCCATAGTAGTTTAAGTGGATATCATAGAAAAGGGGATGTTTTTAACATCCCCTTTTCTATTTGTAGTGATTTAAGATGTTATCCTAAATACGATTTCAATATTTTACTTTTTGAAGTGTGCCTAAGTTTTCTAATGGCCTTTTCCCTTATTTGCCTCACACGCTCACGGGTAAGGTCAAATGTACTTCCTATCTCCTCAAGGGTCATGGAAGGTTGGTTGCCGATGCCGTAGTACAATCTAACCACATCAGCTTCCCGCGGCGAAAGGGTGTCCAGTGCCCGGTTGATTTCCGTGTTCAAGGATTGATGCATTAAACCTCTATCCGGTTTTGGCGAATCCCCAGCGTTGAGCACATCATAAAGGTTGGATGTTTCGCCCTCTTTTAAAGGTGCATCCATGGATACGTGTCTTCCTGTGTTTCGGAGAGATTGTTTTACCTCGGAAACGGTCATATCCAATTCTTTGGCAATTTCTTCGGCAGAAGGTGGTCGTTCATGGGCCTGCTCCAGATAAGAAAAGGTTTTTTTGATTTTATTGATGGAACCAATCTTGTTCAAGGGAAGTCGGACCACTCTTGATTGTTCTGCAAGGGCTTGCAAAATGGACTGTCTGATCCACCATACGGCATAAGAGATAAATTTGAATCCACGGGTCTCATCAAAACGTTTAGCGGCTTTTACCAGACCAACATTGCCTTCATTGATCAAATCGGGTAGTTTTAACCCTTGGTTTTGGTATTGCTTGGCAACCGAGACCACAAACCTAAGATTGGCATTGGTCAATTTTTCAAGGGCAACCTGATCGCCGGCCTTAATGCGCTGAGCCAACTCAACCTCTTCTTGGGCAGTGATCAAATCAATCTTACTGATGTCCTGAAGATATTTATCCAATGATTTAGACTCCCGGTTGGTTACCTGCTTGATGATTTTTAATTGCCTCATGCTCAAAAAATGGTTTTCAAAGTGTTATAAGCTTACATAATACATTATAATGGGCTATTTTCCAAACGCTAAATGTTATTGTTATCCAAATGTTATGAGTATTTGCCGCTAAAACTACAGATCTAGGGCATTGTTGATAGTATCTTAATAGAATTGCGACAGTAACTTTCCACCTAACTATAAAAAACCGCTAATTTTGCAAGGTTTGTTGATCAAGAACCAAAAATCATTTTCCATTGGAGGTAGATAAGGCAGTAAGAAAGAAAACACTTTACAATTACCAGCAAGAAGACCTGAGAAAAATCTTCAAGCATTTGGATGATTTGCCCTCTGGTACAAACATTCTTTATCAGCTTCCTACCGGGGGTGGAAAAACGGTGGTTTTTTCCGAAATCACCCGAAAATACATTCAAAATACAGGTAAAAAGGTCATTGTACTGACCCACCGTATCGAGCTCAGTAAACAAACCTCACAAATGCTCCACGGTTTTGGGGTTGCCAATAAAGTCATCAGTAGTGAGGTCAAGGAACTGCATGACCAAGATGAGTACATGTGCTTTGTGGCCATGGTGGAAACCCTGAACAATAGGCTCCAGGAAGAGAAGGTCACCATCAACAATATTGGTCTTGTAATTATAGATGAGGCTCACTACAACTCGTTCCGAAAACTCTTCAGGTACTTTGACAAGGCCACCATTTTAGGCGTAACCGCAACACCTTTGAGTTCCAACATAAAACTTCCCATGAAAGATCATTACAAGCATTTGATCATTGGGGAGTCCATAAAATCATTGATCGAGAAAAATTTCTTGGCCAAGGCCAATCTATACAACTATGATGTAAGCCTAAAAACCTTGAAACTGGGTATCCACGGAGATTACACGGTAAAATCTTCTGATGAGTTCTATGGCAACCACAGTATGTTGGGTAAGTTACTGACCGCCTATGAAGAAGTGGCCAAGGGCACCAAGACCTTGATATTCAACAATGGGATCAACACCTCCCTGTATGTGTATGAGACCTTTAAAAAGGCTGGATATAACATTCGCCATCTAGACAATAAGAATACGGCTACGGAACGAAAGGAGATTTTGGATTGGTTTGCGGAAACCCCAGATGCCATCCTCACCTCGGTGAGTATCTTAACCACAGGGTTTGATGAGCCTACTGTGCAGTCCATTATTCTGAACAGGGCGACCCGCTCCCTAACTTTATATTTTCAGATGATAGGAAGAGGGTCCAGGGTATTGCCGCACAAAGATGAGTTCAATGTTATTGATTTAGGGAACAATATTGCCCGTTTTGGGCCATGGGACACTCCTGTGGATTGGCAGGAAATTTTTCACTTTCCTGATTTTTATCTGGAGAACATTAAAAATGATGAAGATATTGAGCGTGAGTTTGTCTACGAAATGCCCGATGAGCTACGGGCCAAATTCAGCAAGTCTGAAAACATCACATTCGATATCAAAGAGGAATACAAAAAGGTCTTTGCCCAGGGAAAAAAATCCAAAGAGGTTCTGGAGCGGAGTATTGAACAGCATGCCCAAATCTGTGTAGAGAACAGTGAAGATGTGTTTGATGCCCGTATCTTGGCCAAAGAACTCAAGGAAGAAATTGCATACCGTGTGCGACAGTATTCCTATTGTATCATGAACAACACCAAAAACTACAAAGAGTGGTTGGAGGAAGATTATGAACGTAAACTGCGTTCCAGCATTTCCAAAAAATTTGCTGCGTTGATGTAATCATGAAAAAGGCGCTGTTCATAGGTCATGTATGGCCAGAGCCCAGTACCACCGCAGCCGGTCACCGAATGCTGCAGTTGCTGGAAGTCTTTCAAAAGTTTGGTTATCACATCACCTTTGCTTCAACCGCACAGAAAACGGAGTACAGCCTTGATTTGGAAAACATGGGCATTACTTCTGTCGATATTTTGCTCAACCATTCGAGTTTTGATGTCTTTGCAGCAGAACTGTCACCTGATGTGGTAATCTTTGATCGATTTATGGTTGAAGAGCAATTTGGATGGCGCGTGGCTGAATTTGTCCCCAGAGCTATCCGAATACTAAATACCGAAGACCTACACGGACTGCGAAAGGCTAGGGAAGAGGCTTACCTAAAACAGGAAACATTTTATTTGGATCTTTGGAAAACCCACCCCGTTACCCTGAGGGAGGTGGCCAGTATCTACCGCTCCGATATTTCGTTGATGATTTCCAGCTATGAACTATCAATTTTACGAGAAAAGCTGGGTATTCCAAATGAGTTGCTGCTTCACCTTCCTTTTATGGTGGAAAACATATCCAAAGAAGAGATTCTCAAATGGCCGAAATTTAAAGACCGTAGGGACTTCGTTGTTGTGGGCAATGGCAGACATGCCCCCAATATAGATTCCATAAAAATCTTAAAGGCCAAAATATGGCCCCTTATCCGAAAAGAATTGCCCGATGCGCAAATCCACGTTTATGGAGCCTATCTGCCTCAACAAATCATGGAAATGCACCGTCCCAATCAGGGATTTCTCGTAAAAGGTTGGGCTGAAGATATGGGCACTATTTTGAAAAATACCCGTGTTGTATTGGCTCCACTTCAGTTTGGTGCGGGAATCAAAGGCAAATTATTGGATGCCATGCAATTTGGAACACCAAGTGTCACCACACCTATTGGGGCAGAAGGGATGCATGGTAATTTGCCTTGGAACGGAACCATTTGCCGAGATTGGGAATCCTTTGCCCAAGCAGCGATTTCGCTCTATCAGAACCCGGTCCAATGGAAAGAGGCACGAGCCGATGGAGTGGTATTGGTCAATACGCTGTTTAACAAGGATTCCTTGCAAAGCCGATTGCTGCAAGCCATGGATGGTGTCCATCAAAACCTTGAAGAACATCGCAATAAAAACTTTATAGGTCGATTGTTGCAGCACCATACTTTAACCAGCAGCAAATATTTGGCCAAATGGATTGAGGCGAAGAACACATGACATTATTCTGTCTTACTCAATGGAGCTGGATCGGCAATTTTTGACGAAAACTGATATGATGTAATAACAAAATAACTGCACCAGAATACAATACCTATCCACTTTGCAGCATCTTCAGCAAAATTTTGCCAATCACCAATCCAACTTATCAAGAATTGTTTTATGATCTTATCCATCAGAACCGATAGAGATAGAAATGCCATTGCAAGGATAAATACGAAAACATCTGTTTGGAATAAGATTACCTTTCTAAAAGTTATCAGATAGGTTAGTACTGCAGCTCCCAAGAGAATAATAGTTACATTTTCATTTAACCCAATAGTACCGCCCAAAACCTCATGAAATAAAAACAAATCATCAAACAGCAAATACCCTGATAATAAGGCGGAAAAAATCAAGAATAGAAATTTTTCTTTCGAGAGTGCATGGCGTTGGATTAATGCCGCAAAACTGCAACTCGTCCCTGCCACACACCATAGTAGTATTCCTAGATTGGAAAGAAACCCTGAAATTGGATGTATACCTCCCAAGGAAACTGTGTCTTTTGTAAAGGTAGAAATCGGTATTTGATAATTAACACTAATTGCAACTGCTGCCCCAAGAATCAATAAGGCTGGAAAAATAATCAGTAACAGTAATTTGATTGATGTAATCTTAAATGCAAATTTTTTAATTGAAATACTTCTACTCATTTTAACATTGACTTGGAATGTATAACGATATTTTGTGAAATTTCTTGCAAATTCAGTTGCGTAAAAGCAAAAATATTGAAAATAATCTTATATATCCTTCCGCAAAAAAAGCAGCCTAGTTAGTGCCTTATTTATCCAACTTTCTATGAAAATCAATTTTCCGATTTTTCCTCTAGGTTGATGTATATTTTTTTCATCACGGTCGTTTTGCCTTCGTCCTCAGCAACTGAAGAGGTGGTGAACATCATCACACCGCTAGATGAGCCTGCAAGTCCTCCCCATAGGACATCTTCAAACTCTTCCGGGGAAATTGTTCCTGGGCTGTTGTGCGCTTGAACAATAGGCCATACTTTGGGATATTCACCCTTCTTAATGTCCAATTGGTTGCTAAACCAAAGGATATTTTCTTGCACCCAATCGGAATCTCTTTCCATTCTGCCATGATAGACCATGGGGGAAAAGACATCTATGGTTTCACGCAATAGTTCATAATCCAGTCCTAAAATGCGGCGTCTTGCGCCATCGAATTCCTCGTCATTCCATGGACAATGGTAAAGCCCAAGAAGAGCATTAGGCCTAACCTCTTTGATGATTTTTTTCATTTCATAGGTCCAATCATAGATTACCTTACAACGCCAATCCCGCCAAGATTTATCATGTTTTTCCAGAATCCACTCCGCTTTTTCAGCAGTGGTTCCTTCTGGAATTTCAATTTTGGCATCCTTTGAAAATCTGTCAAGGCAATGGCCACAAAAGCAAGTCTCGGGCAATATGGGTTCCGGGTCTTCAAACTGGGCATGCCAGTGTACATAATCCATCCAAACCCCATCCAAATCAAACTCCAGAAGTAAATCCCGAAGTTGGTCAAACCGAAACTTCCGGAAGCTTGGTTCAGTAGGACACACCCCCATAAACCAAGTGGCAGCCTCTATTTTTTCGCCTTTCTCATTGATGGCCCAAGCTTCAGGGTTCTCTTCCACATAGCCTTTTCCATTTAAAGTTGCAAACTCGGCATATATCTTCATGCCTTCGGATTTTGCCCTTTTCATCATATCAGCGTTGATGGACCCACTGTGGACAAATATCGCATTAACCCCAAGTTCCTTAAGGTCATACCCTTTGTCCCATAAAGGTTTGGGGTTCCCATAAACACCTCTTATCTCAACGGTTTCTACCGCTTTTTGTGCGCAAGATGCAACCATACCTAGCCACATGCAGAGCAAAAAAATAGGGGCAAAGCGTTTCGTTATTTTCATTTTATCTTAATTATTTATCCTTTGACAGCTATTACGAGCTATTTTCCATTGTATCCAGGTCCACGTACCACACGCCCTGGGAAAGAGCCCGTATGTTCCCCATCCTTGAGCACTTGGGTTCCGTTCACAAAAACATGCACCATTCCCGTTGCATACTGATGGGGTTTTTCAAAAGTTGCCTGATCTTGAATTTTTTCTGGATCAAACAAAACCACATCGGCATAATGGCCGCTAGTCAATACACCACGATTTTTAATTTTTAGATTGTTTGCAGGAAGGGAAGTAAGCTTATAAATAGCCTCTTCCAACGGGATTACTTTTTCATCCCGAACATATTTGCCCAACAAGCGTGAGAAATTGCCATAAGCCCTAGGATGGGTACTCGATTCAAGAAAAACACCCTCCGCGGCCATGGACTGCCCATCGGAACCAAAACTCATCCACGGCAACGCTATTTGTTTTTTCACATTCTCTTCCGACATCAAAAAATAAATGGTTCCCACCCGGCTTCCATCCTGTACCACCAAATCCATTGCAGTTTCTTCTGGTGTGGTCCCTCGCATTTCAGCAATTTCCTTGAGGGTCTTCCCTGTTAGATATTTGAGTGAATCATTTTTAAACCCTACAAGCAATATTTTTTCCGGATCTCCAGCGGCCTGCATAAGACTTTCCCATTCATCGGTAGGGGTCACCATTTCTTCCAATACCTTTTTCCTTATAGTGTGATCTTGCAAACGTTCCGCCCATTTATCGTATCCCCCTTCTTGGACCCAAGGAGGCATGGAGGCATCCAAGCCTGTGGCTCCTGCAACATAATTGTACATATCTGCGGTAATGTTCAATCCTTTTGCCCTCGCCGAATCTACTTTGGCAACCACTGCGTCAAACTTAACCCAATTGTCTTTACCACTTTGTTTTAAATGATAGATTTCGGCACGGATACCAGCTTCATGGGCTATTTGGATCAATTCATCCAAACTTTCCAACAGCCTGCTTCCTTCACTTCTCATATGGCTGATGTACATCCCATCGTAGGCTGCCGCAACTTTACAAAGCTCTATCAGTTCTTCCGTGCTCGAATAAAATGCTGGGGCATAAATCAAGGAAGAGCCTACGCCCAAAGCACCTTCTTCCATAGCTTGTTTTACCAAAATTTTCATGGAATCCAATTCTTGGGTGGTGGGCTCCCTATCCTCATAACCTACGGTATGAACCCGTAGGGTAGTAGCGCCTACAAAAGAGGCTACATTGGGGGAAACTCCTTTATGGGTAAGGAATTCAAGGTACTCATTCAATGTGGTCCAGCTAACATTATATTTTATATCGCCTTGACTCTCTTGCTCCTGTCTTTTCATTTTTTCACTCAAGGGCCCCATGGACACCCCTTCCCCAAATACTTCCAGGGTAACCCCTTGCTTGATGTCTCCCATGGACCGACCGTCCTCAATCAAAGATTCCACTGCCCAACTCAACATATTGATGAACCCAGGGGCCACCACCAAATCGGATGCGTCAATCTCCGTATTCCCAGTAGCATTCTTTAGATTGCCAATTGCGGCAATCGTATCGGCATTGATGCCCAAATCCCCAACATAGGAAGGGTTCCCAGAACCGTCCACAATGCGGCCATTTTTTATGAGCACATCAAAATTTTGTGGTTTGGAACAGCTAAAAAATAGGAAGATAGCAAGGACATGGATTGCTATTGGGTTGAATTTCATAATTAGGTTATTTAGTCATGGTAACCAATTTAGTGAATTTTATGTTCATGCCATCTACATAGTGCATAGCGTAAAAAAAGAAAAACCAATCCTTTGTATGGATGACTTATGCTAGAAAAGTCTTGATGGTTCACTATCCCATAAATTTTAAAAATACCGTACTTTGTGCTTCAAATACCATATTTATGAAATCACCTAACTGGCAAACTGTCCAAGAATTTGAAGATATCACCTATAAAAAAAGTGATGGGGTCGCCCGAATTGCCTTTAACAGACCCAATGTACGCAATGCGTTTCGCCCAAAAACAACCAGTGAGCTCTACCAAGCTTTTTATGATGCCCAAGAGGACACATCCATAGGGGTAGTGCTACTTTCGGCAGAAGGACCTTCCACCAAAGATGGTAAATGGGCGTTTTGTAGTGGCGGAGACCAAAAGGCCAGGGGGCATCAAGGATATGTGGGTGAAGATGGCTATCACCGTTTGAACATTTTGGAGGTACAGCGCCTCATCCGCTTTATGCCCAAGGTTGTCATTGCTGTAGTGCCAGGCTGGGCCGTTGGAGGTGGACATAGTCTACATGTGGTATGTGATATGACCCTTGCCAGTAAGGAACACGCCATTTTTAAACAAACAGACGCTGATGTGACCAGTTTTGATGGTGGTTATGGATCGGCTTATTTGGCTAAAATGGTTGGACAAAAGAAAGCTAGGGAAATTTTCTTCTTGGGTCGAAACTATTCGGCACAAGAAGCCTATGAAATGGGTATGGTAAACGCCGTTGTACCCCATGAAGAACTTGAAGCTACTGCTTATGAATGGGCTCAGGAAGTTTTGGCCAAGTCGCCCACTTCAATCAAGATGCTCAAGTTTGCCATGAACCTTACCGATGATGGCATGGTTGGTCAGCAGGTATTTGCCGGTGAAGCCACCCGATTGGCCTATATGACCGAGGAAGCCAAAGAAGGTAGAAATGCGTTTTTGGAAAAACGCAAACCTAACTTTGGAAAGAATAACTGGATTCCTTGATCGATTGCTTCCCTAAAACAAACACTATTAGCATACCCCAATAAACAACAGACAATATGTAGTGTTCCACGGGATGGCCAACAAATAGCTGTAAAAAATAATCCAAAAAGAAAAAGATTATAAAGAATCCACCACTGCTAAACAAAAGGTGGGTTACCGCACCAAGGTTTCTATACTCATGGGTATCTGTTGAAACCAAAAGACCGGCTTCAGAGCTTTCAGAGTTTGTATTCTTAATGGTGATTTTTTGATTCCAATCAAACAACTTCTTTATCCACATGGACAGGGAATACCATCCTCCTTTGGCATAAACCTGCATGGGAACGGATTCTTTAGTGACAAAAGCAATCAAAATAATGACAATGTCATCAAAGAAATGCCCAAAACGTTGCATGGTCACCGTGAACAGCACCAAGTGAAAAAACACAATCAGATAGACCGCTGTATTCCTAAATCGTTTGGTGAACAAGAATATCCCAATCACCACTTCCAAAAACATGGAAAACCATGACAGTGCTTGGGCAAAGACCAGATTTTCTGTTTTATTGAAAATCAGCAGATACGGTTTGTTCTCCATAAGAATGCCCATCCAGTTGTGCATATAAAGTCCATTCCACCAATCAACATGGAAAAGCTTGTTGACAGCTGCACCTATATAAACAATTCCCAATTGAATGAAGATAAGACGGGGAATGTCTCCCTTTTATATATGGATGACATTAAAAAGACACAGGCGCAAATAAAAATGTGGTTCCTGAAAATGCTTTTGGATGCCAATAAAATCAGTATAATGGCAATTCCTAAAATAAAACACATCAATCGTGGTTTGTAATTAATGAGCAAAAATCCCGCAGGTATGGCAAAGGCAACCCGCATTGCGGTTTTATACGTACCCGGGAAGTCTTGGAACATGTCCAAAAATGACAAATGCGGAATATAGGGGTCGCCGATTTTCCAAATAAACCCATTTAGAATTAGAATAACCAAAAGCAGTTTGCACATGACCAAAATGTTCCAACGCATTTCAGTAGTGTCACTGCGCCACGGATAAAATTTTGGAAGCCAAGGGTAGTTTTGTTCTATTGAGGATAGTACCATGTTTTTGAAGGATGTCCGTTAGTTGAATATGTTATGCTCACTTTGGCATTGTCAGTTTTACCATATGTTTTTTCATACTGTTCCACGATGGAAAAAATGTTATCTATAGCCCTAGGTTCTATGGCATCTGGACTGTATCTATATCTTTTTTCGACCTCCTCCATGGATAACGAATTCCCATCTATAACAACATTTATTGTATAAACGGTCTGTTCATCAAAAGGGGCCCAGCAGAAAAAACGTTCGGGAATAAACCTTGAATAAACAATAAGAACAACTTGGGAAGCTATGAACAACCAGGCTAAGACTAATCCAATTCTCATGTATATATATTATGAATCCTTGTATAAACCAAAAAGAGCCTTGCCACTTGGGTCAAGACTCTTTTACGAGAACACTATATGAAAATGAAAAAATTTACTTTCGAATCAATTACATGGTAAAACTACCATCTGTGTCCCTGTAAAAGAAATTATTGTTGTGAATATATCCTTTATTGTGGTTTATTTCAACTTCGGCATGATTTAATCGACATTCTGAACAGATTTCACGATGGCTGACAATACGCCATTCACGTCAAATTCCGGTTCCTCGGCCAAACCGGTACGCACAACGACCAAATCCTTGGACGGTATCACAAACACATATTGTCCTTGGTAGCCATTACAGGAGAATAGGTCTTTGGGCACATCTGGATACTTGCCTTCGGCATTGAGCCAAAAGTGTGCCCCATAGGTTCCGTTAGAGTGCAGGGTAGGGGTAGTGATATAGTCTACCCACTCTGGGGCAAAGATTTGTTCCCCATTCCATTTTCCCCTGTCCAGATACAACTGTCCAAAACGGGCCCAATCACGTGTGCTGGCCCAAGCATAGGAGGACCCCACATAATTCCCGGCAATATCGGCCTCCAAAACCATGGAATGCATGCCAATTTTATCAATTAAACTGGAGTAGGGGAAATCCAAATATTCCTGATGGCTTCTGAACTGTTGTCTGAGTATCCCGGAAAGTAGATTGGTGGTTCCTGAAGAATAGTTCCAAATCTCCGTAGGGGGTGCAATGGCTTTTTTCTCTCTTTGTTTTTGTGTCATATCGCTATCCAAGAACAACATTTGAGTAACATCGGAAATTCCGCTATAATCCTCATCCCATTCCAACCCGCTTTGCATACGCAGCAAATGGTTTAAGGTAATGTTCTTTCGTTCATCGGCTTTCCATTCTGCAATGGGAGCAGGCCAATCCATTTCCAACTTGCCCTGATGTTCCAAAACCCCAAAACAGGTGGCCAGTACACTTTTGGTCATGGACCACCCCAAAATAGGCGTGTCCTTGGTAAAGCCCTCGATATACTTTTCGGTGAGTAAATGCCCTTTATAAAGCACCAAAAGGGTTCGCGTCTTTTGAACTTCAGGGTTACCAAAGGCCATGGCCACTGCTTTACTGAGTTGTTCCAAATCCACTTCCTTAAAAATGGAATCCAGAGGTTCTGCCTGTCCGTAAGGATATGGAATGGTATCCACAATTTTGTTCCGATGGGGGCGAATGGTGAGTTTTTCAGCATCATAACTATCATTGATCAGTACAGTTCCCAATCCATCCCGATATACCGCTGTGCGTTCCATCAACCCATAAACCGTAGAGGAAGCTGATTCTTCTGTTTCATCCACTTGGGTTTCGGCCAACTCTATTAAAGGCACATTGTTATCATACGTATTCATGGATGCGGCCGAACGCTCTGCCACAAAGACCCCAGAGGCCATATTTTTTGCCGCATAACCAGAAATGATATTCAATTTGGGGTAATTTAGGTATACCGCCACTCCGACTATAATAAGCAGGAGCAGCAAAACACGTTTAAGTAGTTTCATGGTGTTGGATGTATTTGTAACTTTCTGTTTCTAAATATAAACATTTACCACATGTCCAACATAGGATTGATCATTGAAGAACGCAGCAGGGATATAGGCGATTTTTTGGTGGGAAGACTTATCCCATTCCGAAAGAAGCGAATGATAGGCCCTTTCATTTTTATAGACCATATGGGACCTACCCAACTGGGGCCACAAAAATATATGGATGTGGACCAACATCCACATATTGGCCTATCCACACTGACATTTATGCTAGAAGGGGAAATTATCCACAGGGATGGAATGGGAACGCATCAGCGCATACGGCCAGGCTCCGTAAACTGGATGACCGCAGGGAAGGGGGTAAGCCATACGGAACGGACTCCAGAAGATATGAGGCATGGGAACGAGTTCACGGCACATGGCTATCAAATATGGGTGGCACTGCCCAAAGAATTGGAAAACATGGAACCCCAATTCCATCATATTGAAGGGAAAGACCTCCCCAAATGGAACGACGAAAATGCGGAATTCACCTTGGTGGCAGGGGAGGGCTATGGGAAAATGTCACCCGTTCCGGCACATTCCCCTTTGTTCATGATTGAAGTAAAGAACGCTGAGGCCTATTCACTTAACGTGAACGGGAAACTTAAAGGGGAAATTGGAATTTGCATTGTGGAAGGTAGTATAGAAGCCTGTGGTGAAGTGGTTGAAAAAGGAAATATATTGGTATCGAAGGTAGAGGACACCTGCAACATAAAACTGAGCCCAAATACACACCTTTTATTGTTCGGGGGAGAACCCTTCCCGGAGGAGCGTCATATTTTTTGGAATTTTGTCTCATCAAGCAAGGAAACCATAGAACAAGCCAAGGAAGCTTGGAAGAACAAAACCTTTCCCATGATGACGGATGATACTACCTATGTGCCACTTCCTGGCTGATTCTGAGGAATATGTACCTTTAAGAAATCAACACAAGGCCTTTTGCGAAAACTACTCTTCCTATTTATTCTTGCCACGGCTTGCTCCAAAAAGCCTGATGCTAAATTGAAACCTCCCCAGTTTGAATGGTTGGGGCATGAGGTAACTGCTTCGGCCTATAATTCTGTCTTTTGGCAAACGGATAGTATTTCTCCCTCGGTAGCGGCATGGGGGGATACCTTAAAACCCGGCATGAAATGCATTGCGGTCTCACGCGACCTCATTAAAATGGGGCTTACACACAATACGATGGTTAAAATAGACACCTTTCCAGACACCTTTTATGTAAAGGACAAAATGCACTGGAAGTGGAAAAACCGAATTGACATCTACATGGGAAAAGATGTAAAAAAAGCGCGGGAATGGGGAAAAAAGAGGTTGCAAATTTGCTATGCTCTCCCTTTGGACACTATTTTTACGCAAAATACCCTTCAATGAAAAAAATACTGTTCCTCTCTTTATTGGCAATTGCAACCTGGTCTTGTTCCGTAAAAAGACAAATTGTGGATATCCCCATCCTTTTTAACGAACAACGTATAGAACTTACCAAGGAATACTTGGCCCAGCGTTATGAGCTGGAACAGGACACCCCGGACATTGTTCCAAAAATGGTCGTGTTGCACTGGACAGTCATCCCAACTTTGGAAGCATCATTTAGGGCCTTCAACAATCCGACCCTTCCCAACTGGCGTCCCGCATTGGAAAATGTGAGCGGGTTGAACGTTTCTTCCCACTTTTTGGTGGACAGAGACGGCACCATTTACCGATTGATGCCCGAAACTACCATGGCAAGACACACCATCGGGTTGAACCATTGTGCCATTGGAGTGGAAAATGTGGGTGGTGGTAAAGATTTACCGCTGACCAAAGCACAGCTTAAATCCAACATTTATTTGGTGGAATATTTGGCATCTAAATACGATATTGAGTACGTAATCGGCCATCAAGAATATACACAGTTCGAGGGGCATCCCCTTTGGTTGGAAGTGGATGATGGCTACCGTACCACAAAAACAGATCCTGGAATGGACTTCATGGAAAAAGTTCGAAAAGCCACTAAAAAATATAACTTTAAGCCTGTACCCACAAAATAAGAAGATGCTAAAAAAACTGTTGCCCTTTATATTGGTATTGACCACGTTGTCTATTTACGGACAAGAGGCAATTACTTCCCAATTGTATGAAACCTATGAAAAGTACAAAGAGCCTTCTTTGGACAAGAGGAGGGTAAAACATATCGATATCCAACCCCTGATCCAACAATTTGATGCAAATTCAAAGTTCAAGGTCCAAAAAGTGGGCGAATCCATTGAGGGCAGGAACCTGAACCTGATCAGCATCGGAACGGGAAAAATCAATGTGTTTTTATGGTCACAGATGCACGGCAATGAGCCAACGGCCACCCAAGCCATTTTTGACATCCTTCATTTTCTGGACTCTAATGAATTCAAAAAGGAAAAGCAAGAAATACTATCCCAATTGTCCTTACATTTTTTACCGATGCTCAATCCAGATGGAGCGGAAGTGTTCCAACGCAGGAACACCTTGGGTATAGATATCAATAGGGATGCGCTTCGCTTACAATCTCCTGAAGGAAGGGCCTTAAAGCGTATACGGGACAGCCTAAATGCCGATTTCGGTTTCAATCTACATGATCAAAGTACGTACTACAATGCAGAATTGACCAATAAACCCGCGACTATCTCTTATTTGGCCACAGCCTATAATTATGAAAAGGACATCAATGAAATTCGAGCCAATGCCATGAAGATCATTGTGTACATGAACAAGATTATCCAGAATTATGCCCCGGGCCAGGTTGGACGTTATAGCGATGATTTTGAACCCCGTGCTTTTGGGGATAATATAGCAAAATGGGGAACTAGTTTAATTTTGATAGAATCCGGTGGTTATGCCAACGATGTAGAGAAGCAGGAAATCAGAAAGTTGAACTATGTGTCCATTCTCTCAGCGTTGTATACCATAGCCAAGGACACCTACAAAAGTATTCCCATTGAGGATTACGAGAAAATACCCCATAATGACAGGAAGTTGTTCGACCTAAAAATTGCCAATGCCACCTATAATCTTTTGGGTGAGGATTATATTCTGGACTTGGGAATTTACCGTAACGAAGTGGACCTTACTGACCACAATCATTTTTATTACCGAAGTTCTGTAGGTGATCAAGGGGATTTATCCACTTTCTACGGATATGAAACCTTTGATGCTTCGGGATATACTATTGTTCCTCCAAGAATGGTTTCCGCTACAGGTGAGGGGTATACCCAAAACCTCTTGAAAGAAGGTGTGGCCTATTTAAAAACTGCGCTACCAAAGCTAGATCCTGCTGTGAACACCCCTGTCCATCTTGTAGGGGAAGATTTCAAATTGACACCTTTTCGTTTACAACCCGGCGTAAACCCTACTTTCTTTTTAAAGAAAGGAGATAAAATAACCCATGCCGTCATCAATGGATTTCTGCTGGATTTATCCAAACCCATTGAAGAACAAAACTTTGGAAATGCCTTGATTTATCGTTAGTAACCGTAGTGGAAATTGGCCGTGGCCCCGTTGATCAGCAATAGGATCAACATAAAAAGCAATGTGCACACAATGGATACAAAAAGGGAGAGCACCAATCTTTTGTATCCCATCGGCAATGGTCCGATGGCACTGTTCTGAATGATTTCTTTGACTACATCCATGGTATTGTTTTTGAGTTAGACGTTAGAGCTTTTAGGATGTAATTTAGTTGTGGTCGCTACATAATAAACAACCTTTGTTAGAAAAACCCTACCATGGGTCTTGTCAAATCCATCAAAGTTTCAGTATCTTTTCAGAATCTTAAAATCAAGAAACCATCATTACATTATGAAACTAACTTTTTTTGGCCTTTTGTTGGCATGTATCTCGTTAGTGGGCTGTGCCCAACAAAACGCAATCGAATTGTTCAATGGGGAAAATCTGGACGGCTGGACTGTTCATGGAGATGAGAAATGGTATGTGGAAGACGGACTGCTCATTTGTGAAAGTGGACCTAAAGCTGGATATGGGTATTTGTCCACCAATGAGTTTTATGATGATTTTGAGTTGACCTTGGAATTCAAACAAGAGGCCAATGGCAATAGTGGTGTTTTTATCCGTTCTACCGTTGATGGCACCAAAGTAAGTGGTTGGCAGGTAGAGGTGGCGCCTCCCGGTAAGGATACTGGAGGAATCTACGAATCCTATGGTCGCGGCTGGTTGATCAAGCCCGATCCGGAAAAAGACAAGAACCTTAAAATGGGAGAGTGGAACACCATGAAAATCCGTGCAGAAGGAGCTAAAATCACCTCATGGTTGAATGGAGTTGAAATGGTTACACTGACTGATGAAAAGATTGGTGAGGGAAAAGGTTCCATTGCACTTCAGATTCATGATGGAGGCGGAATTAAAGTAAACTGGCGCAACATTAAGATTGTACCAATAAAATCATAAACACAAAAAAGCCGGAATTTAATTCCGGCTTTTTTAATGTTCAATCAATATGTATTCTACTTCTTCAATGGAGTGACCACAAAGCTTCTATACTCAATTGGGCCATGGTCTCCTTGGATCATAAATGGACCAGGTTCTCCTTCCTTACTATCCAACGCCCCACCAGTAATCCCAGGAATCGTGGCATCGGTAATCACAGGTTTCCCATTAAGGACCACAGAAACCCTACGCCCTAGCAAGGTAATATCATAGGTTTGCCATTCCCCGGCAGCTTTGGCTGCATTTTCCGTAGGCTCCAAGAAACCATAGACACCACCAATATAGATATCCAAAGGTTCCAATCCTTCATCATCCTCAATTTGCACCTCATATCTGCCACGAAGGTAAATACCACTATTACTTCCTTCTGGATAGCGGAACTCCACGTGTAGCTTAAAATCCTGGAATTTTTCATCGGTAATCAAATTAGCTCCAGATTCAGGGCTGGTGAGAATACCATCTTTGACCACCCATTGGTTTGAGTCACGGTCGGTATGCCATCCTGCAAGGTCTTTTCCGTTGAACACTTCAATGGGTTTGTCCCATTTTGGATTTTCGGTATAAGCCAATTTAGGGGCTCTTACACCTGTCCAATGGTTCACAGACCCATCAGTATAGATCATGGTACCCTTTAGTTTGCCGTCTACCAAAGCACCATGGAAGACCATATCGGTTCCTTCTGGCTCCCATTGACGGGGAATACTGAAAGAAAATTGATTGTCACCAAAAGTTTTTACTTCCGCAACAGGTCTAGCACTGCCAAAAGCAAAGACAAAGCGGCCTATAAGTGTTGCGTGTCCGGAATGTTTGATTTCCAACCAAGATGGAACAGTCTTTCCCTCAAACTCCATTTCCAAATCCCATCGACCTTCCAATGGAATCTTATTTTGGGCATTCATTGCAAAGACGGCCCCTAGGAGTAGGGCATTACATAAAACGTACAAGGTTTTTTTCTTGAAAGTCATAGTTTGTTTATTAATTATGACGACCAAGATAGGGATTATTCAAAAGTCCCACTATTCGCAACCTCCGGTAAATCCATTGGCACTGAATTTGGTCTGAACAGCCCCTTTGCTATTGCCATCGGTCAACTGGATCACCAAGTTGCTTTCGCCACTACCATCACGTTTTGGGGTACAATATTCAAAAAGATAGAAGCTGTTGGCCTGTTCGGCGACTCGTTGGGAAATTTGATTGAAGGTGTTCTCCAATTCCTCTTTATTGGAAGCAAACACACTGGCCGTCTTCCCAATTTTGGTCAATACCTCGGTATCGATTTCTGCTCCAAGTCCAATGGAAAAATAAGAAATATTTCTATTGGCGTTCTCTACGGCTTTCAGGGCATCGGCCTCTTTATATCGGGAAGCTTGGTCTGTTCCATCTGTAAACAACACTATGGATGCCGCCCCTATGATTTCACTGTTGTTGTTTTCCTTGAGCAGATCTTCCGCCTTTTTGGTGGACTTGATCACCGCACCGTACAAATCCGTGGAAGGGTCATTACTGATATCGGCAGTGATCCCATTTATGGCAGCGGTCAATTCCTCAGCAGATGAGGATAACGGATTCAATGCATGCAATTCATCTTCCCCATCAAACCAATAAATCGCCATTTTAAATGAGCCTGTTTCATCTTCGCCAGTGGGCATTACGTTATTGATGAAACTGATGGAAGCTGACTTCAACTCTTCCAGACTTCCCTGCAATACGCTATTGCTCAAATCCAGCACCAATAAAGTGTTGTTGTTGAACACTTGGGAATTTGGGGAAATACGCGCCTGCGATTCCGAAGAGGATATAATATTGAAACAATCATCGTTTCTACCTTGCTCATAAATGGTGAACTGATTGGCTGTTAATCCAGAAACGGGATTACCCATATCATCTGAAACCTTAAAGAGAATGGATACTTTTCCAGGTAAGGTGGTAAACTGGTCTTGAATGGATAATAAGAGGTCATTTTCACCAAAGCCCAGACAGTCATCCGGCTCTTTGCCCTGACCCAATTCACCATCATTTATGTTGAAATTCACATCATCATCAGCATTGCCGCAAGAGAAAAAAACAAGAACTAAGGAGGTTAGGAAAAAATAACGAAGTACGTTTTTCATTTTCATAAAAGTTAAGGTTCAACATGCAGAACGTTCAATTGGTCCAAAAATTATTTTCAAAATGAGTAATAGATTTAAAGAAAAGTTAAAAAATCGTCTCTCTTGTTAAAAAAGAAGCTTTGGATTCATTTTTTGGTAACTTCAACAGCATACAAACTATATTCATTCAAATCAAAAAACTATGCCAACGTATCAAATCAATGTCAACGGCGCATCCAAAACTGTAGATGTTGCCGAAGACACTCCTGTTTTATGGGTGCTGCGTGATCACCTTGATCTTGTGGGTACCAAGTACGGTTGTGGAATTGGCCAATGTGGTGCATGTACCATCCATGTTGATGGCACTGCCATGAGAAGCTGCTCCCTTACCCTTGCCCAGATTGATGGAAAATCCATTACTACAATCGAGGGCCTTTCCGAAGATGGCACCCATCCCGTGCAAGAGGCCTGGAAAGAGATGGATGTACCCCAATGCGGGTACTGTCAAGCGGGACAGATCATGACCGCTTCTGCTTTTTTGGCGAAAAACCCCAATCCTTCTGAAGAGGACATTGAGAATGCCATGAACGGCAATATCTGCCGATGCGCCACTTACACTAGAATTCGCAAAGCGGTGCAGATCGCTGCGGAAAATATGGATTAACACCAGCTTTTCACCTAAAAACAGAATCATGTCAACTAACAATACATTCAACACTTTAAATAGAAGAGCCTTTTTGCGCAATTCTTCCCTAGCCGGAGGAGGTCTGCTCATTGGCTTTAACCTTTTCCAGGCGTGCAAACCTAAAGTCATTGCCGAACCTGCCATAGATTTGGCCAGTTTGGACTATAACGACTTTAATGCTTTTATCAAAATTGCAGACAATGGTGCGGTCACCATATTTTCCCCCAATCCCGAAGTAGGGCAGGGGGTAAAGACTTCCATGCCCATGATCATTGCCGAGGAACTCGATGTTGCTTGGGACAATGTGTATGTGGAACAAGGTATTCTGGATACCAATAATTACACCCGACAGGTGGCTGGGGGTAGTCAATCCATCCGATTTGGATGGGATGCCCTACGCCAGACCGGAGCTGCGGCCAAACAGATGTTGGTCAGTGCGGCAGCGGCACGTTGGGGCGTGGACCCATCGGAATGTACCGTGAGCGAAGGGATTATTACCAATGCAGCAGGAGAAACCCTGGGTTATGGCGATGTTGTTAAAGACGCCGCTCAACTGGAAGTTCCCGAAAATGTGCCTCTGAAGAAGACTTCCGAGTACAAAATCATGGGGAAAGACACCCCAAATGTGGATATTGATAAAATCATCACTGGAAAATCTCTTTATGGGATGGATTACAAAACTGAGGGCATGGTCTATGCCTCTGTAATGCGTCCACCTGCTTTTGGACAAAAATTGGTTTCCTATGATGATTCGGCCGCCAGGGCCATGCCCGGTGTGGTGGATATCTTTACCATAGGAGAAAAGTTACGAGGACTTACAGAATCGGTTCCTAGGATTACAAGTATTATTAGTGATAGCGACAAAATAGTAGTACTCGCCAACTCTACATGGGAGGCCATGAAAGCCAAAAAAGCTATCAAAGCCGAATGGGAAGAGGTAACCAAGGCTGAAAGTACCGAGGAACATGACAAAATTCTGACCAGTCTTTTGGATGGGAACAAATTTGAGACTTTACGGTCTGATGGCAACGTAAAGAAAGCTTTCGCTGATGCGGACCAAGTACTGGAACGCACCTTTGAATCTCCTTTCTTACCCCATAGCTGTATGGAACCCATGAATTTCTTCGCAAATGTCACCGAAGAGAAAGTGCACCTAGTGGGCCCTATACAAACTCCAGAAGGCACTGCTGGTTTTGTGGCACAATTGTTAGGCCGCGAAGCCGATGATATCCATTTGGAAATGACCCGTATTGGTGGTGGCTTTGGACGAAGACTCTATGGTAACTTTGCCATTGAAGCTGCTGAAATTGCCGATAAAGCCAAGAAACCTGTAAAGTTGGTTTTCTCCAGAGAGGAAGATATGGAAGATGGAATCTACAGAATGTCCATCAAATACCGTATTAAAGCAGGAGTGAAAGATGGAAAAGTAACGGCCTACCACTTAAAAGAGGCCGCAGTGAATTCCAATATGTACGGACTCGTTCCCAATTTCTTCCCAGCCGGTGCCATTGAAAATTACCAAGTGGATACCGCTAAATATGACAGTAACATTACCACAGGCGCATGGCGTGCCCCATATACCAACTTTTTGGCCTATGCCGAACAAAGTTTCTTTGATGAACTGGCCGAATTGATGGAAGTGGATAAGATACAGTTGCGTTTGGATTTGTTGGACAATGTAAAGCCTGAAGAGGATGAGCGTATCCAATATTCTCCAGACCGCATGAAAGAAGTCATCAAGGTGGCGGTTGAAAAATCAGGTTGGGGCAAAAAGCCAGAACACGTTCACCAAGGCTTTGTGAACTATTACTGCCACAACACCCACGTGGCCGAAGTGGCCGATGTTGAAATTGAAAATGGAGAGCCTGTACTGAAAAAAATCACCTGTGTGGTGGATTGCGGGATTGTGGTGAACCCCCTCGGAGCCAAAAACTTGGTGGAAGGCGGTGTGTTGGATGGTGTAGGACATTCCATGTTCGGGGAATTGGCATTTAAGGACGGGAAGCCCACCGCCAATAATTTTGACAAATATCGATTGCTGCGGATTAAGGATGCCCCTATTGTGGAAACCCATTTTATAGACAATGGTCTTTCACCTACCGGTTTGGGCGAACCCACTCTGCCGCCAGCGGGAGGTGCAGTGGCCAATGCTTTTAAATCTGCCACAGGAAATAGACTCTATAAACAACCATTTACCAAAACACCAGAACTTTTAAAAGTACCAGAAAAGGAAATTATAGGCTGATTATATGACGATACTTTTGTTTGGAATCACGAAGGACATTGTGGGAAGTCCCACTTTGTCCGTTCCCACTTCCAGTGTAACCGGTAAACAAGTACCCAAAACCGTTAGGGAATTGAAACAATTTTTGGGGGATACCTACCCTGAACTCAACAAATTGTCATCCTTGGCCGTGGCCGTAAACCACAACTATGCTAATGATGATGATACCATCAATTCCTATGATGAAATTGCGCTTATCCCCCCAGTGAGTGGGGGATAATCCGCATAAAATCGGTATCTTTCCATTACAAAGCAATTATTTGGATTTATGTTGATAGACAATCACGGAAGACAGATCAATTATCTCAGGTTGGCGGTAACCGACAGGTGCAATCTACGTTGCAACTATTGCATGCCTTCCGAGGGAATCAATTTTGTCCAAAATGATAAATTGCTCACCATCCCTGAACTTAAACAGGTCAGTGAAATTTTGGTTTCCCAAGGCATTGATAAAATCCGCATTACGGGTGGCGAACCCTTTGTGCGTAAAGACTTAATGGTGTTACTGCGCCATTTGGCAACTTTGGATGGCCTTAAAGATATTTCGGTCACCACAAATGCCACATTGATTGGCCCCCATATTAATGAACTTAAAGCATTGGGCATTAAAAATATTAATGTGAGTTTGGATTCCATCAACAGGGAAACTTTTGAACGTATTACCCGAAGGAAGCAGTTTGATACCGTCCATGATAATTTAATCCGTCTGATTACCGAAGGATTTAATGTACGTATCAACTTTATTGTATTGGAAGGGCAAAACGAGCAGGATATTATTCCTATTCTGGACGTTATGAAACACCATGATGTCTCAGTTCGATTTTTAGAGGAAATGCCATTCAATGGGGGAAGCAAAAACTTTAAATCCATTGCTTGGAACTATAAGGCCATATTGGAACATATTGCCAGGGCCTTTCCTGATTATCAAAAATTGGAGTCGCCCAAGGAATCCACATCCATAAACTATAAGATTAAGGGGCATACGGGAACCTTTGGCATCATCCCATCTTTTAGCAGAACATTTTGCGGCAGTTGTAATCGCTTGCGAGTTACAGCTACTGGAGATGTGATCACCTGCTTGTATGGAAAGCCTAAGGCAAATCTTCGGGATATAATTCGTGGCGAATCATCAGTGGAAAAAGTGAAAGAAACTATCTTAAAAACCATTGGTTCTAGAGCCAAAACAGGATTTGAAGCACAAAACGAACATTCCAATACCGTTTTTGATAGTTCAATGACATCCATTGGCGGATAGGTAACCCATATCTTAATCTAAACGCAGACAAAATGGAAAAAGCAACACCCAAATTATACGGATTGGTCCTTGCGGGAGGTAAAAGTACCCGCATGGGGTCGGACAAAGGGTTGATTACCTACCATGATATTCCCCAGCAGGAATATCTCTACCGGTTATTGGAACAGCTATGCGATACTGTTTTCTTGAGCGTTCGCGAAGAACAGGAAGCAACTGTTGAAAAAGCATATAGGGCCATTGTGGACAAAAATGAATATCGTGGTCCTTTTAATGGTATTCTTAGTGCACATGCTTTGCATTCAGATGTTGCTTGGTTAGTGTTGGCCTGCGACCTCCCTTTATTGGACTTGGAAAGTATAAAACAATTGGTAGAACAAAGGGATTCCAATGCATCAGCTACTTCCTTTGCCACCAACCAAACAAAGCTGCCCGAACCTTTGATTACCATTTGGGAACCCAAAGGGCTTCAAAAGGCCATAACCCACTTGGAAACATCGGAAAGTTCCTGTCCTCGAAAATTTTTGCTCAATACGGATACCAAGTTGGTCTTCCCCGAACATGACGAGGTGTTGTACAATGCCAATTCACTATCGGAATACGAGTTTGCAAAATCCAAAATAGCAATCAACCATGGAACCTAGGTATATCAGACAAACCCAATTAAAGGATTTTGGTCCGGAAGGACAGCAAAAGCTGGCCGATTCAAAAGTCTTGGTCGTGGGTTTGGGCGGATTGGGCCTTCCAGCATTACAATACCTTAACGCCATGGGAGTGGGGACTTTGGGCCTTATGGATCAAGACACCGTTGAATTGCACAATCTGCAACGACAAACCCTCTATACCGAAAACGATTTGGGAAGGTCGAAGCTGGAGGTGGCTCATGAAAAATTGAGCGCACAGAATTCTGGCACAACCTTTCATCTACACGATACCTTTCTGACTAAGGATAATGCCTTGGATATTTTGGAAGTTTATGACTTGATCCTGGACGCCACGGATAATTTTCCAACACGATATCTCATCAACGACGCCTGTGTTATCTTGGGAAAACCTTTTGTCTATGGCGCATTGCACAGTTTTGAAGGACATGTAAGCGTATTCAACTATAATGATGGACCAACATATCGCTGTTTATATCCCAACATGCCAAGCCCCCATGAGGTGCCCAATTGCAATGAAAATGGGGTTTTGGGCGTTATTCCCGGAATCATTGGAACCTTTCAAGCATTGGAGGTTGTAAAAGTACTGACAGGGATAGGGGAGGTCTTATCAGGAAAGTTATTGCTATTTGATGGACTAACCCAACAGTCCACCAAAATTGGTTTTAAAGTCAACCCCGAAAATCAAAAAATCAAAAAATTACAGGACCAATATCAACAACTGGATTGTAGCGTAGTGCCTTCAATCCGTGCGGAAGAATTTCAACTCTTATTGGAATCCCAACAAAATATTACCCTATTGGATGTACGTACCCCCAATGAGTTTAATGCCCAACATCTCAATGAGGCAATCAATACCCCTTTGAACCGTTTGGAATTGGCAGCGGAACACATTGTAGGAACAAAAGAAGTCTATGTCATATGTCAATCTGGAAAACGAAGTGAACAGGCCATACAGCAATTGGAAACTTCTTTTCCTGCCATAAAATTTTACAACGTCTTGGGCGGCATGAACAAAATGATGATGCTATGTCCCTAGCTTCTGTAGATTTCATCTTATTAACACTTGCGTTCTTTGTAATTGCAACGCTATACTCGGCGGTTGGTTTTGGGGGAGGCTCCAGTTACTTGGCCATACTTACCTTGGTCCTGACCAGTTTTTTTGCGATAAGGACAACTGCGTTGCTCTGCAACTTAACAGTGGTCACAGGAAGCTGTTATCTCTACTACAAGAATGGGCATTTGCCCTTGAAAAAATTCATCCCATTTGTGGTCGCCAGTATACCCATGGCTTTTTTGGGAGCCTCATTTAGATTAAAAGAACAGGTGTTTTTCATTTTACTGGCTTTGGCCTTGATTATATCTGCCATTGCATTGATTTATCAAACCTTGTCGTTGCGCTCCAACTTCAATGTAAAACAATATCCAAGCTATGTTTCCTATCTTCTGGGAGCGGGCATTGGCCTTTTGTCTGGATTGGTGGGCATTGGCGGGGGGATATTCTTGGCGCCCGTACTCAATCATATGAAATGGGACAAACCTATTGTCATTGCTTCTTTGGCCAGTTTTTTCATCTTGGTCAATTCCGTTTCGGGGATTGGGGGGCTATTTGTCAGTGACTCTTTTGAAATCTTCTGGCCCGAAATATTGGGACTATTATTTGCCGTTCTAATGGGTGGGCAGCTAGGAGTACGGTTGAGCATTGGAAAGTTATCAGCAAAACGTATTCGACTGTTGACTGGCTTTTTGGTACTCTTTGTAGGGGTTCGGGTATTGCTCAAAAACGGATTGGAAGTAAACTTTTTTTCATGATTGAATTTAATGATGCACTAAAAAAAGTGCTGGACCATGCACAAGATTATGGGAAAGAAACTGTATCCTTGGATGAATCCCAAGGGAGGGTTTTGGCTGAAAATATTATAGCCGACAGGGATTTTCCTCCTTTTGATAGATCCACCAAGGACGGCATTGCCATACAATTTGATGCTATTAAATCCCAAGGGCAAACTTTTGGCGTTTCTGGAATGGCCCAAGCGGGAACCCCCCAAATACTCCTTGAGAATAGCAGTAATTGCACAGAAGTCATGACTGGGGCAATCGTACCCAAAAATGCCGACACGGTGATCATGTACGAGCATACTTCCAGGGAGGGTGACATATTTACAGTTAATAAACCCATTAAAAAAGGGCAAAACATACATTATCAAGCTAGCGACATTAATCAAGGTGAAGTTTTACTTCAATCTGGGGTTTCCATTACTTCTGCCGAAATAGGGATATTGGCCTCAGTGGGAAAAGCACAGGTCGTGGTGAAAAAACTTCCCAAAATTGCAGTAATTTCCACAGGGAACGAATTGGTGAACGTAGAGGAAATCCCGTTACCATTTCAAATTAGAAAATCCAATTCCCATTCCCTTTATGCGCTTTTGGAAACGGAGCACATTGCAGCGGACATCCATCATCTTGTGGACGAACCGACAGCTATCCAAAAAGCATTGGAGCATCTCATCAAAACCTATGATGTTTTGCTCCTCAGCGGAGGCGTTTCCATGGGAAAGTTTGACTTCCTACCAGAAGCCTTTGCAGCGCTGGGTGTGGAAAAAGCCTTTCATAAGGTATTGCAGCGCCCAGGAAAACCATTTTGGTTTGGAAAACATCTGAAACACAAGACCATTTTGTTTTCATTTCCCGGGAACCCTGTATCGACCTTTGTCAACTATCATTTGTATTTTAAGGCTTGGCTTAACAAAACTTTAGGTAGGGAGGCACCACAATTTGCCGTACTTTTAACTGAATCCTTTACCAACGAAACAGATTTGACCCTATTCCTAGGGGCCAAAATTGATATGAAAGAAGGAAGATTGATGGCCGAAGTTCTGTCATCATCCGGTTCTGGGGATTTGGTAGGACTTTCCAAAGTAGATGGATTCGTATCGATTCCCCCAAAGGAAAGCCTGCAGAAAGAAGCTAAAGCAATGTTTATACCAACCCGAAATCTTTGGCAATGACACACGAACTTAAAACGATCATACAAAGCTATCAGGAAAGGGGTGAGGCTGCTATACTGGCCACTGTGGTTGCTTTGGATGGTTCATCATACCGTAGACCTGGTGTCCGCATGCTCATTTTTGAGAATGGAGACATGGTCGGAGCCGTGAGTGGCGGATGTGTGGAGAAAGAAGTATTGCGACAGGCCCAAACGGTCTTTACCACCGGACTTTCCCGGATTATGGTGTATGACGGACGTTACCGTTTAGGTTGCGAGGGTATTCTGTATATTTTACTGGAGACTTTTAAGCCCAACGAAGCCTTTTTGACCCGTTTCTGGAATACCATTAAAGACAGAAGGCCCTTCCGTATCCATTCTTACTACCAAAAGGAGCAGAGTGATAACCCAAACTATCATTCCATGTTCCAGTTCGAGGATGAAATGTTTCCTCTATGCGATGAGGTTGAATCTAAAAAAGGACTTGCTATTTTTGAACAGGAAATGCAGCCTTGTTTTCAGTTATTGATCATAGGCGCGGAGCACGATGCCGTGCAATTATGTAAATATGCGGCCCTCACTGGTTGGGAAGTAAGTGTGGTGGTCAACCCGAGGGAAGAAAAATCGGAAAAGGATTTCCCCGGCATCCATAAACTCATTCAGGTGGAGCCTGAAGCATTTCAATATAGTCTAGATCCACAAACGGCCGTGATCATTATGACCCATAGTTTTGTCAAGGACCTACAATTCGTGATGGCCCTAAAGGATGAACTTGGTGCTTACATTGGGCTATTGGGACCTTTTAAACGAAGGGAAAAACTATTTGATGAACTCTTGGAACGTTGCCCTGATGTTTCGGAAACGTTTCTGGATCAAATCCATGGGCCTTCAGGAATTGATATTGGTGCGGAAACCCCTCAGGAAATTGCCATCTCCATTTTGTCCGAGATTTTATCTGTGATCAACAAAAAGGATCCTCAACTCTTGAAGGATAAAATGGGAAAAATACACACTTAATATGGCCGAAATTTCCATTCTAGTATTGGCAGCGGGGGCCTCTTCCCGAATGAAGGATAAGGCCAAACAGCTCCTTCCTTGGAAAAACACCACGCTCTTAGGACATGCTATCGATCAAGCTAGAAAAGTATCGGATTCGGTAACAGTGGTAATTGGGGCCAATGCCGAAACCATCAAGAATATAATTCCCAAGAAGGTCGAATCTATTTACAATCCCAATTGGGAATCGGGAATGGGAAGTTCCATCGCCGCTGGCGCGCACCACATTTTAGAAAAGAATGATTTTTTGGATGGAATCATGATCATGCTGGCCGACCAACCGTTATTGGATGCAAATTACCTGCATCAGCTAATGGTTAGTTTTGAAAAAGATAAGTCCAAAATCATAACAACTTCCTATGGAAAAAAAATGGGCGTTCCTGCAATTTTCCCAAAAGCTGCTTTTCCGGAACTCCTCCAACTCAATTTAGATGTGGGTGCAAAATATGTAATTGAAAATCAAATCGAAAATTGTATAGCCATAAATCCCCATGGAAGGGAAATCGACATAGACACCCTTAAAGATTATAATCAACTAACTGATAAATAAACTTATGAATAAATTTACTTATAGCATTACTTTAATTTATATATTAATATTTTTTCAATGTAATGCCCAGCAAATGGGATTTGAGGAATACAATCCAAAATCCACTTTAGTGGTTCCTGAAAATCCTGTAGAACGCGCCAAGTTTACCTTTATTGATGTGCATAGTCACCAGTTCCGCATGGACACCCAAGACTTGTCTACACTGATTAAAGATATGGACAGGCTCAATGAGGGTATTATGGTGAATTTAAGCGGTGGGTCTGGAGAAGACCTAAAAGCTAAATTGCGGAATGTAAACCAGCACTATCCCAATCGGTTTGCCATTTTTGCCAATGTGGATTTTAGCGGCGTTGGCGGGTCCAATTGGGGAGAACGTGCCGCGGCACAATTGGATGAGGATGTAAAAAGTGGAGCCAAAGGATTGAAAGTATATAAAAGTTTGGGATTAAGAAACAATGATGTAAATGGCAAGCGAGTCGCAGTAGATGACCCTAGGCTAGACCCCATTTGGGAAAAATGTGCTGAGCTTGGCATTCCAGTATTGATTCATTCCGCTGACCCAAAATCCTTTTGGGACCCCATGGACAGCTACAATGAACGATGGTTGGAGCTAAAGACCCATCCCAGGCGGAAACGCTCCGCAACAGACCCAGCCCCATGGCAACAGATCATTGACGAACAACATCGTATGTTTAAAAAACATCCGAAGACCAAGTTCATTAATGCGCATATGGGGTGGTATGCGAACGATTTAGACCAATTGGACGGCATGATGCAAGAAATGCCCAACATGTATGTGGGTATTGGAGCCATTATTGCCGAGTTGGGACGTCAACCTAAACGTGCCCGGGCATTTTTCATTAAATATCAAGACAGAATACTATTCGGAAAAGATAGCTGGAAACCTGAAGAGTTCCCCACCTATTTCAGGGTGTTGGAAACCGCAGATGAGTATTTTCCATATTACAAAAAATACCATGCCTTTTGGGCTATGTACGGATTGGACCTTCCAGATGAAGTCCTTAAAAAGGTATACTACAAGAATGCATTGGAGCTCATTCCCGGTTTGGACAAATCCCTATTCAAAGAATAGCCTATTTTCTAGGAGCACTTTTATTGATTCGAAGTCCTTCAGTATCCAAATCCTGAAAAATACCGCAGGACACTTGTCTTTTTACCAATGTCTTGGTTTTTTTCCGTTTGGTCAACGCTTCTATTTCTTTGTTCAAAAATTGCATCGAAACTGTTTTTGTATCAAAACGTAATGGAGCCCAAATTATTTTTTACTGGACCCGTGTTGTTCCATTTGATGTCATCTTTCTTGTAACATATTCCAATACAGTCATCCAATTCATTTTTAAAATAAGGGCTGCTGTAGGCACATTATCTTCTTCGATTGCACTAAGAATTGCTTCGTTTTGTTGATTCATTTCTGCATAAAAGGAAAGGTCATGAATCAAACCTTGCTCGTAGAATCGTAATCTGAGTTTCAAATTGTCCAAGGTTTGCAATAAAATGGGGTTGGCACAGTCTTGCACCAACAGCTTGTGAAACATAAACCGAAGATGTAAACACTCCGTTGAGTCTTTTTCGTCATCAAACAAATGCAAGGTGCGTCGCAATCTTTCCATGGAATCAGCACTGAAATTGGAATCTTCCAAGGCCATTACCTCAAGTTGCGCTATGGTTTCGTACAAGTGTTTGGCTTCCTTTTCACTTAATTGTGCAATGACAAAGCCTCTATTTCGCACTGCCTTTATTACCCCTGCATAGGCCAATTGGCTCAAAGCCTCCCGAATTGGAGTGGCGCTTATCCCAATATCACGGGAAAGTTGGGCCAAATTAATGGTTTTGCCCACTTCCAGCTCCCCATTTTGGATTTGGACAAGCAGATGATTCTTCACAATGTCCCGTAAGGCTCCAATTTGATTCATATCCCTAAAATACAAATCCTTAGCTTAACCCGTCATATCCACAGAAGTAATGAATAATCCATTAGCTTTCATCCAGATAGGCCCCTAAATTGTCCAACGCACCATCCCAGAATTTTTCATAGAATTTCATCCACTCAGAAACTTGTTTGAGCGGCTGTGCATCGGCCATACAAAAGCGCTCCCTTCCTTGTGACGAAATGGTAACCAAACCAGCCTCCTCCAAGGTCTTGATATGCTTGGTAACCCCTTGCCTGCTGATACTAAACTGACCACAGATCTGTGTAATGGATAGGGCAGAGGAAGCAATGATCAAGGCGTGAAATATTTCACGCCTTTTTGGATCGGCAATAGCCTTGAAGATTTTTGTAATATTATCCTGCATGTACTTCCTCCTTTAAGAATGATTTGAGGTCGTTCACACAGTGCTCCCAACCCGAATCAAAACTATTGAAGAATGTAACCGCAGAATTTTCGGGATAGTTTGAAATACCGGAATGTTTCAAATACAATTTGGTTCCTTCATCCGTTTCTTCAAGTTCCCAACAAACCACAGTCTCAACATTGGTATCCTTCACAATCCATGTGTAAATTAAAGTGTAGGGATCGGCACTTCTTACTTCACCTGTAATTTGGGTGCAATCGGCCTCACCACTGGACTGAAAGGTGTACTTAAAGCCTTTTTCGGCTTTAAAATCGGTTTTGAGAAACCACTTGGAAATTTCTTCCGCTTTGGAGATGGCGTCCCATACTTTTTGAATGGGATGGGCAAATACATGTTCTTTTTTAATTACATCGTTCATATCTATCGTTTTTTGATTATATTCATGCAACTTATTGGTTGCTAATTTACAAAACTTTTTCTATTACGCAACTTTTTGGTTGCTTAATTTTAATTTATTATGAAAGCAGCATCGGGATATTCTGGAACACCACTAGCAAAAAAGCTTGGTATTAAAGAAGGTTTTTCTGTTTTGATTCTAAATGCTCCCAAACAATATTGGAGTCTTTTTGCCGACCTTCCCAATAAATTGAACATTGAACAGGGCTTCGGAAAAGACAGAATAGATTTCATCCATCTATTTATAACTACCCAAGAGGAAATGATTCTACAATCCGTGCTTTGCAAAGAACACCTAAAACTTAACGGTAGTTTATGGGTGAGTTGGCCCAAGGGTACTTCCAAAATCCAAACGAATCTCAATAGAGACCACATTCGAGAGCATTTTCTTTACATAGGCCTTGTGGATACTAAAGTGGCTGCTATTGATGAAGACTGGAGCGGGCTTAAATTTGTATATCGCCTCAAAGACCGTAAATGAAACTATTCAGCTTAAGATTACTGTTTTTTTCACATTTCTTTTAGAACTGGCATACAGGCTTTTAGTTATATTACACTGCTAATCCGACTAAACTGTTACACATGGGACATTACTACAAAGTCTACACGCTATTTCTATTATTTTTCTCCTGTATTTTTACCTTCCAAGCCCAAAAAACCGACCCATCCCCATATGCGGGGCTAGAGTTTCGCAACTTGGGACCTGCATTGACATCAGGACGTATTGCCGATATTGCCGTACATCCCAACAATGAAAATACATGGTATGTTGCCGTTGGTTCGGGCAATATATGGAAGACCGTAAATGCTGGGGTAACCTGGTCCCCCATTTTTGAAAAGGAATCCAGTTATTCCATTGGATGCATCACGCTAGACCCCAATAATCCCAGTACCATTTGGATAGGAACTGGGGAAAATGTTGGCGGAAGACATGTAGGTTTTGGCGATGGAGTATATGTAAGCCATGATGAAGGAAAGTCATGGAACAACATGGGACTTAAAACTTCCGAGCATATTTCAAAGATCATAGTACATCCTGAAAATTCTGATATCGTTTGGGTCGCGGCCCAAGGACCACTATGGTCCAAAGGAGGCGAAAGGGGTCTCTATAAGACCACTGATGGCGGAAAAACCTGGAACAGAACCCTAGGCAATAGTGAATGGACCGGAGCCACAGATCTTGTCATAGACCCTACCAACCCAGACGTGCTCTACGCTGCCACTTGGGACCGACATAGGACCGTTGCCGCCTATATGGGTGGAGGTCCCGGGTCGGGAATCCACAAAAGTACTGACGGAGGGGAGAGTTGGACCCAACTTTCTAGCGGTATTCCCACTTCCAATTTGGGGAAAATTGGATTGGCCATTTCCCAATTCGATCATGAAACTGTTTATGCAGCCATTGAATTGGACCGTAAAAAAGGAGGGGTCTTCATGTCAGAAAACGGCGGAGCTTCATGGACCAAGCAGTCTGATGCAGTTTCCGGAGGAACTGGACCACACTACTATCAAGAATTGTATACCTCACCCCATCATGAAGGTCGATTGTATCTCATGAGCTATATCGTTTTGATATCGGATGACCATGGAAAGACATTCCGACAAATGAATGAGGACAAAAAGCACGTGGATAGCCATGCAGTGGCCTTTAAACCTTCAGACCCTGATTATGTGCTCTTCGGGACTGATGGCGGCCTATATGAATCCTATGACGATACCCAGACCTGGCGTTTCTTTGCCAATCTACCCGTGACCCAATATTATAAGATTGCCGTGGATGATGCCAAACCCTTCTATAATATTTTTGGAGGTACCCAGGATAACGGTTCCCATGGTGGGCCTTCTCGCACCAAGAGCAAGGCCGGTATCCTAAATTCGGATTGGTGGATCACCCTCGGGGCTGATGGGCATCAATCTGCCACAGAACCCGGAAATCCTAATATCACCTATGGCGAGTTTCAACAAGGTTGGTTGTGGCGTATAGACCAGACCACTGGTGAAACGGTCTTTATCCAGCCTCAGCCAAAGGCTGGAGATCCTTTTGAGCGATTCAATTGGGATTCCCCCATTTTAGTGAGTCCACACAAACCGGAACGTTTGTATTTTGCTTCGTACCGGGTATGGAAATCGGAAAATAGGGGGGATGACTGGATTCCAATATCATCTGATCTTACCCGAAACGAGGAACGGTTGCCATTACCCATCATGGGACGCCAACAAAGTTGGGACAATCCCTGGGATGTTGGGGCCATGTCCAACTACAATACCATCACCTCACTGGCAGAATCTCCACTACAGGAAGGTCTTATTTATGCTGGAACTGATGACGGCATACTACAAGTCACTGAAAATGGAGGGGATTCATGGAAAAAAATCATGTTGGGTAACATCAAGGGGGTTCCCAGCAGAGCCTTTGTTAATGATGTTCGTGCGGATTTGCACGATGCAAACACGGTTTATTTGGTACTCGATAATCACAAGGAAGGGGATTTTAAACCGTATTTACTAAAAAGTACGGACAAAGGAAACACTTGGAACTTCATCAATGGGAATTTACCCAATCGTTTGATTACTTGGAGAATTGTTCAAGATCATAAAAAGAAGGGGATGTTGTTCGCAGCCACAGAATTTGGCATCTATTTTACCAATAATGGCGGTAGTAGTTGGACCAAGTTGGATGGAGGTGTCCCAACCATTTCTTTTAGGGATATTACCATTCAACGTAGGGAAGATGATCTTGTTGGCGGTTCATTCGGTCGTGGAATCTTTGTTTTGGATGATATTTCCCCTCTTCGGGATTTTGATTCATCTACCACAACCCCAACATTGTTTAAGGTAAAGCCTGCCTATTGGTATATTGAAAAAGACGAGGTGTACGGTCAAGGACATTCTGAATATGCAGCCAAAAATCCAGCTTTTGGGGCCACCTTTACTTACTATCTACCTGAAAAACTGAAATCCTTAAAAGAAATCAGAACGGAAAAAGAAAAGGACCTAAACAAGCAAAAAAGCAATGTCCAGTTCCCCGGATGGGACAAACTAGCTCAAGAAACCACCCAAGAAGACCCCGCATTGGTCCTTTTGGTAAAGGACAGTTCGGGCAAAGTGGTAAATACCGTTTCAGGTACCAACAAAAAAGGATTCAACCGTGTAGCATGGGATCTTTCCTATGCATCCCGAGGAGGAATTTCTTTAGACAGTCCTCAAGGTGGAGGGGATGAAGACTATTTTGCAGTTCCTTACTTGGCTACACCAGGAACCTATTCCGTGGAGCTTCATCAACGGATAGACGGAGAATTAAAGCCATTATCCAATCCTCAAACATTTCAGGTAAAGGCATTGGGTACAGGTGCATTGCCATCCAAACCCATTGCTGAAATAGACGCCTTCAGGGCTAATTTCCAGCAGTTTCAACAAGACCTTACGGCGACCAACACCGTGTTGGGCAAAAGCATCAGCCTAGTTAATGCAATGAGACGTGCTCTAGATCAAGCTGAGAACCCCAATGCTGAGCTTTCATCAAAAATTTATGCGGCCAAAACACAGCTATTGGATTTGAATCAACAAATGAACGGAAACCCCGCGAAGAATGAGATAGGGGAGAACAATGCACCAACACCGGGTGATGGCAATTTTGTGGGTATGGTGGCCCTTGGTAATACCTATGGTCCAACAGGAAACCACAAAGCCGCTTTGAAAAGAGCCGATGATCAGTTACAGGAAATCAAAAAAGCACTATCAACCTTGGTCAAAAGTACATTACCTGCCCTTGAAGCTGATCTAAAAGCTGCTGGTGCTCCATGGATAGAAGGACAGGGGCTTATTGAAAACTAGTCAAGTATGATAAAAGAATCCACCCGTTCCCTCTATTTGTTGCTTTTGATTTCTTTCCCATTAATGGTATTTGGGCAATATACCGAAACCGATTGGAAGGAACGGGACCTATGGATGAAAACCGAATTCTTGCTAAAAATGGTAGGGGTAGAGCAGGGGGACAGAGTGGCCGATATAGGCTGCCATGAAGGATATTTAAGCATTCATCTAGCCAAAAAAGTATCTGAAGGCGGAAGGGTATACGCGGTAGATGTCCGTTCAGACCGGTTGGAAAAGCTGCGGGAAAATGCCCATAAGAGAAGTTTGGGGAACATTGTTACCATATTAGGGGATTATGATGATCCCAAATTGCCACAAAGGGAGTTGGATTTTGTCTTTATAATGGACACTTACCATGAAATGGATGCCCATAAAGAAATCCTACAACATGTAAAAAATGCGTTGAAACCCGGTGGAAAAGTGATGATTCTGGAAAAACTCAAGGAATGGGTTCGCGATACATCTAGGGAAACCCAAGTGGCATCTCACTCACTAGCTCCGAATTATGTCCGGGAAGAGCTGAAACAAGCTGGTTTTACGATTGTTTCCGAAATTGATGATCATGGTAAATGGGAGCGCGAAAACGATAAACAAATGTGGGTGATTGTGGCCCAAAAACCTGAATAGCTTCAAATCCTATTCCGCCCTACGCACATATACATAACTTCGTATTCCCGGGAGATCGTCCCCAACATTTTTAATGAGGCGGTCACCACTTATGGATAAGGTTCCCAATAAATCGCTACCCTGCAATACGACTTCAGTTTCCGAAGAAGCCCATGCACCCGTGGCGACTACAGTGCTAGAACATTGGGCGAAAAAATGACCATTGGTTATAGCGGTAATGCTCACATTGGTCTGCTCAAAGGTCCATACCATATCACCATCAATCAAAAGTGTGCCGGAAATGCATTCCAATTCATCCATTAGGTTGGATGATAAAGAACCGTCCATATCTATATCCTGTGACGAGCTTACGTTTACTTCGGCCAAATCCCATAACCCTATCACTTGGAGGTTGGTCGTGTTTGTAGAGCCCCCATCATCATTGCTACAAGACCATACAAGAGCAAAAACAAAAAGGTATAGACAAGCTTTTCTTAATTTTTTCATGATAGCTTTTTAGATTGATATCTCAAAATAACACATTTCGAGGCAAAATACTTAAATACACCCAAACATTTTATCGATCTATGACAAACAAATACACTAAAGTGTATGTATTGCCGTTAAAGCAGCATGAACCCAAACTTATATAACATGAACAAAGCCATACAATACTTCGGTAAAATTGCTTTTTTAAGTTTAACGCTACTTGTTGGGCAATCTTGTAGTGATGATGCCAAAGCACCCAACGATCAAGAATTGACCCAGGTTGAAGTGCAGACCATTCTAACTTCCGACCAATTGGCGAGTGTTGCCGATAACGCCTTGGCTGAACTTTTTGCGGATAACGGTGAAACCGCAAAAACATCAAAATCCAATGATTGCTATGTTGCAGAATATACCGAGACAGGATATACCGCTACTTTTAACAATTGTGTGTTAAATGGCACCGATAATGTGAACGGTACCGTGACCGCCACCTACGACACAGGGGGAGAGGCTACATCTTTTAACGTGACCTTTACAGATTTCTATGTAGGCAACATAAAACTGAACGGAACCCGAAACTTTGTGGTAAATGGCGATATGGAAGGAAATTCCTTTTCGATTACCGTGACAAGCAATATGACCATTGAATTGGCCGATGGAAGCACCATCGTGGAGAATGGCAATAAAACCTTCACCTTTAGTTTTGGCGAAACCTTGGAAAACTTTACCATAGGTCTTTCCGGTACTTGGACCATCCAGGCCAACGGAAATACTTATTCCATAGAAAGCAGCGGTATTGAGGCCGATGCCCAATGTGGCCATTTCACTTCTGGAAGCATGGTCGTTTCCAAAAACGGACTTGAGGTAACTGTGGATTTTGGCGATGGCACATGTGATGACAAAGCCACCGTAATCTACCCCAATGGTGCCACCGAAGAGATAACTTTATAAGTGCCACCTTCCTTATACAATATAAAAAAGAGCACCGATCTATTCGGTGCTCTTTTTTTATGACCTCTAGGCATTGAGGGATTTGGTTATATTTATAGAAATCATTCAAATGACAGCATGGTTAAGAGCATAGTGCAAACCCAGAACACCTTTTTTGCATCGCAACGTACGAGGGATTCGCATTTTCGCAAGCAATACTTAAAAAAGTTGATGCAAGAAGTTTTGAAAATGGAAGACGCTATCTGTGATGCGCTCTATGCCGATTTTAAAAAACCTAAGTTTGAAGCTTTGGCCACGGAGACGCAATTGTTGCTTGCCGAATTGAAGCTTGCCATAAAGCATATATCGATTTGGAGCCGACCAAATCCCGTGGATTTTTCATGGACCAATTTTCCATCCAAGGACTGGATTCAACCAGAACCCTACGGTAAGGTATTGATCATTTCCCCATGGAATTATCCCTTTATGTTGGCCATGGCACCATTGGTAGGGGCCATTGCTGCTGGTAACACTGTGGTACTGAAACCATCCGAGCTTAGTCCCAATACATCAAAAATCATTGCCAAAATCATTACCGCAGTCTTTCCGCCGGAGTATGTGGCAGTTGTTGAGGGTGGAGTAGAGGTATCCCAAGCGCTTTTAGCAGAAAAATGGGAATACATCTTCTTTACGGGAAGCACCCGTGTGGGAAAGATCATCTACCAAAGCGCCGCCGAGAACCTAACTCCGGTGACATTGGAACTCGGCGGTAAAAACCCCTGCATTGTTGATGAAACGGCCTCCATCAATTTGGCTGCAAAACGAATAGCTTGGGGAAAATTTATCAATGCCGGGCAGACCTGTCTGGCCCCGGATTATATTCTGGTACATCAATCTGTAAAAGGGAAATTGGTAGAACAGTTGAAGAAGAATATTGTTAAGTTTTATGGCGAAGATGTGCAGAGTTCCACTGATTTTGCCCGGATGGCCACTGAAAAACATTATGAGGAACTCAAACAAAGCTTGGAAGGGGAAGACCTGCTGTTTGGAGGCACCTGTTCAGATGCAGACCTGTATATTTCGCCCACTTTGGTGAACGAGCCCCAAATACAAAGTGGTTTAATGGAAGGAGAGATTTTTGGGCCTATATTGCCCATTGTTTCTTATTCGACCCAAGAGGATTTGGACCGTTATGTTTTACACTATCCCGAATCATTGGCTCTATACGTGTTTTCCAAAAACCGTAAGTTTCAGAAAGAAATCATGGGGCGCTACCGTTTTGGGGGAGGCGCCATAAATGACACCGTGATCCATATCAGCAATAAAAATTTGCCTTTTGGGGGCGTGGGGCATTCCGGTATGGGTGGATACCATGGCAAGCATTCGTTTGACCTGTTTTCACATCAAAAATCGGTGGTAAAACGGGCTAATTGGTTGGATGTGCCCATGCGTTATGCGCCGTATAATATTCCCATTCGTTGGGTAAAGAGAATACGGCACTTGTTCTAGTTTTTTGGAAATTCTCAATTTAAACAGTATTTAATTGAGCATCAACTAATTAATATATTAATCAAAAGTTAAACTTCAGCTGATTTTGGGATTGTACAGTATATTTAGGGTAACACATCAAATCTAGAGCAAATGATCCCTAAAAAAAATGACCCTAAATACCGTATTTCGGTTGTATTGGATTTATCCAAGAATTCTGACCAAGTATTTATCAACGCGGTGGAAATGGCCAAGACCATTAACGCCAGCATCGAGGTTCTCCATGTTAAACCCGCCATTGACGTGGTAAAACGGGAAAGTCAGTTTTCCGCCATTGATACCATCTATAAAGACGACCGTGAGACCCGTGCCAAGATGCACAGCCTAATCCAACATGTACCGGTGGGAGAGGAGCTGCCCATTGCATATACCTTGGTCTACGGTAATGTGAAAAACACGGTAAAGGAGCATTTGGAACAACATAAACCTGATATTGTAATATTGGGCAAACGCCGGAACAGACTTGGTTTGTGGGCGGACAGTCTTACGGATTTTGTCGTTTCCGAAGCCAAAACGAACGTACTTATCATGGGTGAAGACCACAAATTTCACACTTTTAGGGACCTGAATTTGGGCTTTTTCGGAAATGAAATGCAACTTAAAGGTCTAGAAATCATTAAAGACTTAAAACGTGACAACGACAAACCCGTACGTTTGTTCCAAATAAAGAATCAGGATGCCAGCGAACCGCAGCAAGAAAATCTATGGAAAAAAACTGTGAGCTATGTATTTACGGAAGGCTCTAATGCCATGGATGGTCTGGTAAGCTACGTAGCCCGTACCAATACGCAATTATTGTGTGTTCACAACAAGGCTCAGGCCAAACATTTGGTTCGAAAATCCAATGTGCCTATTTTTGTGATGGCTTAAGTAAAATAGGGGAAGTTTTATTGGCTTCCCTTTCTTTATGTATTTTTTATTTTACATAATGTAAATTATAGTACAAGTGTCACTATACTATTTTCAAAGGGTCTCAAATAAATCTACTAAGAAATAAATTAGTGTTCATTACTTCTCATTATTCATAGTCTAAGAAAGCACCTATTAATTTCTGCAATACGGGTATGGAACTTTAACGTTAATAAGTAAGTTGTCGGCGCAATTTGAATAATAACTAAAGGATCTATATTCGCCTCCCCAGTAATTATCCGTTGGATTTGGGAAGCATAAGTTCTCTCCAACCTCAAAAATTCTAATCTCCAAAATATCCCCTTTCTTTACATCAAATTTCATTTCAGGATTAGAATTTGATAAGATTCCTCTAAAGATATAGCCTTTAGTATTACAGGGCTCATTTGTATCACCATTGTACAAATAATAAACTTCTATTTTATCACAACTACGGGGTTTGTCAATCTTATAGGTTACTGTTTTAACTTCTGGTTCCTGGTCACATTTTTCCGGAATATAACTATTCGAGGGTTTTGTATCATAACACGAAACTTTATAGTAAGAGGCTTTTTTAACTTTATCCATTACGTTTGGAGGTATTTCGAGTTTATGTCTTATTTCGTGTTGGTTATAATTTTTAAACAAGTCTTTGCCCTTTATGGTAAGTCTTTCTGTACTAAGTGATGCAATGGGATCATCACTTGAATTATAAAATGTATACTTAATAGCTGGATGCTGAGCCTCCTCAATTTCATTCCTAGATTTAAAGTGAGAATTGATAACGTTGCTATTCGCATCAATTTGTGAGTATAGTGCAAAAAATTTATGATTAGAGATACAGGACACAATACTTGGTAGATTGCCATCCACTGTTCTCCCAAAAGATGAATGCAATACATTTTTAGGTTCTTTGCCCACTAAATCCGTTCTATAAATAAAATTCCACGTCGCATCATCGTTGAATAATTGAGAATTAGATTTGTCATTCAGTCTTAACCAAGCGCTAGAATGCCTAATATATTTTTGTGAATTATATAACCTTATTGACTTTTTATTCTGTTCTGAAAATCCAGACTCAATGTGGAATGAGGATTTTTCTTTGAACAGCGAGTTAGATTCCAATGGGGCTATTATAACTAAATTTTGATTGTTAATGGTTAAAACATGATTTGGATATCTTATTGATCTAAACATTTTAGTACCCGGGAAATATCCAGGTACTATTTCAAAAATGTTATCCCAGACCTGTTCATTTGTAATATTATTTTTTCTCTCTAATCTCATTCTTCCATAACTAACAGTTGCTATGTTATCTGGGTAATTATGACTTTCGAACTGAATATAAGTGGGTGAAGTACTTAAATATTTATCCAGGGCATCACAAAATTTGTTGCTCAAAAACAAATCTTCAACTGAAGAATTCTGCACATATTTATAATTTGGCACTACATTATATTTTAGCATGTCCACCAATATCTTACTGCGTGATTCAGTCTGTTCGTACCAATTTGAATTTTTTAAATCGCTTACAGCTTTTTCAATGTTTTTTTCATTTATGCTTTTCTTAAAATCTTTGAAAGAATGAATTCTATTTTTAAGATTAAAAGCCATATCAATCAAAACAAACTTTCTGGGAGTTGAAAGTGAGTCCATTAAGGGATAAAAATCGTAAGAGGTATTTATGGCATTAATTAAGTCTCTGTAAAACAAGACAGCAGCTTGCTCCATAGTTAAACCGGTATTTTTATTCAGTATAGCTTCTGTAGTAACTTCTGAGTTGGTTTTCTCCTTGATGCCACTAAATGAATCCTCTATATAGACACTATAATCAAAAATAGAATTTGGTTCATCAGTGTTATGCTTAAAATCCTTATACAAGTCTTTGGAACGATTTGATAAGTTAAAAATATTTCCAACACCAATTATTGAATTATATTCTATATCTCTACTTAGCCGTTCAAAGGCACCTTGTTGATATGCAATAAATTGAATTAAAGTGGAATCAATTTGAATGTTACGATGAGTAAGCCTACATTGATTTTGAGCGATTGATGATGATGATGCAAAAAGCACTAAAAGCGAAAATTTAAAGAAGATTCTCATAACTGTTGGTTTATTATTTAAATCGGGTTGAAATAATAAGATTTAGCAATTCAAAACCATACCCGTCAACAGGCATTCTGAATTGATAGAGGTAAGTTATAAGATGTTAATTCTTTGGAGTCCTTCAAGATATAAAATGAACATAAAAACCCATTGCACAAAATCCTTAAAAATTCTAGGGTTTTTCTGCAATAGCTAAGTTCTTTTAGGCATTTTTCCAGAAGCGATGATTTTAAGTTGGGGCGCTTGTCCGCAGGTAGATGCGGTCGCTAAAGGGTCTTACACTCCGAATAGCTTTTCCCTCCCCTATTGTCAATACCGTTGAAACAATTTGAAGATTCTGGCTTTGTGCCGTCATCACAGCCGGCGGCAAACCACCAACCGTCCACGGAGCGTTGCAAATACCAAAATGAAACGGGATTTTTCGAACCGTCTTTCTCCACTACCTGTACCCGGTAATGCCCCCCATTGTTTGGTGCGGCCACCTGTACTTGCGCACCGGGCGGTACCAAAATACGTTCAGAACGTTCCCCAGTCTCCAAATTGAAGAATTCACTGTTCCTGTTTATAAACTCTAAGGTCAATCCAGTATATCTTTTACAAGTTCCATCATTCGAATTGTACAAAACTCCCTTTGCCCAACCTGCTGGGGCCTCCTTCAGTGTTTTGGCGGTGGCATCGGGTTTGGGTTTCACCGGTTGCGGTTCGGTCACTTTTTTTGGGGTCTCGTAAAACTTCCCTTTGTCATAAACATATTTCAGTCGGTTTATTTTTCCGGGAACCAGCGTAACTTCTTTGGTATCGGAATCAAAGGAGTGGATAAGCTCCAATTGTAATTCTACCCCTGCTTGAAGATCGGTAATTACCGTCTTGTTTTGTGCTGTAAGCGAAGAAGCTATTGTTTTGCCGTTGGATAGATTTTTAAAGGCATATCTAAAATCAATGGGGTTGCCCGCTTGGTCCACTACATCCAAATTGATTCTACCGTACGGATTCAGGGTAATACTATAGGGGTCGTAGCTCGAAATGTTATGATAGGAAATGGTAGCTTCGGATACCCTGAAAAAACTCAAATCGATAGATTCCTTGATATGAATCTTATAGTTACCCGGGGCTAACCGTATGTCTTCGGATTTGCTGGGTCCATCGTAAACCACATGGCCATCGGAAACCCTTGCAATGTTGATGTAAGGGGTTATGGGTTTACCCACACCGTCCATAATGGTAAACTTGTAGGGATGTGGGTAAAGGGTATAGCTGAACTTTCTGAGTTTTCCAGGCTCCAGGGCAAAATCCTTGACCTCTCTAGGTTCCAAAATACGTTTTAAGTCTTCCAATCCCAGATATAGGGTATCACCCGCAGGGAGGTCCAAAATAACCGGTTGGGTGGTTTCATTCTTGGCTTCGGATATCTTGCCTAGGTACGCAGTGGATCTCTCGATTTTACTCCCTTTGGCAATAGTATAGCTAAAGGGCATAGGGTTTCCTTGTGGGTCAAACACTTCCAACTGAACTCTTCCATAAGGTTTTACCGTGATCTGGCGAATGGAATCTTTGCTTGCAGAATTGGGTTTTATGACCTGTTTTTGGCTGTCCGGTATTTTATAACTCCAAAGTATAATATCGCTTTTGGACACTTGGTCAGGACCCGTTTGCTGTGGGATTCTAAGGAGATAGGTGGTTGGTAGGAGCATGAATTCCTTGTTGCCATTGGCAATCCCCTCAAACTTTTTTCTGTTACTGTTGGTACCGGTCCACTGCTCAACTGTAATTTTTGCCGGAAACTCCTTCCCTACACCATCCCTCACCGAAAAGCGATACGCATAGGTTACACAGGGAGGGCTTTTCCAACGTAAACCATGGTCAGCCCCTGCATTGACTATCTTTTCCTTGTAGTAGAGAAGACCCGCACCAAAGGTGTTTTTGTTCATGAGGAAATCTTTTCGGTCTTCCCGAGAAAAGCGGGAGCTACATTCCACGTTCCGCATTTGCTTTTGGACTCTGGTCTTCAAGGTGTCGATGTAGTCATAAATCCTACGCTTCAACACTTTTCGTTGATAATGCTGCTGGTACACATGTTGATTGACCCGTAAATATTCATCCAGTTCGCCGATGGATTCTCTCATGAGCTGTTGTTCATGGCTGGCCCAGACACCCAACAATCTAAAAATAAGGGCACCAACCCCTGCCCTGGCCCTGGAATACTGTACCTTGGTGGCATTCCCCGAACCGACCAAGGTCTTGAAATGCTCATTCAAGACTAAGGCATCTATGCCAGATTTAAGGCTCGCATACACATTGGACCAGTTTTGGCTGCCGGTAATTTCTGTGACAGCATCAGTACCCCCATCTCGCTTGGCCACCTTGAGCACGTTATTGAGAACAGTAAGATTAGCATCCGCTTTGTTCAGCAATTGTACTAATTTGTCACCTGTCTTTTTGGGTAACGGACCACTACCATTCTTGATATGGTCATAGATGGAGGGAATATCTGCAAGCAGCGAGGCAAACTGGGCTATGCCTTCCTTTACTATTAGTCTATTTTGCAGCTTGTTTTTAAACTCCTCGTTTGCTATTGTGGTCTCTGCATAGGTTTCAAAAATTTGTGTGGAAGCATAGATGCTGTAATACAGTAGATTTTGATATACCCTTAAATCATCTTCCAGATTGTATAGTTTGTGGTGGTACTCCCGCAAACTTTGGCAGGTCTGTTCCCCACACTCGTCGTTTATGTCGAGTGGGTTGGAAGCATCCAAATCGGCGGCCATGGATTTTAAGCTGTTGAGTTCGATATAATATCTGGCGTCCAACGTAATGCTGTCGGTTGGAATGACTTTGTGAAGTTTGGCGCTATGGGCACTGATACTTATGGTGAAAAAAGTATACACTGCCAGATTGAAAATAATCGAACTTTTATACGTCGGTCCAACAAGTTTGATGAGTTTCTCCATGTGAAATTGCTTTTGACAATAGCTTATTCAAAAAAGGAGAAGTTCGGAAATTAAAAAACTTTGAGGTTCGTAAATATAACATTTACTGATTTAATGCAATTGAACAACCGTTTTGGTTCACAACAACTTACATAAAAAAATCGGACACCAACATCAACTTATTCATTCAACCTCGCAAAAAACCGCCTTCGGATAGATCTTGGGGTTTCCCCAAAATAATCTTGCCACCAATTGCCCGTGCTCAAAGGTCTGGGTGGGTCGTCCGGTTTACGCCATGCCAACGATTCCCTAAAAGCGTGGTGGGTATGCAAGCGCATAAATTCTCCCAGATACATATCGGCCACCCGGGTATTGCCCTTGACCACCACCATATTTTCATCATTTTTAATGGTTGATGCCTCACTAAAATTTGCGGAACCTGCCACTACAATGGGTGAATCTGACAAGGGGTCTATCAGCATAAACTTATTGTGCACATAACGCACGTGGAAATTCAATGTGGTCAATTTCTCCTTGAGCCAACCATCAATCTTATGGGTTCGAACAAAATTGCCCACGGCAAACACATTTTCCTTTTTGTTTCTAAGGAGCTGCATCTTCAGTTCCTCGGCAGCTTTGTCTGCTGGGTCCCGAAAACCACGGGTAAGTTTGTCCAACAGGGCGACCCTGAACGGTGCCTGTCCATTTTCGTAAACATCCTTGAACACATCGTTCATCCCAAAAGCAAATGTCATAAAAAGCCCTTCTTGGGCGTTTTTGGCCAATTGTGCGTACCAATCCAACGCATCAATAGTTTTTCTGGGACTGAATACCACATGGGTGCCATCGGTAAGGTTATTGACAGGAAGCAGTGAAAGGGCCTCCACCCGTTGTTTAAGGGTGCTGCTCTTTTCCGGTTTTTCCACCAGAGCATCCCAATACAGTTTGAATTTTTGTGCCACAGCCTCATCCTCTACCACATGGGCCACATTGGAATGTCCATAAATGCCCCCTTCCGAAAAATTGGTGCCTCCGGTCCAGACCGATTTCGCCACTCCGTTGGTCACTTTTACGATAAACTTGTTGTGTGAGATATAGGATTTTGGGCTGGTCCTTTCAAACGCGAAAGGATGGGTATCCAACCCAAAAGTGACCATGGCCTCTTGGTTTTTAATTTTTGGGCTGTCCTTGCGGGCATCGTACACAAATTTTACCACTACTCCCCTATCAATGGCGTTTTTGATGAGCAGCAACACCTTGTCATAATAAAATTCGTAGGCGGCAATATACAGCTCGTCCGTTCCGGGCGTACAACTGTTGATGTAGCTCTCCAAAGCCTCGTACAACCCTCGCGACAGCCATTCAAAAGCCTTATCGTTGGGCACATCTTCCGGTCTTTGGTCCCCAAAACGGCGCACGTATTCCTGTGAGGCGGCTATGCCCCTGTTGAAATAAACATCCTGATTGCCATTTTCGGGGCTCTCGGTGGTAATGTCCACCGAAACGGAGCTGAACTCCTGCAGATTGGCCGGGGTACCTTTCAAGGCCGTGACCGTGTAGGTATAAGTGAGTCCCGGTTTGGCCGAATAATCGGACCATTGGAACCCCTGAATGGGTTGTTTGCTGGTCTCGTACATAGATCCCGGAGGAAATCCCGGGTCGGTCTCGGGAAAGACCTTCATGCCCTTTAAATAAAAGGCTTCGTTCTCCGAAGGGCTCTCGCGGTGTATGGAAAAGCCCATAAGCCCACCGCACTGGTCCTGGGGCAAGTGCCACCCCATCATGACCACATAGGTGCCCGATATCACGTTCAGTTTAAAGCCGTTGTTGGTGCCCGATTTTCTCATGACGGTTGTTTTTTGATGACCAAATAGATGTTCGGGGGAAAAATCAAGAAGGCTATCCTGACTCTTTAAAGATAAAAAATGTTTGCCGGAACGGATTGCAGAAAAACCGTAGAAAAGTTGGGGGTTTTATCAAGTGTATCTTTCAGGTAAAGTCAAAAAAATACCCTAAAAGTATTATGATAAACTAGGATTGATAACAAACTTTCAATTTTTAGGTAGAAAAATTTTTATGCTTTTACCATATACTTTTATAGAACAAAACAATGTTTCTATATGTTTGAAATGCATCCCTAAAATTTTCGATTGCTTGTAAATCTGATATTGACTAGTTTTAGCTATCCCAAATCGAAAAATCACCCAAAATGAGCTTAAAACCAGATGACCTACACCCCCTCCTCGCCTACTTTGAAGAATGCCACGAGGGCAATCTGCTTTCCTTTGCCCAATGGCTGGACAAGGCCGTTTACATGTTCCACTACCTGCCCATAGATTCCTTTTCAGAATTGGAGCGTCAGAACACCTGCCATGTACTTATGGAACTTAAGGAGGCTGTTCTAAAAATCAATGGTGCATAAAACAAAAAACGCCTTACCCAAAAGGATAAGACGTTGATTGTATGTGGTATTGTCTTCTAAAGTATCTCCACCAATTCCAAGTCAAAAACCAAGTCTTGGCCGGCCAAAGGATGGTTCCCGTCCAAGATAATGTCATCGGCTTCCACCTTTGCCACTCGGAACTGCTGCTGCTGTCCTTCGGCATTGGAGCCTACCAAACCCATACCTACCTCAGGTTTGATGTCTTCGGGCAATTGGGATTTGGATATTTTTTGAAAAAGCGATTCATTGACCTCCCCATAGGCCTCTTCCTTGGCTATGGTGATGGTTTTCTTTTCATTCACGGCCATGTCTATAAGTCCCTTTTCGAACCCGGGGATAAGCTGACCCTGCCCCAAGGCTACTTCCAAGGGTTCTCTTTGCAACGAGCTGTCAAAAATTTGCCCATTGGTCAGTTTTCCGGTATAATGGACTTTTACCGTGTCGTTCTCTTTTACTTTACTCATAATTTTGGTTTACAGTTTTAAAATCAAAACGTTGCAAATATATGAGGTATAAAATGGTTGAACGAAAGAGTTGCCCATTGCTTTTCCATAAACCAATTTTAAAATGTATTTACGGGTTGAGCCGTACCCAATCGTAATCATTGCATTTGGTCCAATATCAACCTATTGGAAAGATACATGTAACGGGCATAGGGTTTGGACCGTTCCCCAGCAAACTCATAAGCCTTGCCAAAATGATGGGTCGCCTTTTCTTGGTTTTTTGCCTTGATGTAGTATTCTCCCATGGCCAGATTGACAATCCAATTGTTGGAATCTTTCTGGAACATCCCGGACAAAATTTCAAAGGTTTTCTCGGGATTATCCTCCAATAGCATAAAACTCAAAGGATAATAGTAAAAATACGGGAAACCCTCTCCCACTTCCAATGCTTTCTGCTCGTAAGTCTTACTTTCCTGCGACATTCCTTTTTGGGCCAAGAGTTTGGATTTCAACATTAGGTTACGGAACTCCTCTCCCATGGCGATGGATTTTTCGGCATACTGTAGGGCCGCATCCACGTTTTTGGCATCTTCGGACAGGGTCAATTGTGCCAATTTGATATAGTCATCAGAAGTTTTTTCTTCCTTGGATGTTAAGTCGGAAAGTACATTGGCGGTGACATTCGTTCCGATGGTGATTCCACATTTCACTGTGGACCATTGCAATTCCAAAACGGCTTCTTCGGCCTCCCTTGTGGTGAATTCATAGGTGAGCCATTCCCGGTATTCACTTGGTTTAGGGGTAGCGGTAACCCGAAGGGCATCCTCCTTGGGATCATAACTGAAACTACCCCAGCTTTCATGGTTCTTCGAAAAAATATAGGTCCACTCCCCTTCCCGTACAAAAATGTGCAATCCGTAAGTGCCTTTGGCGAGTGGTTTTCCTTGCACCGTAACATCATGGGTAAAGCTGATGGTGGTATTCTCGTTGGCTCCGGCCCGCCATGGGTATTCCACCCCATCGACCACAAAATCATAGGGCACTATGCCGCCAAAAATTTTCCGCTGCCTTGCAGCCGGACTGTTGTAGGTCACGGTTACATCGGTTGTGCCGATTCGCTGCATGACGCTGGCTCGCTGGCTGACCTTTGTGGCCACCAACATATCTTGGGCCAAGGCCATATGGCAGCTTATTACTACAGAGCTTAATGCGATTACTAGAAATCGTAGGTTCATTTTTTATCGTTTTTTGATGTGTTATTGTATTTTCAATCCTTTGGCGTCCACAAGTCTTCCAGTGACCAACCATCCTCCAAAATCCTCTGAAACGGCCAGTAAAAGTGTATTCTTTCCTTTTCTCAAGGGGAGATATACCGCATCGAACAAGCCAATCGTGCCCAAATAGCGATAGTCCCGTGAACGATATCTGTTGTTGCCCTTATAAATGGGTTTGCCGTTAAGGATGACCACTGCCCTATCGCTGTAGCCAAACTCAAAGAGTTTGGTCACATCCGATGTGGCATCCAGCTCAATTTTGGCAAATACGGTGTTGCCGGGGGTATCATTGAAGCGTTCCACTTTTCTGGAAATATTGGCGGCCGTACCTTCTTCTACCACGACGGATTCAACCCAAGTCCTGTCGGCAATGATTTGTGGGATTTTGGAATGATCATCCAAAAGTTGTTCCTCAAACTTATCGGAGAGTTGCCACTTCGGAACAAGTCCTTCAATGGGCTTGCGATCCAAGGGCTTAAAATTCTTGAGTTCGTGCTTGGCCCTATCAATCTTGATGTTGGCCAAATGCATGCCTTGGGCATTCCCACCATTCAACGAGATGCCGCCCTCCACAGGTTCATGGAACAATTGCCAAGAAAGGTTCGGTTCCTCCGAATAGTCCAGAAAAACTTGGGCCTTATCGTCATGGACCACCAATTTCACATGGGTCCAATCATCGTATTTGTATTCATAGGGAAAGGCATACTTTTCACCATAGTACAACTGCCACGGGGAAATCCCTTTGGTCAAGGGAATCGCTTGGTTGGCATCTGGATTACCCGCTTGGTGCGGACGAATATAAAAGTGTTCGGCATCATTGCCGTTCATCCTAAAATAGACCCCCGGAAACGCCTGTACTTCCTTTAAATAGATGTCGTACTCAATGGTGCCGTTCAAAAAATCGCCATCTTTTAGGATGATGGAACCGCCTTGCAGGTAAATGGACTTTTTGCCCTTAAACTCTTCCAAAATATAGGACTCCGCTTCAAAGTTCCAATTGATGGTATCCAAAGGAATAATGTCTTGGGCTTTCCCCAAAAAACCACCCAAAAGGGCTATGATGATAATGCTCGCTTTTTTCATGATGAATTGATTTATGGCCGAAAGGTCCCGTATTCCTTTGTTTTTGCGGAAACAATCTCGTGCAAGTTGATTCATTACGGTTCATGTATCGGATTTTTTCCAACATTTGCAATAGAAGAATGTTCGCATATGTATCCTGAGTACCCATTGGTAAAAAAATGTTTGTCCCAAATTGAAGAAAGCCTTGGTTGGGGGCCTTCCGAACATTGGCACAACGATGTTTTTTCTGAACTGAGCGAGAAAATCCAGTATAAGACCCAAGTCCTATTGAGCCCAACCACCCTGAAGCGTGTTTGGGGCAAAGTGAACTACAAAAGCGCCCCGAGTATCACTACATTGAACACCTTGGCCCAGTTTGCGGGTTTTGAAAATTGGAGGGATTTCAAGAACAAGAACAAGGACACCAAAAAGATCTCAGTGCTGAGTAAGGTGAATTCCAATCTGGGCATTATCATGTTGGCCGCTTCGGTAATGGCCGTGGTTTTTATCTCTTTCTATTCTTTAAAAGGCTCCCAACCCGATACAGAAATGAACACCTCCAGTGTATACTTCAACAGCAGGCCTCTCGCCAAAGGCCTTCCCAACTCCGTGGTCTTTGATTTGGATATCGATTCCATTCAATCCGACAGTATCTATATTCAGCAATTTTGGGATCCCACCAAGACCATTACTTTGGAAATGGGACAGAAACAAGCTACCGGACAATACTATTACCCCGGCTATTTTAGGGCTAAGTTGGTGGTGGATGGCAAAGCCATTAAGCAGCACGACCTATTCATCAAGTCCGAAGGATGGTTGGGCACGGTGGATTATGAGCCTATACCAAAATACGTGGATGGAACTGACATACTCCAAGGTAAATTGGCCTTTCCGCCTTCCCTCATGGAAGAGATAAAGACCAGCGATGAGCTCATTTCATCAACCTTTCATATCGTGGATGATTTTGGGGCCATTTCCGGGGACAATTTTAGGCTCACCACCAGACTGAAAAACAGTTACCACGAAAAATGGGCTGTTTGCCAGAAAACCCAAATCATCATTTTGGGTACCAAGAGCAGTATGATTGTGAGTACATCCATTCCTGGTTGTGTTTCTGAAATTGGGGTGATGATGAGCGATGTGTACCTCAGTGGCAAGAAGCACGACCTGTCCAGCCTTGGTATGGATCTGTCCGAATTTAGGAACCTTACCCTTGAGGTACAGGAAAAGCAGTTGACTGTTTTCCTCGAGGACCAACCCATTTTTTCTGAACGCTACAACGAATCCATGGGAGATATTGCGGGAATGCGATTCCAGTTTTTAGGAGCGGGTGAAGTAGCCAAAGTCCATTTGCAGGACCTAGTCACGGACAAAGTGATTATTGATGAGGATTTTAATTGACCTTTTTTAGTACTACCGCTCATTATACCCCTTGCCGTCCAAGATTTTTGGAAAGCTTTTTTCAATCCGGGATATGCGGGTCTTGGATTGTTTGGGTTGGGAAAAATAGAGCATATAACCTCTTTGTCGCCCTGGGGTGAGTGCTTCAAAAGCAGTTTTAAAATCAAGGTCACTATCCAGTTTTTCCTGAAGTTCCTCAGGCATATCAAATTCTGAGGTCTTTTTCAGCTTTACCTGTAAGCCAGCTTTTTCCACTTCTACGGCTTCGTACAGATAAGTTTTTAGGATAGGTTTCATTTCTTGGATCTGTGCTTCTCCCGTAAACCGAATTTGCCGTGCGGATTGTACGTTCTCGGTTTGTTGGACAAGAATTCCTTCGGTGTCCTTCAATAGTACACCTTTGTGGAACAACAGTGCGCAATAGTCCTTAAACCCGTGGATCAACACCACGTTCTTGCCATTATGGGTGTAGCATGGAACGCCCCATTTCAGTTCTTCAATCAATCCACAATCCAAGATAATTTTCCGTAATTGCTTGTACGCTGATTGCCATGGGGTATCTTTCTCAAAAAAGAAATCGACTTTTGGATTCATGCTGCGCAATATACCAAATCTTAGGCCATGGCTCGTGCAAAACCTACGGTATCTCTATACATTTTTGGGGATATGTCGGCATTGTTCTTAAAAAACCGACTAAAATAGTGCTCGTCATCATATCCTAAGTCAAAAGCAATTTCCTTGACGGATTTATCGGTGAGGTAAAGTTCCCGCTTGGCTTCAATGACAATGCGTTCCGAAATGAGGTTGGTCATGGTCTTGTTAAAGTGGTTCTTGGTGATCTTGGCCAACGCCTTTGGGCTGATGTTCAGCATATCTGCGTACTCTCCCGCCGAGTGTATGCTCTTGAAGTGGGTCTCGATAAGGTCCTTCAATTTTTGAAGGATAAAGGGTTCCTTTTCATCGGGGGTATCTTGTAACGATTCCGGCTGTTGCTTGGCCTTGGCCCGCGAAGCCGTAATCAAGAATATCTTCAAGTAGGAAACCAATAGCTCGTATTGGGCCAAATCTGCTTTCTGTACTTCGGATTTCATTTGCGAAAGGATCATTTCAAACTCCCTTCGGGTGCCATCATCCACACAAAAATAAGGCGGACTGTAAATATTATTGAAGAGCACCCCATTGCACGCAACTTGCTCATGATGCTTATGGATGCAGAAAAAATCAGGATGGAAATTCAACACCACACCCTCCAATTTTTCCTTTTCATTAAGGACAAAAGGTTGATACGGCGTCAGGGCAAACAGGGTGCCCGCCGTAAAATCGAACTCCGCAAAATCTATTTGGGCAGTGCCGCTCCCCTCTTTTATCCAGATCAAGGAATAGTAATTGAATCGGTTTAGCGAACAGAACTGGCAATCGTCCTCAAAGCTGGATAGTTTAAAAGCAAGGTTCCCTGTCTGTTCGTTAATGAGTGTGTTGGTGTTGTAGATGTCCATTTTTTGAGTTTATAAATTGAATATGTCACTTCGAGCTGTCATCCTGAGCGCAGTCGAAGGAGCTGTCGAGAAGTCTTCAGTCTCAACTGCTTAAATGAGGTCTCGACTGCGCTCGACCTGACAAACCTTGATTGACTATAAGCGTCGTTCGGTTTCGGTTATCTGCAGGTCGTTGATGCTGACATAACGTCTCTGCATCAATCCATGTTCATTGAACTCCCAGTTCTCATTTCCATTAACACGAAACCACGCTCCTTCGGCATTTGGGTATTCGTATTCAAGTTGTAGATGTCTATTTTTAGTTCTACAAATTGAATATGTCACTTCGAGCGCAGTCGAGAAGTCTTCAGTGTACCAACCGCTTAAATGAGGTCTCGACTGCGCTCGACCTGACAAACCTTGATTGACTATAAGCGTCGTTCGGTTTCGGTTATCTGCAGGTCGTTGATGCTGGCATAACGTCTCTGCATCAATCCATGCTCATTAAATTCCCAGTTTTCATTGCCATACGCCCTGAACCATTGTCCTTGGTCATTCTGGTACTCGTACTCAAACCGCACCGCAATACGGTTGTCGCTAAAAGCCCAAAGCTCCTTTTTCAGTTTGTAATTTTTCTCCTTTTCCCATTTGTCGCTTAAAAAGGCAATTACTTCCTTCCGACCGTTTATAAATTGTGATCGATTGCGCCATTCAGTGTCCATCGTGTAGGCTTTAGCCACTTTTTCCGGGTCTTGGCTGTTCCAGGCATCTTCTGCCAACTGTACTTTTTCTTGGGCCGTTTCCTCGGTAAAGGGAGGCAACGGATATTTCTGTTCTATGATCATTTTCATTGTGGTTTGTTCTAAAAAAAAGGGCAGGTAAATAAATTTTGACCTGCCCCTTTGCATTACTTACTGTTTTTGACCTTAGGCCAGTTGGCATGTGCCGCTTTTTTCAATTCGGCGGTACGATCTTTCCAATCGGGTAAGGCGTTGAAAGGCTCTCCGTTAAAATCCCCGTTGTAAAACAGGTAGAGTTTTCCATCAACAATATCATAGGTCTCCGGGTTTATGGGAAACTTGGCTTCCTTGGCGCCAACACCCCATGCACAGTACCCATCAAACTGGGGCAAATAACTGCTGGGCGATTTGGCAAAGGCATTCTTATTGGCCTTACTGGCAAAATAATAGGTTACCCCATTGTGCTTGGCCGCATGTGCCTTGGTTCCTTTTTTGGCCTTTCCAGAGAAATAGGATACCACATCGTATCCACCAATGGCTACTCCGTCTTTGTTTACGGGATCGATCTGTGCTTGGGCAAGTACTCCCCATACAAGGGCCAATCCCAATAGAATTACATTTTTAATTGTTTTCATGATTCTTGTTTTTATTTGTATTGCGTGATTAAACAGTTTGCGCCTCCACTACTGGAAAATCGATATCCGTGTCGGCAGTGTTGTTGAAATAGTTGGTAAGTACATTCAGGGCCACATGTGCCACGATCTCTCCCACGGCACCATCGGTATATCCGGCAGCTTTAACCGCAGCCACATCATCGGTGCTTACCCTACCGCGCTTTTCCACCAAGGTTTGGGCAAAAAATAGTGCAGCGGCGATCTTGGGATCTTTGTTCTTTCCTTCTCGGGCCATTTCCAAGGTGGTAGTGTCTATGCCCACCAATTTTTCCCCGATAAAGGAGTGTGCGGACAAACAGTAGTTACAGGTGTTGGATTCCGCTACCGCCAAGGCGATAAGCTCTCCCAATTTTCCGCCTAGGCTTCCTTTGCCAAGGGCGTCGCTAAAGTTCAGGTACCCTTCCAAAACGGCAGGGGAATTCCCCATGGTGCGCATCATATTGGGAACCATGCCCAATTTGCTCTGGATGCCATCAAAAAGTTCTTTGGACCGTCCGGTGGTCTCTTTTGGATCTAATGCTTGTAAACGTGTCATAATCTTTTTTTTGTGTATGAATTATTGATGGTACAAAGTTGCGGCGCAGGCTTGTGGAATAAAATGGACAAACTTCACTTGTGCTTGGACATTTTTCCCGAAATGGTCTTTATCAACAAAAACAAAGGGCCAGACTTAAGTCCGGCCCCTTGCACTCCAACCTCACCATCACACTAAACACAGCGTTTATTTCTTGTGCATCTTAAGCTCGCTTACCAATTCTTGGGTGGTGTATACCTTGCTAGAGATCATTTTGTAGTTGGTCTGTGCAGCTTGGTCGCCATCTAGTCCGGGGAGTTTGGCCGAAGCAGTGGCATCGCCCACCACGGCAACCTCAAAACCGTTCTCCACAAGTTCCCTCATGTGCGATTCGGCACAAAGGTTACCGGACATCCCGGCCAAGATCACCTTGTCTATCTTCTGTTTGCGCAGTTGCAGGGCCAAGTCATTGGATTCTGACCCAAAAACCTTGTGCGGGCTGGTCACCACTACCCTATCCTTGTTGATGTACTTTTTGTAGCGGGGCAACCAGTCGGCGCCGGAACCTTCAAAACCTTTTACGTTCAATTGGTCGCCACGGTCAAACATGGAAATGTTGTGCATGAGTTTCTCCAAGACCCCTTCAAACTTCCACACGTGATCGTGTTTGTAGTAGTAGTGGGGAGAAACAAATACGGGAATGTTGTGCTCTTCGCCCAACTTAAAAATCGTTTCCAGGTTCTCAATGGTGTTGTTCTCCTGTACGCTCTGTCCCACGGCACCCCAGGCCACGCCATCGGGGCTAAGGAAATCGTTCTGTGGGTCGGTGATCACTATGGCGGTATGTTCGTCTATAATGAAACCGGGTTCTGGTAATTGGGCAAAAAGCCCTGTAATGGTTGTAGTAAAAACTACTAGTGTTGTGAATACATTTTTCATGGTTTTTGTACTTAAAATTGTTATACTAAATTTTGATGGTACAAAGTTGACGCAACTCAACACCGTAAAAAATGGACGATCCACGCCACTGAATGGACAATTTTCGTTTGGGTATGTTTTGAAGGGTATAGAACGGTGTGGAAAGGGTCTATTCCGGCCAATGCATTTGATCGTAGAGCTTGGTATACCTTGAGTCCTTGGCCTTTTTGAACCGTTGCAATTGGTATTCCGTTTTCAGCCATAAAATCTCCACGTCCTTGCGATCGAACGATTTCTGCAACCACTGGAAGCCCGTGACATCGTCCTTGGTATAAAAATGGTACATGGCCAAAAACCAAGCAGGAGAACCGGCCATGCCCATATCGTACTGCTCTTGTAAAAGCTTTAGCTTTTCCTCTATTTTCTTGGGGTCTTCGCCTTTGTAATGCATTTCAATGGCATCGTAATAAAGGTGTACGGCGGCGTTGTCCAGAAAATTGGTCTTTAGGATGTTGTTCATCTCCATGAAAGATTCCATATTGCCCGTGTTCAGGTGCACCATGGCCACATCCCTCACGTAAAATTGATCGTGTCGAAACTTCGCATCGTAGCGGTTCATCAAACTATCTGCTTTGTCCCACTGATCGGAAAGGAAATAGGCCCGTATCATCTGGGCAAAGCCATTGCCTGCTTCGGGGAAGCGCTCAATATAGTTTTCGGCATAGCGGATGCCCTCGTCAAATCGACCTAAAATGTTATTGTACACGGCATAAAATGCCCCATCCGGGAAGGGTGGTAAAATAGCCACCAACGAAAGATGCTCTTCGGAATATTCAAAATCAAACTCAAAGAAAAACTTGGTAACGAGCTTGTACTGCGAGGCCTCCAAAGTGGGTTTCAGCGCCATGGACTTTTCCAGATATTCCTTGGACCTGGTCGCGGATTCATCTTGCCGAAAAACACCCCAAATGAGTCCCCCAATGGTATAAATCCGTGCCATTCCCATGTAGCCGTCCGAAAGGTTGGGCTCCAATTGGATAACCCTTTGGTAGAGCGGCATGGCCTGATACATGGATTCCTTGTCCATCTTATCGGTAAGGGCATTGGCCCGTTCCAGCAGTTCGTAGGCATCCTTGTTATCGGCGGGTCTGGGCAAACTTGCCACATTGGTGCTGTTCAAATGTGTGTTCAATTCGGCGGCAATGGCCCCACTGGCTTGGGATTGGAGTATTCTTGGCATATTGGTGCCGGAAACATGATCATAGCGTTCGGACCAGAGGTACATGCGCTCCAAGGCATCGGCCAAGCGAAGGTCCAGATTGTAGAGGCTGTCCGAATGGTGCAGCGCACCCTCCAAAATATAGCCCACATTCAGGGCGGTGGCCATTTTTTGCAACGGTTCGCCCTGATCCAGATAATCTTGAATCAAGGATTTGGGGACCACCTTTACCATCCCTGCCCTATCGGACAATTGCGCAATAAGGTCATCGGTAATGGTTTCGCACCACATGTCGTTTTCCGAAATCCCGGTAAGGTTCTGCACCGGCAGCACGGCAATGCTCCTAAGGGCATCCCCGTTCGGGCTGGGCGATTCCCCATTTTTGGCAAAAGTGATATAAAGTCCCACCAAAACGCACAACAGCAGCACCAAGCCACCCCATTGCAATATTTTCCGGTTGGTGGAGAGGCGGTTTCGGCCATTTTTGAAATGCGCATGGGAATTGGTCTTTACATAGGCCTTCCGTTCTGGGACCACGAGCTGGTCGTGCACCAAGGCGAAAACGGGTACGGGTTCCTCCACATTTTTAAAGTGGAAGATATCGAGAAAACGGGTCTCTAGATTTTTTTGGCTGCGCAGGTGGTCGTTCACCTGACCGGAAAAGAAAACGCTGCCCGGTATGGCCACCGATTCTATGCGGGAGGCCACGTTCACGGCATCGCCCATGATGTCGTCTTCCGAAAGCACAATATCGCCCACATGGATGCCAATGCGTACGGGAATTACGGGGTCTTCGCGAAATGCCTTTTGCAGGGCCAGGGCACATTCCACGGCATCTACGGTACTGTCAAAAACGGAGAGGGTGCCATCGCCAAAGTACTGCACCACGGTGCCGCGATACTGTTGGGTAAGGGCATTGAACAGCTCCCGGTGGCGGCTGCGCAGGGCGAGGGCCCGTTGCTCATCTTCGTGCATAATGGCGGTGTACCCCTGCACATCGGTAAACATTATGGCGTTCAATTTACGGTGCATGCCCATGGACCCTTTTGTATCTGGACCCTAAAATAGGGAAAAGGGGCCATATACTGGTGCTCAAGGGACCATTACCTTTTCAATAAAAATATCAGCGGTATCTGCCAAATCCCTATAAAGGGTTTCCCTCTTAAGGCCACTGGAGATACTTATTACTTCTCCTCTAAAGTTCTCAAAAAGAATATGTGGATAGCCGACGGTTTCCACGGTTGTGACGATGGAATTGTTCCTATCAAAAATTAGGGCTTCTTTTTTATGCGGGCTGTCATCATCAATGTTCCATTCGTAATCGTTATCGGTGCCAAAAATTTTACTGCCATCCAGACTTATACCTGTTGGAAAATTGGGCTTTTCAAAAGTACCTAAATTTTGGAACGTAGTACTGGAATACAAGCGGTTGGGTTCACTATCCACAAGTATATCAGCCGCCGCATTGTACATTAATTCTTCTTGTTCATAAATGTTTGAATCCCTGAACTGTATGTTAACAGACTGATTACCCATGAAATTACCGTTGGCATCCAAATCAAACACAAAACTGGTCGTTTCGTTGCGGTGCCCCAAAATTATCTGCCCATTCTTCAAAATGACAAACTTGTACCTTCCCCCGCCTTGATGCTCCACAAAATGTGGTGCAGTATCAATAAAGCTCATAGTGGAATTATCCCGCTTTACGGTAAAAATATCATCATTATCCGAAAACACCCAGATGTCCCGTAGTGAGTCATAATTAAAATCATCAATGCTGAAAACTGTTTCCGGGTCGATGGCATATTTAAATTGCATGGTAGCGGCATCATAAAAGTGAAGTTCAATACCTTGCTTTATTACAAGCTCTTTGCCATTGGGTGAAACAATGACCTTAATGGGCACCTGGGCATCAGCCTGTGGGTCAATGTCTGAAACGGCCTCGATTTGATGGGTATCATAATTGAAACGATACAAGGCATAAGGTGTCATGCCCTCCCCGCTTTCTTGCCCCCAAAAATAGATCACGGGTTCCGACGGATCTATGGCGTACGACTTTATTTCCTTTAAGGATAGAATCTCTGGTCTCTTAAAAGGAACTTGCCAATAGGTGGTCACGTCTGTGCTATAACCCGTTTTGTACCCAAAAAGGGTATGCACCCGAATGTGATAGTAGGGATTTTCAAAATATGGTGGATTTTCATCCACCCACGAGGTGGTTTCCCTATCCGAAACAATGGCCACCGTTTTCTCTTGATACCCATATCCCGAGCCTCCTTCGTTGTTGCGCACCAGAATCTCGTAATGGGAAAAATAAGGGTAATCCGAGGTGTCCCAACTCAACGAAATTGTGTTGCCCGCAACAGTTGGCTCGTTCAGGTTCACCGGGGGGATGCGAAGATAACTGGGGTCGAAATTTTGCAAATAACTGTCTCCCAATACGCCTTGATCGGTGTATATCCGTAAAAAATAGCACAATTGCGAGCTTACGGGTGGCTCAAGGTCAAAATATTCAGTGTCGTTCACATCGGTAATCGTGGCCACCAATTCTGCGTTGGCCTTGGAACAGTTTTCACCCTGACTGCGATAGATCTCATATTTTTCAAATGTATGGAAACCATTGTAAGGCTGCCAGGTGTACCCAATAAGCTCATAATTATAATCGCTATCATAATACTGGAACGATTGGGTATAAAAATCCTTTTCATCAGGGGTATAGCGCTTGGCAATGAGCACCACCACATCCAACTCTCCATCATCATCAATATCCACACGTGCCTTAAACTGAAATTCAGTGGCCGAAAGCTTAATGATGACCAAATCATCGGTACTGCCCGAAAGTGTCCTCATGGTAAGCACTCCTTTGTCCAGCTCCCATTGTAGTTGGTTGCTAATGGTTTCACAGCCCGAACTGGTGTACAGGTACTCCTGATAGGCCCCATTGTCCCGGTACACAAAAAAATCGCGGCCACAGTTGGCGTAGTTAACGGGCACAGGGACCCTTGTACCCTCGTACTCGGCCTCAAAAATGGCCCAATAGCCCAAAAGATCATCACCAGTGGCACTGGTAACGGCACCTTTGTAAAAATTATCGGGATTGGAGGGGTCGCCGAGGCCGTCCTCGTCCTTGGAGCAGCCAATGGTTGAACATAAAAGGGCGCACAGCAGGTATCTGAAGATCTTGGTACGGGTCATGGTATGAGGTTACAATACTGTTCTAAAGAAACCATTTTTGCACGAAAAAAGCCAACAAAAAGACCGAATTTAGACCAGACACCCCAAAAGGCGATTACCGGCCATTTGCTTTTTTCACGGGGTTACGCTAAATTTCCACAACCCAAACCTATCTCTAACTTACTTAGCATGAACGTACGGCTCACCAAGGAACAAAAGATCAAAGTGCTCAACGCCAGGGACATTTACAGCATTATGCAGCAGGTATTGCTGCGTGAGAACAAGATCCGCCGCAACCAGGAACATTTTTGGGTGGTGGGGCTCAACAACATCAACAAGATCATGTTCGTGGAGCTGATCAGCTTGGGCGCGGTGAACCGCATTACCGCCGAACCGCCCGATGTCTTTAGAATGGCGATCTACAAACTGGCCAACAAACTGGTGATGGTACACAACCACCCCAGCGGCGCGCTGGAGGTGACCGACCCCGACCTGATCTTTACCGACCATATGCTAAAAGCAGGCCAACTGCTACAGATTGAGGTGCTGGACCACCTGATCATTACCGAGGAGGGCTATGTGAGCTTTAAGGACCTGGGGCTTATGGACAAACTGAGCGAAAGCGGCCTGTTTGAGATCACCAGCCCCGAACGCCAAGAACTGGAGGAATTTAAACTGGAAACGGAACGGAAACGGGCGAAAAAAGAAGGTATTAAAGAAGTTGCCAGATCTTTAAAGGCAAGCGGTATGACCGACGAGGACATTAAAAAGCATACGGGGCTGAGCAAGAAGGTTATTGGGGGGTTGTGAGAAAATAATTTTCATGTCTGAATACCCTCTACTTATTTGCTGGCTTGTATTGTGTCAGAAGAAACATTATTACCTGAAGTAGAATTTGATTCTTTATTTCTTTTCAAAATTTCAATTTGTTTGAAACTCTCCTTCTGAGCTTTCCTTACTTCTTCAATGGCAGCATCTATTTTTTGCGTCTTAAACAATCCATCATAGATTCCATATACCAAACCAATCAAACCAAAGATAAAGAACCACCAGAAGGTTTTAACTTGCCATTTTGCCAATCTACCTTCATTTCTTTCCTTTTCTTCAATTACTGCCTGGTGTTGTTGTTGCTCTAATAAACTTTTAAATGCTACATCAAAGCCTCCAGAAGCCTTAAAATTTGCCGTTCTAGAATTTACTCGGATTTCAGAAGTTAACTCTCTTGGTCCAGGAGTCTTGCACCAAGCACATCCAAAATATTCAAAATAGTACATTAGTCGATTAAACTCCGTTACAATGAAATCCCAATTTTGTCCAGAAAAATGTTCTTCATTTTGTATATCTTGTGGAATCATTGTTTGTTCAACTAACAAAATGTCCAGCATTGCATCTAAAGTCGCGATATCTTCAGTAGAAATTTTCATAAAAAAAGTCAAATACTAGTTGTCCTCATTTTTATTTTTACTTGATAGATTAAAATCTCTGGCAGAACCTACAATCGCCAAAGATTTACTATGAAATATGTCTAGCATCAAATTAACATCCGTTAAAAACCGATGTATATCATTTGAAAATTTGTACTCGTTTGTATTTATTTTTATAGTGTCTCCTAGTAATTCCTTTGCCTCCTCTTTATCAATAACAAAACTGTGGTCTTTATACTCATAAACAAATTGATGGGCAATTTGCTCTGGTTCTTGAGGTAATTTCTTGTCCGCTAATAGTCTTGTAGCATATTGTTGTGCAGATTCAGAAACCCTCTCAAAATATCCAAGAACGTTCAAATCCAATTTTTCCTTTAAATATTCGGCAAACATTAAACTAGATTCACTGTACTTACATACAATTTTCGCAATACTTTCTAGAGAACTACTTATACCTAAGGCGGGTAATCCATTAAATTGCGGGTCAATAGGTCCCAACTCACTCATAGGTCCCATGTGAATCTCATTTCCACCCAGTGCTATAAGTGTAGCAGCAGATTTAGCTTTTCGAGGAATAGTCACAACAAATTTCGGGGATAACTCTTTACACGTTTTACTTATGAGAAAAGCTGGTTCAATTCTTCCACCATGATTATGAAGGACTAAAAGAATTGGTTTATTATTATCATCAGGTATTGCATTATAAATCCTATCTACCATTGCCTGTTTAATGCTTGAATTTGGCTCATACAAATAAAGTATCTGATATTCTTCAGCCAAATTGTGTCTTTGAGCAATAGTCAACAAATGTTTATAAAGAATCGGCTTGAGTTCTTCAATATCCTTTGCATTTTTAAAAATGTGGAATAAGTCCATGAACTTGTCTGGATTAAGTACTCTAGTATTATTCTCTTTTTCTTCAGCCACCTCTTGAGAGATAGTTTTCTTAACAGGTTTTGTCTTTACAGGAGCCTTCCTTTTTGCTTTTTTTTCTGCCCCATTATTCTTTTTTTCGTCTGCCATGGATTTATCTTATTTTATTAGTACTGTTTTCCTAATTAATTATTTCTATTAAACCTACAAAAAGCAGTTATTCTTTTTTCTTTTTTTCCATGAAAAGTCAAAAAAGCATCATTAACGAAATTTTTCATTTATCTATATATCAAAATAATAGGATTAATATATGCTTATTAGGTAATTCATTCCCAACATATAAGAGAAGACCTCTCGGCCTTCCCTTCTTCCTATTCTTATATCCCTAAACGTTTACGGCCAATACAGCTCCGGCAACCCTGTGCCCTGTAAAAGTGTATTGTATTGGACCACGTCTTGGGCCTTTATATTTTGCAGCTCGCCCTTTAGGGCGGTCAAATATGCTACCCAAGGCATTCGTCAACCCAAATGGGGCATCCATCAATTCAAACAGGGTATCCGTCAATTACCAGTGCGCTTTACCCTGCTATTTTCTAGCTTGCCCAAAAAAATAAGAAAATGACTACTTTAGAAACTATAAATGCCCTACAAATTGTTGTGCTTGTCTGTATAGGTGTTATCCTGTACACCATCGGGTTCCTTCATGGAGCGTTCTGGGGAAAAAGAAACCGGGTCAGGGACAATACCTTTTAATGGATTGCGTTCCATTAGTCCAAATCAACCAAAAACAACCGCCATAGCCATTCCCCCAAATTACCCGAGACCCCAACGGACCCTTATCCTATGCCAAAACCTACAATTTACCATCGCCATAACCCAAATGTCCCACGGCGACATTCAATACCGTTGCTGGCGAAGACCAAAAACCGCCATGGAACCGCCCTGTCTGGTCATTAGAAACGGGCAGTACAAAAAGAGCTTGCGCAACGACAAGATAGAGCTGGTCTTTGTCCACGGCAAATGGACCTACTCCATTGAACGGATCCTTTCCAAAGGAAAGTATGGAAAAACTTCCTACGTGTTCTTGGAGGTGGCCAGTGAGGGAAACCCTCCCAGTACTTGGAAAATGGAGGACCTTACCCCTTGATTACTTTTTATAGGTAACCCTGTAGATGGCATCGCCAAAATCGTCAGAAATCAACAGGGAACCATCTTTCATGAACAAAAGGTCCACGGGACGGCCAAAGGCTTCCTGTTTTTCCTCGTCCAACCAACCGTCTATAAAAGGTTCGTAACTCACGGCCTTGCTGTTTTCCAATTTCACCAAGGTAAGCCTGTACCCTACCTTGGAGGAACGGTTCCATGAACCATGTTCGGCCACAAAGGCATGCCCCTTGTATTCGTCCGGGAACATGGAGCCTGTGTTAAACTTGATGCCCAAGGGTGCCACATGGGGACCCATGGCCTGTGCCGGTGCAACAAAATCGGAACAAGGGCGCTGATCGCCAAACTCGGGATCTTTTACCGTTCCGGCATGGCAGTACGGATAACCAAAATGTTGTCCCGCCTCAGTGACCCGGTTAAGTTCCCCCGGAGGAAGGTCATCCCCCATAAGGTCACGGTTATTGTCGGTAAACCACAACTCCCCGGTTTCGGGATGCCAGGCAAAGCCAACGGTGTTTCGCACACCTTTGGCGTAGATTTCACGGTCTGTGCCATCTGGGGCCATACGGGTAATGGTGGCGTAACGTTCGTCTTCGCTGCTACGCTCACAAATATTACAGGGAGCGCCAACCGGTACGTACAGTTTTCCATCGGGGCCAAAGGCAATATACTTCCACCCGTGATGGAACTCCGTGGGATAATCGTCATAAATGACCACGGGTTCTGGTGGATTGGCAAGGTTGTCCTCTATATTGTCGTAACGCAGGAGCTTGCTCACGGCGGCCACATACAAAGACCCATCCCTGAACGCAACACCATTGGGCTGTTCCAAATCGGAAGCGATCTCAAAGACCTTTTCTGCCCATAGGTCACCGTCCGCATCTTGCAGGGCGTATACCTTGTTTTCGTTTCGGGTTCCCACAAAAAGGGTTCCCTTGTCCCCCATGGCCATGGACCGGGCGCCGTCAATGTTCTCGGCATATGTGTTTATGCTAAACCCTTCGGGAAGGTTCAGCAGCTCCAAGGGCATAGTGGATTGGTGTGGTTCGGGCAGTTCTTCTTGCTGGGCTTGATCATTGGCTTCTTTCTTTTTTGGATTGCAGGAAAAAACCAGCACGGAAGCGGCCAATACCAAAATTGATTTATAGTGTGTTCGGGAAAATTTCATCACGTTTTTTTATGCTTTTGGTTTCTTGCATAAAACTATGACAAAAAGATGTAATTCCGGATTTACCGCCCGGTTTCTTGTGCCGAGTTTACTCTAAACGGTCTGGTGTCCATGTTCCATCATACCAAATGGGAGTTCTATGGGAGCTTACCACGCTTATATTGCTTGTCCCTGATGGATACAACTGAATGTGTACCTGATAATTTTCCGGGCCTTCGTTTACGGAGAATTTAACAGCGACTCCGCTGTCTTTTTTGGTGGGTTCCATGCTAAAATCCTTGGCCAAACCCTTAAAATGCACCCCACCCTTGATAGGATTATAGGTGCCTCCCATCTGTCTTTCCCCATAATACGGCAGATCCGCCATCACACTATCGTTCTTCACCTTGAGATAACTGGATGTTCCCGTAATGTTTATACGGTTTATGGTGCTTCCCTGAGGAACCAATCCCGCATTGGCAATGCTTGTAAGGGCTGGGTCTGGCATGGGTCTGGCCCAACGCGCATCTATTTCAAAGGATTTTTGTGTCACGGCGGTGTTCAAGGATTCCAATTCCGCCTCGGAATACTTGGGTTTAGGGTTTGATGCACACCCAAGGGAAACCATCAGCAGGAAAAGAAGCATATATTTTATAACCAACTTCATAGCAGCATATTAAAGGTCTTTACAAATTAATCAATCCCTGAAAGATTTCCGATTTAAAGAGTATATTTAACATGAAACCAGACCTAATTTTATGATAATTTCTCCAGGAAAATCCCTCATGGCCTTGGCCTTGTCCGTTTTCAGTCTAAGCCAAGCACAGCAAACGCCCTCCCAAAGCATCAACAAACCCTCTTATTTTGCAACCGAACTGGCGGAAGACCCCAAGGTAGATGGAGAAATCATTAATGATCCTATTTGGCAAAACATCCCGGCCATCACGGATTTGGTACAGATAAAGCCCAATTATGGCGAAGCGGTCTCGGAGCGTACTGAGGTCAGGGTAGCCTACTCCAATAGCACGTTTTATGTGGCCGTGGTCTGTTACGACAAAAATGCCAACAGAATTGTGGTCTCAGACTCCCGCCGTGATGCCGATTTGAACGATGAGGACAGTTTTCTTTTTATTATTGATACCTATCACGACAGGCAAAATGGTTTCCTTTTTGGTACCAATGCGCAAGGAATGGAATATGATGCCCAAATTGACAACGAGGGCAAAGGGAATTTTAATGCCAACAGACAACAGGGCGGCGTAATTGGGGGCACCAACCTTAACTGGGACGCCACTTGGAAGGTGAAATCGCAATTGGGCGATTACGGTTGGAGTGCCGAGTTCGCCATCCCCTTCCGTTCTTTACGATTTGCACCCGGAAAGGACAAGACTTGGGGATTGAACTTTCAACGGAACATCAGCAAAAATACCGAAACCGCCTATTGGACCTCCCTCCCTTTGGGTTTTGATATGAAACGATTGTCACTGGCCGGAAACCTCAGTGGGCTGAACCTAAAAAATCCCGGCAACCTGAAACTGATTCCTTATGTGCTGGGCCAATATGTGAACGATAAATCCGTATCGCCCAGCGAAACCGACACCAATTTTGATGCAGGGGCGGACATCAAATACAGCGTTACACCTAGTCTCACATTGGACCTTACTTACAACACCGACTTTGCCCAAGTAGAGGTAGATGACCAACAGGTGAACTTGGACCGTTTTAATCTCTTTTTCCCTGAGAAACGGGCATTTTTCCTGGAAAATGCCGGTCAGTTTGGGGTGGGCAGCCCCGGGGAGGTAGATCTGTTCTTCAGCAGGCGTATCGGCATTGGGGATGATGGCAGCTTGGTCCCCATCATAGGTGGGGCACGATTGTCTGGGAAAGTGGGCCAAACCAACGTTGGATTCTTGAGCATGTTCACCGATGATGTGGTCGAGGCCGATATTGAAAAGAACAACTTTACCGTGGCCCGCGTCAACCACAACTTTGGAGGCTCACGATCCTCGTTGGGTGGAATATTTGTGAATAGGGCCGGTCTGGGCGAGATGGAAGATGACTACAACCGGGTCTACGCCATGGATGGTAAATGGGGTATTGGAAACAAGGCCACCATCAATGGTTTTGTAGCCAAGAGTACTACCCCCGGCATTGAAAAGGGTGACCATGCCTTCAAAATCTTAGGTAATTATGAGTGGAGTGGCTGGAACATCAACGCAGGATATACCGAGGTTGGTGAAGGATTCAATCCAGAAGTAGGCTTTTTGCAACGTACCGCTTTTAGAAAACCTGAGTTTTTGGTCTTTAAGGCGCATAGATTTAAGAATGCGGGTAAAATGCTGGAAATACGGCCCCATGTCTCCTATCGGGGCTATTGGAACTTTGATGACCAATTGATCACCAGTTTTTTACATGTGGATAATCACTGGGTATTTAAAAGTGGTTTTGAAATCCATACGGGAATCAATTTTACTACCGAACGGGTGTTGGAGGATTTTACCATTTCTGATGTAACCGTGCCCGTGGGCAATTATGAAAACGAAGAATTACAGCTTGTGATCACCACAAACCCGAACAATGCCCTTTCATTTGATACGCGAACCATTATTGGAGGCTATTTCAATGGGCACCAAATCACCAATAGCGGAACCGCCAAGTATAGGGTCGGGGATAAATTCAACAGTTCCCTAACGTTCAGCCATAGCGATATTCAATTGGATACCGGGGATTTAACGGCTTTGGTGGGTGGGTTACGACTTTCGTATTCCTTTACCCCCAGAATCTTTTTCCAAAGTCTGATTCAACGTAACAATGTGTCCAATATCACATCGGTAAATGCGCGCTTTGGGTGGTTGCAAAATGCCAATACCGGACTCTTTGTGGTATTTAATGTGGTAAAGGATGATGATTTGATTGATGCCGTGGACAATCAGACCCTAACCATTAAATATACCCACCGTTTTGATCTGTTGAATTAATTGGCAATCTTTCCTTTACGAAACAAGATATAGACGACTCCTATCAAGGCCAAGATGGCAGAAGCATAAAACGTATGCGGAATACGGGAAATACTTTCTTGATAATACCATCCAGAAAGTAGCGCGCCCAAACCAATACCAGCTTCCATGGCAATATACATGGTGGCCATGGCCTTTCCCTTTTGCCCCGGCAAGCTCAAGTCTATAGTCCACGCATAAATGGCCGGAGTGGCCACGCCCATAGCCAAGCCATAAATGCCAGCCCCAACCATTAAACCAGTGGGTGTATTGATGTAACCCATCCAAAATTGGGCGAAAATCAACAATATGACACCAACCATGATCACCTTGGTCCTACCATGACGATCGGATAGCTTGCCTGCTACTACCCGCACCAAAAGGGAGGAAATTGTAAATACAATGAAGAACATGCCCTTGTTGGTAAAACCAACTGCTTCGGTCCAATCCGGAATCAATGTCAGTACTACCCCAAAACCTATATAGGCCAAAAAATTTACAATAGCTGCTGGCATCGCTTCAGGGGCAATGATATCTTTACGGGAAACTTTTAAAAGACTCCAGTTAAATTCTTTCCGTTGTGGTAGGGTCTCCTCAAGGTTGAAAATCAGCAACAGGGCCAACAGGGCCATGGCCGATGAACTGTAGAACAAAACGTCATAGGAGAAATGAAGCTTTATGAAGCTTCCCAATGCAGGGCCAATTGCCATACCCGTACTAAAAGCAATCCCATGAATGCCCATGGCCTCACCAAGCCGTTTATGCGGTACTACATCCGACACAAAAGTTGAGGCGGCCGTTGGAGTGAATCCCGTGGAAAATCCGTGCGCCAACCGTAGCAGTAAAAAACCCGATACCGATGTAAGTATGGGATAGAAAAAACCGCAAATCAAACAGACAAAGGCACCAAAAAGCATAACTGGTTTTCTTCCTATCGTATCGGTGAGTATTCCACTAAAAGGGCGTGAAACACCTGCCGTAAATGTAAATAGGGCAATGATCAGTCCAATGTACTCCGCTCCTCCCAAACTGGACAAATAAGCAGGTAATTCTGGTATGAGCATATTAAAACTGGCCGAAAAAAACAGGGATCCCATACAGACCATCACAAACTTTGGGGTAAACATCCTTTCCCCTTCCAATTTTGTTCCCTGCTGTATGCCGATCTTCATGCTATTGCGTAACTTTATCGCAAAGAAATCACAACGCTTCTGCTTAAAAAAGGACATTTGTCCCAACAATAAAAATGATTCGCACCAACCCAGAATTAATGGCCTATGCGGAAAAGCTTTTTTCCAAAGGAGATTGGGACCTGCATGAAGAATCTTTTGGTTCCAAGGAGCGAATCATGGAACAAGATCATAGATATGGGAAGGTATATCTAATTCGGGAAGGCATTGCGAAATGCTTTATTTCTGACGAGAACGGCAAAGAATTCATCCAAGAGTTTTTGGGCGAAGGCATGGAATTTGGGGAATTGGAGGTTTTTAGCAATAAATTGACCATATGCGCTGTGGAGTCCATTACCCCTTTAAAAGCTTTTTCGTTTACCCATGGTTGTTTCAGTCAACTTTTGGAAAATGATGACCGCTTTAACCGACTCGTCATGAAAGCTTTAGCCGATAAGATTCGTTATAAAGCCCCTAGACATTCTTATCAACATGCCTATCCCATTGAAGATAATATTATACGCTTAAAAAAACTTTTCCCTGAATTTACGGAGGTGATTTCCAAAAAGGACATTGCCAACTATATCGGAATTACAACCAGAAGCCTCAACCGAGCCCTTAAGGAGTTAAAGGAAAAAGTGGACCGTTAGATCTATCTTTTAAAGCGCTCAAAGATGGCCAATGTTTTTTTGGTGTTGATGAAGTATACTCCTGTCAACAAAATGGCTGCGGCCAAAATGGATTGCAGTGTTATTTGTTCATCCAAAAAATACCATCCCAGTAGCAGTGCAACAATAGGGTTCACATAGGTCGATGTTGCCACTTTTTCGGGGGAAACTGCCTTTAACAAATAGTTGAACGAAGTGAATGCGACAATGCTCCCGAATACAATCAACAACACCATGGACAATTGCACCTTTCCGCTCCACTGCAAGGGTGAGGTCCACGGTTCTCCAAAGCCAAAACTCATCAAAGCCAAGATAATTCCCCCGGTAAACATCTGATATCCCGTGTTCACAAAGTAGTTATTGGGCAAATCTGCCTTGGAGACAAACAGACTGCAATAAGCCCAACTGAGCATGCAGAAAAATATCATGATCATCCCCACAATAGAACTTTCTTGTGCAATAATCTGCTTTTGACTTACCAATAGATAGATACCGATAATGCCAAGGAACACCCCAACCAATGACATGGGTTGTATTTTTTTGCCTTGTAAAAAATACATGAGCAAGAGAATGATCAAGGGTTGTGCAGATATTTCCAAAGCAGCAAAACCACTGTCCACATATCGTAGAGCCCATACCACTACCCCATTACCAAAACTCAGAAAAAGAACCCCGGCAATAATGGTGTTCCATAGTTGTCTTTTGGTGATCTTCAACGAAATTCCCATGGATTTGGCCAAAGCAAATATTAGAAGGCCAGCAGTGATAAATCGACATGAAGCCAACATAAAGGGTGGCAATTCCATGACCGCAATCTTGTTAAGAAGGTATGTGGACCCCCAAATCACATATATGGCAAAAAAGGCAAGGATAACGAGGGCAGAGTTTGAGGATTTTCCCATTACAAGATTGGTTTATCGCCCTACAATATTACGGATGTTTGCAGGAGTATGAAAAATTTCCCTATTTAGTTTGTGAAGAAAGTGAAATTGGGTGATGTGCTAAAGTCAACTATACTTGTCCGTATCCAATAAATACGAATCCATATCCTTTTCCAATTGTCTAAAATGTGTAAAATGCCGCTCAATTTCTTTATCCAAATCCTCTGGAATTTGCTTGGTCTTTTGTTTGAGCCGGTCCATAATATGTTTTTGGTCGGTTGTATACCGCTTAAAACTTCTTTTGAGTTCATATAGCTTTTCAAAACATGAATAGTCATGGGGCTCGCAAGTGTAAGAGCTCAATTTTTCAGCAAGACGTTGAATAAGCTTGTTGTTTCGCTCCATTCTTACCAATAGTTCCTGGATCTGATACGTACTGTTCTCTAGAATATCACTCATGGCTCTTGGGTTTTTATGGGAGTATACAAAACTCCCCTTAAGTTAATGATTTTCCTACATTTTGACTTTAAAACAATCTTCAAATTTGTGTTAATTAATTTTTCAAGGGCAAAAAAAAGCCCGGTGCTATGCACCGGGCTTTTATAATTTATGGTCAGCAACTAGTTTTTGGTTTGCTCGTAGGCTTCCTCTTTTAACTCGTCGCTGGCAATAATGGCCAACTCCACACGACGGTTGGCGGCCATCCCTGCTTTGGTGTCATTACTTTCAATGGGTTGGGTCTCCCCATACCATTTTGTAGTAAACCTGCCACTTGAAATTCCCTTGCTTACCAAATAATTGGTAACTGACTGTGCCCTCTGTTGGGAAAGGGTCATATTGTATGCATCGCTACCGGCACTATCCGTATGTCCTTCCACCAGGATATTGGATTTAGGATATTCTTTGAAAATTCCAGCCAGTTTATCCAAAGTAGTCGCGGAGGTTCCTTTAATATCAGATTTGTTGGTATCAAAATAAACTCCGTTTTCGCCACTAAAGGTAACGTTGATTCCTTCACCCACACGCTTTACTTCAGCACCTGGGATTTCTTCTTCAATACGTTCGGCCTGTCGGTCCATTCGGTTACCAATATAACCTCCTGCAGCACCTCCCACCACGGCACCAATGATAGCACCAAGGGCAGTATTTCCTTTTCCTACATTATTTCCGATAATGCCACCGATTACAGCACCACCACCAGCTCCGATGGCAGCACCTTTTTGTGTGTTGTTGGCATTCTTAACGGCATCGCAACTTAGAATTAAGCTCAATGCCAGTATAGCTGTTGTACTTTTTATGATGATTCTTTTCATGTGTTAGCTTTTTGTGAATTCGTAAACTATGGTAACAGGCTGTCCGTCCACTGAAACATTGGATTTAAGCGTCATGTTCTGTTCGGTAAGGTTGGCAATGTTCAATCTGTAGCCGTATCCGCCAGAGATGTCCTTTCGATTTTCATCAATGAACTTGAACTGCAATTGGCTGCTGTAGTTCTGTGAAGGTTCTACTACCGACCATCTAAAGAAACGGTCACCACCTTGGCACAATGTACTTTGGTTAATGGTATACCTACCGGTACTGTTATTGTCCCTAAAGAACCATTGACTGCCTTCAAAACAAATATCCTCCGCATCATTAAAGATGACAGACTTAAAATTGCCCGAATTGTTTTCATAGGAAATGTTTTCCAAGGTCCAAGTACCGCTAAAAAGATTCCTTTGCGTCCTTGCACTTTTGGAAACGGAGCACGACGTAAGTAAAATTCCCGCCAGTGCAATAATTAAAAATGATTGTTTTACCATAAGAATTGGAGTTTAAGTTTACATATATACGAGTGAGACACCATAAATGTCCATTTGGGGTGTTAAAAAAATGTTAACGAATCACTAATTCAATAGTTATACAGTTCCAATAAAGCTGTTTCAAATCTCTTTTTAGGCAGGTAATTCTCCTCTAGTTCCCTTGCAAATGGTACTGGTGTTTCCAAACTGCCCACTCTTTTTACCGGAGCGTCCAAATATTCGAAACAATGTTCCATGACCATTGCGGAAATATCACTTGCAATGCCGCCAAACAACGTATCTTCTTGCAATATGATGAGCTTTCCTGTCTTTTTTACCGAAGCATAGACAGCATCTAAATCTAGAGGTTGAAGTGTACACAAATCTAAGAGATCTGCTTCAATTTCTGGGTGCTTTTCCAATACTTCCATGGCCCAATGTACCCCAGCCCCGTAACTCACTATGGAAATTGAATCGCCCTCTCTTATTTTATTGGCTTTTCCGAAGGGCAATGTGTAATAATCCGATGGTACATCACCATAAACACTTCTATACAATCCTTTGTGTTCAAAAAATAATACGGGATTGGGATCATTTATGGCGGTGTTCAGTAATCCCTTGGCATCATATGGGAATGCAGGGTACACCACCTTGAGCCCAGGCACCTTGGTAAACCACGCCTCATTGGTTTGGGAATGAAACGGTCCAGCACCTACCCCACCACCACAGGGCATTCGTATAACCACATCCGCGTTTTCATTCCATCGGTAATGTACTTTGGCCAGATAATTCACTATGGGATTGAATCCACTGCTCACAAAGTCTGCAAACTGCATTTCCACCACAGCTTTCATTCCATTAATGGACAAGCCCATAGCGGCAGACACAATAGCCGATTCGCAGATAGGGGTATTCCGCACCCGGCTTTTCCCGAATTTTGAGGTAAAACCTTCGGTAATCTTAAATACTCCGCCATAATCCGCTATATCTTGCCCCATAATGATGAGTTCGTTATGGCGGTACATGGATTGCTCCAAACCTTCAGAAATAGCGTCCACAAAACGAATATTTTTCAAATTATTTTTTGATTCAACTACTTCATATTTATATTCTTGATATACTTCACCTAACTCTTTACTTTCAATGAAAGAAACAGCAGGTTCCTCAAAAGCCAGTTGTAAATTTTCATTGATTTCTTCCGATATCCGCTCTTTAAACCCCTCTATTTCCTTGTGGCCAATCAGACCTTCGCTCAATAAAAACGACTCATAATTGGCGATCGGGTCTTTCTTCTCCCACTTTTTCATCAATTTTTCCGGGACATATTTGGTGCCGCTGGCCTCTTCGTGCCCCCTCATCCGGAATGTCTTGAACTCCAATAGAATGGGTCGCGGACGTTTTCTAATGGCTTTACAGATTTCATCCACCTTTGTATACACTTCCAAAATGTTATTCCCCTCAATTATGCGGGATTCCATCCCATATCCCTTGGCTCTATCGGCAAGATGTTCACAATTGTACTGCTCATTGGTGGGTGTCGATAGTCCGTACCCATTATTTTCAATACAAAATAACACGGGGAGGTTCCACACGGAGGCTACATTGAGCGCCTCATGAAAATCCCCTTCACTGGTAGCCCCTTCCCCAGTAAAAACAGCAGTCACCCGCTTTTTGCGTCGGAGCATGTCCGCTAAAGCAATACCATCAGCCACACCCAATTGGGGACCTAAATGCGATATCATCCCAACAATCCTGTACTCTTGCGTTCCAAAATGGAAACTACGGTCCCGTCCTTGGGTAAACCCACTTTGTTTTCCCTGCCATTGGGCAAAAAGTCTATGCAATGGAATGTTTCGGGAAGTGAACACCCCAAGGTTTCTATGCATGGGAAGAATGTACTCCTCGGCCTTCAGTGCATGGGTGACGCCGACCGAGATGGCCTCTTGCCCAATACCGCTGAACCACTTGGAGATTTTTCCCTGCCGAAGCAACACCAACATCTTCTCCTCTATCATTCTGGGCTTCAACATGCCCGTGTATAAATCCAAAAGTTTTTGTTGGTCCAAATCCCCGATGTGATATCGCATATCCTAAAATTCGTGTTTGATAAAAGTAGAAAAAAAGCGCTCATATTTTATCATATCCCCAATGGTTCCATTGAAATTATTACTTTTGATGGTAATCCAATTTATCCATACCATGAGCGCAATTCCAAGTGTCAACCTAGAGGATTTTGTTTCTGGAGATCCTATCAGAAAAGAAAAATTTGTCAAAGAAATAGGAGCTGCATTTGAAGATATCGGCTTTGTGGCCTTGAGTGGGCATTTTCTTTCCGATGCTTTGGTAGATCAACTCTATTCGGAAATCAAAAAATTCTTTCAATTGCCCCAAAATGTGAAGGACAAGTATGAAATTACAGGAATTGGCGGTCAACGAGGCTACACTTCATTTGGAAAGGAACATGCCAAAGGCAAAAAAGAAGGCGATCTAAAAGAATTCTGGCATTTTGGTCAATATGTTGAGGACAATCCTAAATTGGAAGCGGAATATCCAGACAACGTAACTGTTTCTGAGCTCCCGGAGTTCAACCAGGTTGGAAAGGAGACCTACAAAATGCTCGAGAAAACCGCCCAATACGTGTTAAGGGCCTTGGCTTTGCATCTAAGTTTGGAGGAAACTTATTTTGATGATTACATCAAAAATGGAAACTCCATTCTAAGACCCATACACTACCCTCCCATAACCGAGGAGCCAAAAAATGCTGTTCGAGCGGCGGCCCATGGTGATATTAATCTGATTACATTGCTCATGGGGGCTCATGGAAAAGGACTGCAAGTCCAAAACCATGAAGGCCAATGGGTGGATGCCATTGCCCGACCAGACCAACTCATGATAAATGTTGGCGATATGCTCTCCCGCTTGACCAACAACAAACTTAAATCAACCATACACCAAGTAGTAAACCCACCAAAAGAACTTTGGGGCACCTCACGATACTCCATACCGTTCTTTATGCACCCGGTTAGCGATATGCCGCTAAATTGCCTTGAAAACTGTGTGGATGAAAAGCATCCCAAAGGGTTTGAGGACACTACTGCAGGAGAATATTTGCATGAGCGCCTTGTGGAATTGGGATTGGTCAAAAAATAACCTATGGATCTACAAGACCAGCTAAAAAACCTTTTTCCCGACCACAAACCCGAGGAAACGGAAGAAATTGAACAAGAAACTTCAACATATTGGCTCCAAGACGAACCGATTATTTGTAAATATGAAAAACGAAAAGGCAAACCCATTACCCTCTTGGAAGGATACAATGGAGCCGATTCCGATTTCAAGAAATTAACCAAAGACCTTAAGACCTTTTTAGGGGTCGGTGGCAGCTATAAAAAGGAAATTATCATCATTCAAGGTGATTATCGCGACAAAATTATGGCGTTTTTAAAGGAGCATGGATTTTCAGTGAAACGGGTGGGTGGTTAACCATCCCTCCACTTGTAAGATACTTTATACAACCCATTCTTGTTAAATCTGAACATTGAAAACCAATGTTTTATGAAAAAATTTTTATGTTTTTGGTTTAAATCTTACTTTTATTCTTCCTAACCAACGAAAACTGAATTGAAAATGAAATCACTGTTGCACATTACCAACGGCGACGGTTTCACGTCAAGATTGCAATCGCTACAGTTAAAAGGAGACATTATCACATGGCGGGAAATGCTCTGCGAAGGCAAAACCCTCTGCTCTGTTGGCAGTGAGTCTTTCTGGAAAACGCGATTCGATTTTTTAAACAAGAACTACAAGGTCACCAAGTCTTGGTTTGTTGAAAAGACCTTGAAGGAGTATCGATCTTTGTGCAATCACAAACAACAGGACCAAATTGTTCTTTGGTTTGAGTATGACCTTTTCTGCCAAATTAACATGCTAGCCGTTTTGAGCTGGCTAAAAACCCACAGAAGACATGCCGAAATATCCTTGGTGTGCAGTGGAAATGAGGATGAAACGGATAAGTTATACGGTCTTAATGAGTTAAGCGACGAAAAGCTTTTGGAACTATACGGGAACAGAACTATACTCACCCAAGACGATATTGAATTTGCCGATTACGTCTGGCAATTGTACTGCAGCGATAATCCCATCCGATTGGAAAACCTAATTGCCCACAACGATTTTCAGTTTGAATACCTTTCTGACGCCTTAAAAACGCACCTGAAAAGATTCCCGTCCATTAAAAACGGACTCAACGAATTGGAGAACAAGGTTTTGAAAACATCCCTCAATCAAAAACCAAAATCAAGAAAGGAGTTATTGGGAACTCTTTTAACCGATCAAGGCTATTACGGTTTTGGCGATACGCAGTACGACCGCATCATCACCTCACTACGCCCCTTATTTAGCTCCTTTAATCCGGTAAGACTTACCAAAAAAGGCAAGGAGGTTTTGGACAACCAAACAAATTATTATTCTCAAATACGTGATAATCAACTATATTTGGGTGGTTCTTTAAAGTACAACTTCTTATATAATACATCCACAGATCGTATTCTAAAACTTTAAAATGTCTTTAGGAAACTCAGAATTGATTCTGAACCCTGATGGCAGTATATACCATCTTAATCTTCTTCCAGAAGATATTTCTACTACAATTATCACCGTTGGTGATCCTGGTCGGGTATCAGCGGTCAGCAAGTACTTTGATTCCATAGAAATTAAAAAACAGCACAGGGAGTTCCGTACCCATACCGGACATCTCGATGGAAAACGAATCACAGTCATCTCAACAGGTATTGGAACCGACAATATCGACATCGTTTTTAACGAATTGGATGCCTTGGTCAATATCAATTTTAAAACTAGAGAGGTGAAATCCAATAAAATACAGCTCAGTTTTATACGGATTGGTACATCGGGTAGTATACAGCCGGATATTCCCGTGGACTCTTTTTTAATGAGTACTTCGGCCATTGGATTTGATAACCTCCTTCATTTTTATGATTCTGGACAGTTTACCAATACCAGTTTGGAAAAAGAGCTTTACAGACACCTTGGATGGGACCGCCATAAAATTCATCCGTATGCTGTTGATTTTGATAAAAATTTAGGGGAAATTTTTGCATCAAATCGTATACGATTCGGAATAACATGCACTAATTCAGGATTTTATGGTCCGCAAGGCAGGACCCTTCGTCTTAATCCCAAGATCACTGATTTCAATGAACGTCTTGCTTCATTTATTTATCAGAATCAACAGATAACCAATCTGGAGATGGAGACTGCAGGCATATATGGTCTTGCCAAATTACATGGACACCGTGCCGTTTCCTTGAATGCAATCCTTGCCAACCGTGCAACAGGGGAGTTTTCTAAAGGTGGCGCAAAGGCCGTTGATGAGCTTATCAGATACACATTGAAAAAATTGGTTTCCAGCTCCCTTATCCCATGATTTTTTTCTCAACTTAAAAATCATACCAAACGGAATGGGTATTTTTGGGATTTAAAGATTGCCCATCATGAAAAAAGTAAAAATTATTGGAGTACCCGAACATTTTAACCTGCCATGGCACTTGGCCATGGAGGATGGCGCCTTTGAAGATCGCGGCATACAATTGACTTGGACCGATGTACCGGAAGGAACCGGGAAAATGTCCCAAATGTTACACGAAGGTGAAACGGATTTAGCCATTATTCTTACTGAGGGCATCATCAAGAGTATTTCTCAGGGAAACCCAAGCAAGATTGTTTTGGAATATATCTCCTCCCCCCTACTTTGGGGCATCCATGTGGACAAGGATAGTCCAAGACAATCTGTCCAAGAATTGAAAAACGACAAGGCAGCCATCAGTCGATTAGGCAGTGGGAGCCATTTAATGGCCTACATCAATGCGGAAAACCAAGGCTGGGACACCACTCAACTCCAATTTGAAACCATCAATAACCTTGATGGTGCCGTGGATAATATTAGCAATGGTTCTGGGGCCTATTTTATGTGGGAGCATTTTACTACCAAGCCTTTGGTGGATGAAGGCATCTTTAAATGGTTGGGTGATTGCCCTACCCCATGGCCGTGCTTTGTTTTGGCGGCCACAGATGCGTTTTTAAAGAAAAGCCCAGGATTATTGAATCATATCTTGGAAGTCATTCATACCTACACCTCTGAATTTAAGCAAATCCCTAGCATAGATAGAACACTTTCCAACAGATACGAACAAAAATTGGAAGATGTTCGAACATGGCTCTCCAAGACTACATGGGGACAGAATCAACTTTCTGACCACACTGTGAATGAAGTCCAGTCGAGATTATTTGACCTTAATTTAGTTGATGAAATAAAACCTGTTGAGAACTTTCTTTGGAGATAGTCCAAAAATCTAACAATCTAATAATCCCTGATTGACACGAATTACTCGAATTTTCCCGAATGAAACGTGTTTTTACATATTTAAACAATCAGATTCACCAATCTATCGGTTGCCTACCCAGTTTGGAAAGTAGGCCATTGGTCGCACTGAAATGTTGATTTCCAAACCACAATCCCCTATTGGCACTTAACGGCGAGGGATGTCCTGAAGTCAAAATATGGTGTTTGCCTTTATCAATCAAGGCCGCTTTCTTTTTGGCAAATCCGCCCCAAAGCAAAAACACCACCCCGTCCAATTGTTCCGAAACCGTACGGATGACAGCATCCGTGAACTGCTCCCAACCTTTATTCTGATGGCTTCCCGCTTGATGGGCCCTAACCGTGAGGGTCGCATTCAGCAAAAGCACCCCCTGGTCTGCCCATCGTTCCAGATTTCCGCTCTTGGGATACGGTTTTTCAACATCAACCTTGATTTCCTTGAAAATATTGACCAATGAAGGCGGATGAGCTATCCCATCCTTTACCGAAAAACACAACCCATTGGCCTGATTGGGCCCGTGGTAGGGGTCCTGTCCAATAATCACCACCTTGGTTTCCTGAAACGAACAATGGTCAAAGGCCGCAAAAATATCCTTGCCTTTGGGATAGCAGGTATGCTGACTGTATTCCTGTTTCACAAATTGCACCAACTGCTCGAAATAAGGTTTTTTAAACTCTTGCTCCAAATGTGCCTTCCAGCTTGGATCAATGTTTACATCCATAAATATTTGCTATTTTTTCTTGGTCAGTTTGTAGAGCAAATAACCGATTCCCACAATAAAATGTAGCAGGATGATTCCCGCTATCACATAAATCAAGGTATTGTCATTGCCCATTACAAAAGAATCTATGCCTAAAAACGGCAACGTTTTTTCAAAAGTACGTATTGAATACCTTTAAATGGTCAAGCTGGCCACAAAAACTCTTTTTCCCTCCCAAGCCAAAATCCTATCTTTACGCCGCCAGTTGAAAAAGATGCAAAACATTCACCCTAAAACACTACAGGATCTAGAGTTTCCCACCGTGTTGCAGCAGGTTTCCTCCCGTTGCAATACCGAACTGGGAAAGGAATCCGCTTTGGACATAGCTCCCATTGACGACAAAGAAATGTTATTGGAGATTTTGGGACAAACTTCTGAGTATTTGGCCTCTTATTCCAATGACAACCGGATTCCAAACCACGGTTTTGATAGCATCAACAGTGAACTGTCCTTGTTGAAAATCGAGAACAGCACTCTTGAAATCCCAAGTTTCAGGCGAATTTCAAGCATTTGCAAGACGGTCGCCATCCATCAAAAATTCTTTAAAAAATTCAAGGAATACTATCCCCTACTTTTTAAAAAGTCAGAGGCATTGGAACCTAATACCGAGATTCCGGCCGCTATAGACGATGTAATCGACAAGTTCGGGGAAATCAAGGATTCCGCTTCCGATGAGCTGCGCCACATCCGTTCGCAAATCAATAGTGTACGGGGTAAGATCAACCAAAGTTTCTCTGCTGCATTGGTACGGTATCAATCTTCCGATTTTCTGGATGACATCCGTGAATCTGTTGTGGAAAACCGCAGGGTATTGGCGGTAAAAGCCATGCACCGCCGTAAGGTAAAGGGTACCGTGATGGGCAGTTCAAAGACCGGAAGTATTGTCTACATCATCCCAGAGTCTACGGTGGCCCACACCCGGGAACTCAACAATCTGGAGTTTGAGGAAAAAGAGGAAGTCCAACGTATCCTCAACCAACTCTCCAACAGCATCAGGCCATTTGCGGCCCTTTTAAAACTCTATCAAGCCTACCTAACCGACATAGATATTACCGCTGCAAAGGCCAAGTACGCTTCCGAAATGGATGCGCTGCTTCCCGAAATCAGTGACAAACGGGAACTTTTTCTTAGGGATGCCTATCATCCATTACTGTATTTGACCAACAAACGGAAGAATGAAAAAACATGGCCGCAGACCATTCAACTGCACAAAGAAAATAGAATCATTGTGATTTCCGGACCCAATGCGGGAGGGAAAAGTATCACCCTAAAGACCATTGGACTGCTCCAGACCATGCTGCAAAGCGGCTTGTTGATCCCGGTTCACGAGCGCAGCAAAGTATGTCTTTTCGATAAGATTTTAACGGATATTGGGGATAACCAATCCATTGAAAATCATCTAAGTACATACAGTTATCGACTCAAGAACATGAACCACTTCATAAAGAAGTGCAACGACCGTACTTTGTTCTTGATTGATGAGTTTGGAACAGGAAGCGACCCCGAATTGGGAGGCGCATTGGCGGAAGCTTTTCTAGAAGTATTCTACGAGCGGGAAGCTTACGGGGTCATTACTACCCACTATGCCAATTTGAAGGCTTTGGCCAACGAATTGCCGCATGCCACCAATGCCAATATGCGTTTCAATTCCAAAACCTTGGAGCCCACATTTCAGTTGGTGTTGGGCGAAGCAGGTAGCTCGTTCACTTTTGAGGTGGCCCAAAAGAATGGCATCCCCTACTCCTTGATCAACAAAGCCAAGAAAAAGATAGAGCGCAGCAAGGTTCGCTTTGATGCTACCATCGCCAAGCTCCAGAAAGAGCGCAACAAAATGGTAGAGACCGGCTCCAAGCTCAAGGAAGAGGAGAGCAAGGCCCGTGAAGAAGCCAACCGTTTGGAAGAACTGAACTCACGCATCAAATCCAAATTGGAGAACTATCAGGAACTGTACGACCACAACCAACGGATGATCCAATTGGGCAATAAAATCAACTCTGCTGCCGAGAAATTCTTCTTGGATAACAAAAAGCGTCCCTTGATATCCGAAATGCTCCGCATTGTGGAAACCGAAAACAGCAAGCGTAAGAAAACCACGGCCAAAAAGGCCAAGGAGAAAAAGCAGCAACAGCAACAGGTAGCCCAAGAATTGGAGCAAAAAATCAAAAAAGTACGGGTAGAGAAGAAAATCCAAAAGAAAAAGGAAATCCAAGCCGAAAAGAACAAGCCTAGACCTGTCTTCAAAGTGGGCGACCGTGTACGCATGATGGACGGCAAGGCCGTGGGCAGCATAGACGCCTTGGAAAAGGGTAAGGCCATTGTAAACTACGGTATGTTCACCACCAATGTGAGTGTGGACCAACTGGATTTGGTGGAGGCCAAAAAATAACCAATGTCATTCCTGCGAAAGCAGGAATCCACTACTATTTCCTCATTTGGATTCCGCATCTAGTGCGGAATGACAATACATCCTCGTTAAGTAATTTTCTACTTTTCTGCGGCTGGTTAGCGCCCGCCTGCCGGACGGCCAGAGAGTCGAAGCACCAGTTGCACTAGTTCATTTGTCATTTCGAACCGAGCTATGGGAGTGTGAGAAATCCCATCAACTTAGAAGATTTCTCAATCGGCACATTGCGCCTCATATCGAAATGACGGATGTCTCTCCTGAAAAGGCAAAATTTCTTGTCGTCCCGAAAGGCTTCGGGACTCACTCGAAATGACAAACATCTTCCATGCATACCCTTATGAAGTAGTTTAAAAAATGGGGAGTTTGGATTTTCCAGTATGGAATAATAATACAACTCTTTAATTTCCCTTGTCATTTCGAACCGAGCTATGCGAGTGTGAGAAATCCATCCCAAAAGAGATTTCTCAATCGGCACATTGCGTCTCATATCGAAATGACACAAATAACGCTGTAGTATTTATAATTCCCATAAAACCAAATCCTTAACATATAGTATTATGCTTTTTTTACCGAACTTCATCAAGGATAAATATGATTCATTACAAAAAATCATATCTTTTAGATTGGCATTATTCTGGAAATTTGTAACATTTCCATCGATTTGTTGTCCTATATGAAAATCAATCAAAAAATGAAGAAAGGATTCTTAGCATTATTGACATTATTATTTTTTATTTCTTGTAACCATGACCAAAATGAAAAGGGAAGAATACTGGTCATAGTTTCAAATACAGAAGACATGGGAGACCCTGAAAAACACTTTGCAGGGAACAACCTTTGGGAAGTAGCTCCCCCTTACCATATTTTTGTTTCCCACGGATATCAAGTGGATTTTGTTTCGCCAACAGGCGGAAAAGTGCCTTTCTCAATGGATCCTGTTGGAATAAGCAGTTATACCATCAAGTATGAGAATTTTAATGGCAAGGTTGAAAATTCATTAACACCCGATTTGGTTGACCCTAAAAACTATAAAGCAGTTTTCATTGGTGGTGGCTATGGCCCCCTGTTTGATGTGGCCAAAAACGAAGATTTACTGCCAATTATAGCCGAGATTTACGAAAACGGCGGAATAGTTGGAGGTTGTGGACATGGTCCCGGTGCCTTCGCAAATGTTAAACTTAGCAATGGCGATTATATGGTTAAGGACAAAAAAGTAACCGGATTTCCAAATTCGACAGAGGTTACCAAAAGCTGGGCCAAAGAAGGAACTTTATTGCCCATAATGCTAGAGGACCAATTGAGGGAAAATGGGGCACTGTTTCAAACCAAAAGCGACTTGAACGATAAACACGACGTGGTAATCGACCAGAGGATTGTGACGACCATGTTCCTTCCTTCTTCAGCAATTGTGGCAAAAGAAATGATTTACGAAATTGAAAAACACTAATGCCACCGGTACATGACAAAACCCTTCATTGCTCTATTTCCTTAAATTCAACTTTAACATCACAAAAAACCAAACCATTCGCTGCACTATTTTTTCTATCTTGTTGGGGAAAATTAATCTAAGTCAAACCTCAACAAACAATGAAAGAAAAACCAACCCCCTCCAGTAGACGGAGTTTTATCAAAAACACAGCGCTAGCTTCCAGTATTTTTATCGTTCCACGCCACGTTTTGGGCGGCCCAGGCTATTTGGCCCCCAGCGATCGCCTGCATTTGGCGGCCATCGGTTCGGGCGGTAAAGGAGCCAGTGATATTGCCAATGCGTCGGTAGATGGTCGCGAGCGGGTGGTGGCCCTTTGCGATGTGGATTTTTCCGGCTCTGCCAAGAATACCGTAAAAAAATTCCCCAAAGCAAAACTTTTCAATGACTATCGTGAAATGCTGGACAAGGTTAAGGGCATAGATGCGGTTACCATCAGTACCCCGGACCACGTGCACGGCCCTGCAGCGGCTTATGCCATGGGGCTCGGAAAGCACGTATACGTACAAAAACCTATGACCCACAACATCCGCGAAGCCCGTATCCTGACCCAAATGGCCCGTGACAAGCAGGTGGTGACCCAAATGGGGAACCAAGGCGGCTCCAATCCGTTATTGGGTATGGTGCAACAATGGGTAGATTCCGGAAAACTGGGCAAGATCACCAAGGTGGAAATCTGGACCAACCGGCCCGTTTGGCCACAAGGGTATGCCATGCCCGAGCCAGATGCTGGCAGCAAACCGGACGATCTGTATTGGGACCTTTGGTTGGGTCCAGCCCCGTTGAAACCCTACACCCCCAACCTTCATCCGTTTAACTGGCGTGGATGGTGGGATTACGGAACCGGTGCCTTGGGCGATGTGGGCTGTCACTTGGTGGATATCCCCTACCGAACCCTAAAACTGGGCTACCCCACTGCCGCCGAATGTAGCGTGGGCACGGTATTCTCCCAAATGTGGAACCCCGATTACCACCCAGAAGGATGTCCGGCCACCTCGTTCATCACCTTGAACTACGAAGCCACCGAAAAAACAGGAGCACCCTTGACCATGACCTGGAGCGATGGGGGTATACGTCCCTCCCACCCCGAAATCATCCCTGCCGATAGCGATATTGGAGGTCCGGGAAGTTATAACGGCGTGTTGATCCACGGCGAGAACGGGGTCATTTCCACGAACATCAACGACAGTTCTCCATTGACGCCCAAATTGTACCTGAACGATGGTACCACCGAGTTTGGGCCGGAAGTGGAAGATATGCCGGAACCTGAGTACGGCCACCAACGCAAATGGGTGGATGCCTGCAAAGCAGGATACGGAAGCCCCGAGCACATGGGCCTTACCTCATCCTTTGAGTATGCCGGTCCCATGACGGAGACCGTACTCATGGGCAACCTGGCCATACGCAGTTATATGCTGCAACGCCCCAACGGCGATGGCAACATGGAGTTCTACGGCCGTAAAAAGCTGCTGTGGGACGGGGACAACATGAAGGTGACCAATTTTGAGGATGCCAACCAGTTTGTTACCCGCACCTACCGTGAGGGTTGGGAAATGTAACCCGGCAACATACCATACCAAAGGGCTGCAAAACATCTCTGAAATCTGATATCAGAAATCAGACGTCAGATATCTGATGTTTTGCGGCCCTTTTCTTTCCCCACCCCACCACCAAACTCCTAAATTCCCAACCCCTATCTCCTATCCCCTAATTCCTAAGACCTAGAAATTACTCCTTAATGCGCTCAATGCACTCCCAAAGCCCTTTTACACTGAACAGGGCATCTTTCTCGGCCTCGTCCAAGAGTTCATGGGAATGGTAAATAGTAACATCATGTACCAATTTTAGGGCATTGACCAAATCCGGGGCATCCAGATAATGGGTGTAGTCCAACAGTTGTACCTGTGCAGGACTGAGCATTTTGGAAATTTTGGGGGTGATTTTCACCTCATCTTCGGTACCGCCCTGAGTGCAACAGGGGCAGTTGGTTTGTTTTTCCTTGTTTCGCATAACAGAAGATTAAGAAATTGAACAAAAAACATTTGGTCACCGCGAAACTGATAAGTGTAGCAAGGCAAATATACATTTTAAATGTATGCGGTTGATACCTCTTTGATATTGCATGGGTTAAAGGGTTGGGCAGAAATAAAAGATGATCTATTTCATCGGTTTTATGCCTATATTGGGGGTATATAGATGTATTTTACATCTATATAAACAAGTTGTGCTTCATTATGACCAACCATTAACCAATGATAAAATTCTTTAGAAAAATTAGACAAAACTTACTTGCAGAGGGAAAAACTGGAAAGTATCTTAAATATGCGTTTGGAGAGATTTTACTTGTAGTTATTGGAATATTAATCGCATTGCAAGTTAGTAATTGGAACAAAAAAAGAATTGACTCTGATTCTGAAAAAGAAGCTCTTTTTGATTTAAATACAGAGATAAAATCTAATATAAAAGCACTGGAAATAATAATAGCTGAACACGAAAAATCTTTGGTTGCAGGAAAGGACATTAAATCAATGATAATTGACACTAATAAGCTAAATAGTATTTCCAATGATAGCTTGCAGTCTATCTTAATTGTTATGAACTATAATTATACCTATGACCCTAAACTTGGTATTTTGAATTCAGTAATAAATTCAGGTAAAATTAATCTTATACAAAATAAGGACATAAGATATATGTTGTCTTCAATAAATGAATTAATTATTGATGCAAACGAATCTACTGAAGTAATAGAAAAATTAAGAGGAGAATATTATTGGCCAATGATTGCATCAAAAAGAGAAATAGTCGATTATAACAAGCTAACAAGAGATAATAAAACATCTTTTAGGAATCCTGAATTTGTTTGGTGGGTAGATTTCAACACTACTGTTAGACAAGAAGGTTTAGACGAAGAATATGAATTATTGGAGTTTCTAAAAAAAATCAATGTACTAATCGAAACAGAAATTAAAAAATAACGAAAGCACAACAATGTATAACCGCAATTACGGCGGATTCGACCACCCTTCGACGACGCTCAGGACAGGCTTCTGAAAATCCTAGCGGATTTCATAAGTCGAAATCATAGCCGAGACCGTTGTATGCCATTAGAGCAAAACTGTAACAATAATCCTGTTACATCGTCAAATGTATTATGAACACGAATAGCAAACAATCTATGGGTTTACATAAAGAACAGAAGCAATCGATTAAAACTGCAAGAATAACAGGCGTATGGTATTTAATGATGGCTATTTCAGGGATTTTAGGGTTTATGGTCTTTCATTCTGAAATATTTGTCTCTGGTAATCCTGAACAAACGCTAACGAATTTAGTGGAACTAAAATCTACTGCAAGAATTAGGTTGTTATTAGAGTTTGCCATAGTAATATCACAAGCACTTACCGCAGTTTGGTTTTATAGATTATTTAAAGACAATTATGAATGGGAAGCTTGGACTCTAGGTATATGGGGAATGGTGAATGCTTTAGCCATTATGATAAGTGCAATTTCAATCGCCTCTGCCATAGGTGTTGCCAATTCTGATATAGGCGCTATGGAAGATAAAGTTTTACTAATTCAGGTTTTTCAAAATATAATTTCAAATGCTTGGGGTATTGGTGGTCTTTTCTTTGGGCTTTGGCTATTTCCTATGGGATATATAGTCATCAAATCTAAAAGACTGCCTGTCTGGTTAGGAAGAGTTATTGTTTTAGGTGGTATTGGCTATCTCATTAGCACTGTTATCCGCTACGCAGGAATTGATTTTAGCTTTAATAGATTTCTTATTCTACCCGCAACCATTGGAGAATTTTGGATGATAGGTTATTTGCTAATTTTTGGAATAAGACCTATCAACGAGTAAAATTAAATTAAAACGGCACACAACAATGGCTATACGTAATGGCGCCGTTATTACCTACCCGTTCGCTTCCCTTAGACAACCTGAAATCTCCCCCAAACTTCCTGCGCAGCTCCTAAACTAAAAATCACTACCTTAAATCCCGTAACCAACGGGTATGCAAATCGTTGTGCATTATTCTGAAAAAGGAAACCCAATGGTAACCGGGATAGCCGAAAACCGACCAAAGTAGGCCCAAACCATCTGGATTATGAAAAAACAAACCACCCGACAAACATTGCTCACTACACTTTTTATGCTGGCTCTTATGTGCCATAGTTGTGAACAAAAACAACAGGAAGAAGCCAAAGAAATTGAAAAGGAAGTCATAGCTGAACCCAAAAAACCTGAATATTTCCTTTTGCGACCTGAAGTAGAAAAGGCCTACGGATATTCCCACGCCGTAAAAATTGGAAATGACATTAAAATATCCGGGGCTGTAAGTATGGACGGTGAAGGAAATCCAACGGCCATTGGTGATCTGGAACAACAGATGAAAAACTGTTATGCCGATTTGGAAAAAATATTAAACCACTTTGGCTGCACATTTGACGATGTGGTAAAAGAAGATATTTTTACAACTGATATGGCACAAATGCTGGAAAAATCAGCATATCGGGCTGAAATTTATAAAAACGGATTTCCAACTGGCTCTTGGCTTGAAGTAAAGGGATTGGCATTACCTGAGTTTATGGTGGAAATTGAACTTGAAGTACATAAATCTGAATAAAAGTACAAACGCGCATCAATGCCTATAGGCAATTGCCGTCCCTAGCAACTACTCATACACAAACCGTTGTGCATAATTTGGAGCAATTTTTGAGGTATTATTCAATATGAAAAGCTTTTACTTTTTACTGATTTTTTTATTGTTAGCTGGAAACTCGATTTTTGGACAGAACGATACAATTTCTGAATTTGACTTGTATGGTTGCTGGAAAATGAAACTTGCTACAAAAGAAAATGGAATTAAGAAATGGATATATGTCCCTTGCGACATTTCCGAAACAGGAAATTCCATAAAACAATTTGGCATTGTTTTCAAAGCCTATAATAAATGTGAATTCTCAGCAACAATTCAAGATGCCCTTTGCCCAATTATTTATGAAAGGGTCGAAGGGTCTTGGACATATGACATGAAATCTGGAATTGTTGAAGTTTATTACCCCAAGGAATTCCAGAAAGAGTTTTGGGACACTTTAAAAGAAGAAAATCCTGAATTGGAAATTCCCAGCCCAAGAATGAAAACGAAGTTCAAAATAGTAGGACTTGAAGATGGGAAAATGGAAATAGAAAAAACCACGCCCAACAATGGCTAAATCCATTGCTTCTACCTCCTTTCTACTGTATTTGAGTTAATCTAGAAACCGCCCCAAATTTCCCACATAACCCCTAAACATAAAGTCCCTACTTTAAATTCTGTAGCCCTTTTACTGGAACTTAGGTTACTGGAAGTTTAATATTCAAGAATATTTGTAAAGTTCCCAAACCTAGTTGACATAGGGTTGTCATATTTCCCTCAGACCTTTGGTTCATTATCAATTAAAAATGTAAAGAAATGAATCAGAATGAAATTACCGAAGTATCCAAAATGTACCCTAAAGCCTTTAAAGAGCTCAATACAGACCTGATAGATACGTACTTTGCCAAAAATGCAACCAAAACCGGATTTATTTACGATCATGAATCCAAAAAATGGTTAGATCTCTCCACAGTTGGAATTGATGAAATCAAACAATGGGTTTCTTCATACAATACAGAAGGAATCATGCCCGAGTCTAAAATTGATATCGAAATTTTAGATGTCCAAGAGAGGATAGCAGTAGTTAAAATTGACATGTATTGGGCAAAAAACAGTAAGGGATGTGATTATTTGTTTCTTGTAAAAGAGAACGGTTCTTGGCTTATAGATAAAATCCTTTATCAAAGTGTGCTATAGGCATTATAACACCGAATATTCAATTGCAAAAAATTGCCGGCAACATTAGCCAAAACTAATTTGACTCTGAAATTTCCCATCCCAATACGCCTAACGGTTCTTTGATACCTGCTTGGCTAACAGTGACATAAAATCAACAGGGACGATACCCTCTTGTGACATTGTTGAACGATTGCTATATTTTCTTAAAAATCCCGCAACCACCGTTTAGCGGGTGGTTATCCGACAACCTGCCTATCATGCTTCCAAATAAAATACACAAAAGGAACAAAAGAAAAAGCCAAAAATGCAATAGCTATCCGTTGAAATAAAGGGTCTATTAAATTCCCTATCAACACCAACAACCAGTTAATCAATAGAACAATAGTGATTTTATTCGGCATGTTTTTCTTCCAAAATAAAGAACAGGTCAATAAAAATAAAGCTAAAAAAACCATGTTAGGCAGTTTATAAAACAAGGTGTCTATTAAAGGAGTATTGTAAAGCATACCATGTACTTGTATAGCCTCTCCCCCTGCATCTGCAAGCAATGGCATAACAAAATCAATAGCGTATTGTCCAGCTAACAAAACACTTGTTAAAGCAATTACAACAACTAGACCTGTTGCTATTTTTCCAACTATTCTATGTTGTAAAGTAAGGCGGATGCTTATCGCTGCAGGAAGCAAGAACACTGTGCTTAATAATAAAATAACATGCGCCCCCAGCCAATCACTTCGATTACTTATTAGCTTATCAAAAAAAAGCCCGGATGCGTTCTCTACCCTAAGCAACCAAATCATACCAACTCCAGCCAGTACAAAGGTTAGGGGAATCGATAGTAATCCTATTTTTCGGAGTGTAACCATTGTTTTGTTTTTAAGGACAATGAAAACAAAGATCTGTTACAGTTATTTAATCCAGATTGCATAAATCATTAAGAATGGTTACTTCAACATATTATCTTTTACACCCAAATCAAATTTTTATTGAAATTCACCTACACCAAAAGAGAAGTTTAAAGGGAAGTTACAATCAATACGCAGATACATAGAGCCAAAATATTCAACGGGATTGGATATTGAATTGTAGAAATTAAGCTTGGAATAAAAATAAAAGCGTTTTTCAGCAATGGCTATAATCCATTGTAGCGGATTTACTAAACTGAAATACTTACTTTTAGGCTAAGGTAAAATTGTTGGTTACGATTCTAAAAATGAAAATACGATTTCTACTATTTTTTCTCGCTATAAGTTTGACTTCATGTTCGCAATCTAACCAATACGTTGGAGAGTATGTTTCCAATAATAATAGTTCCGGAATAAAGCAACGCTACAGATTGACTCTAAATTTAAACGGAACCTTCGAGTTTGAGCAGTATTGGGCACAAATTGGGATGAACAGCGAAACCCAAGCCACTGGAATCGAAAAGGGAAAAGGCACATGGACTATTAAAAGTAAGTTGATTATGCTCAGTTGCAACAGTATGACCGATATAACCCAAGATTATCGATTGGATTTTGATGACACCAAAGTCAGTATTTTAAATGATTCTATTGTTCGTTTTGTTGATTCTAAAATGTTCTGGGTGGTAAACATGGAATTGAAGAAAAGAATATAATAACCCAACACAACAAGGGCTATAATTCAGCGTGGCCAATGAACTCAAAACAAAATCATTAACTTTAAAATGGCTCGATTTCTAATTCAAAAATCGATTATGAAAAAACGCAAAATTTTAGCACTATTCATAATTCAATTATTATTTCTCAATGCCTGTAATGATATAGAAGAGCAGCCATTGGAAGAAGTAAAGATCAACAATAACGAAAAATATCAGGCATTACTAATTGGAACTTTTCACTATAATAATCCTGGTGCGGATGTAGCAAAAACAAAATCATTTGACATTTTAAGCGATTCCTCCCAAGAAGAATTGGAAGCCATAGCTGAAGACATTAAAACATTCAATCCAACCAAAATTTTTGTTGAATGGCCATATGACAAACAAATAGAATTGGACTCTCTTTATAATCTTTACAGAAAAGGGCTTTATTTTGAAAATGATAGCCTTTCCGATTTTTATAAAAAGAATGAAATATTTCAATTAGCTTTTAGGGTTGCAAAAAAGAATAATTTGAAAAAAGTAATAGGAATTGATTATAAAGACTCAGAATTCCCTTTTGATAGCTTAATGACCGTCATTTCAAATGCCAAACAGACAAACTTACAAAGCGAAATTGAAAGCGTCATTAATACATTTACCGCAGATTTTAATGATAAAATTGAGAGTGGAGCAACATTACTGGACTTGACCAATTATTTAAACACTCCCAAACTGCGTAAAATGAGCAATAAGTTTCATAATGAGATTCCTTTGATTGCGGGAGAAAAAGGAAATTTCATCGGGCCGTTCTTGACGTCGGAATGGTACAAGAGAAATTTATATATGTGGTCGATAGCTGAAAAACAAATCGAAGTAAATGATGAACGAATTATGATACTTTTAGGAGCAAGCCATATTGCCACTATAAAAGGTTTTATTGACGAAAATGAGAAATGGGAGACCATTGAACTGATAGAAATCAACAAATAAAAATCTATGCACAATAGTAGCTACAAGTAATTTCTTGTTCCCTCCCACTTTCCTCAGTGCTTGGGGCAAACTGCAATCCTCCCCAAATTTCCCACATAACTCCTTCACCAAAAATCACTACCTTAAATCCCCGTAACCAACCGACCTTTGTGGGACACCATTTAAGAAGAACCCCCTCATATCTCAGTGAAACCATACAAGAAACATGAAAAAACTACGATACCACATAGACATCAATGCATCCGCTGAACTGGTATATAACAACATGCTCGGTTTGGTTAACATTAAGACATACGAGCAATGGACGGCTGAATTCAATCCAACCTCTTCCTATGAGGGTAGTTGGGAAAAGGGAACAAAAATCTATTTTGTGGGAACGGATGAAAATGGAAAAAAGGGTGGAATGGTATCTGAAATTGCCGACAATATCCCTTTCCTGTTTGTTTCCATTCGCCATTATGGAATCTTGGATGGTGAAAATGAAATCACAGAAGGTCCCGAGGTCGAGAAATGGGCCGGCGGGCTTGAAAATTATTCATTCCATGAGAACAATGGAGTAACAACTGTAACCGTGGAAAGCGATGTGACCGAGGATTATCTAGATTATTTTGATACCACTTGGCCCAACGCTTTGAAAAAACTGAAAGCGCTGTCCGAAGAATAGAACTGTATTTACTATATAAAAAGCCTACATACAAATAATCGCTTCCAAAGCATAAGAAAAAATACACAAATCAATGCCTTATGAGATTATTGATTCTACAAACATTGATATTGTTCCAAGTCAACTTCGTGATTGCCCAAACCTCCCTCGATAAAATCAACCTTGAAAACGGAAAACACAAGGTGGGGTTTCGCCACTACACTGCTTCCGATAGTACAAGAACGTACAGCAGGGCCATGGATTATACCAATGAGAAAGTGGCCCGCCCCATTTCCATAAGTCTGTGGTATCCCGCAGCACAAATTGCAGAGGGCGTGGAACCATTGCAGGTTCAGGATTACCTTGAAATCCTGAAAGAGGAAGAGGAATGGGAACATTTGCCTAATGAACAAATTTTAAATTGGTTTTACTACCCCAACACCTCCTCCAACCAGAAACATCTTGTAGAACAGACAACTGCCTTTCCCGAACCAAATTTTATCAAGGGGAAATTTCCGGTAGTGGTCTATGCCCCTAGTTTTATGGCATCCTCCATAGAAAACTTTGCTCTTTGTGAATATTTGGCAAGTCATGGCTTTGTAGTAATTTCCAGTCTAAGTCGCGGCACTGAGACCCGTTGGTTCAGTAATAATAATGCCAAAGAGATGGAAACCCAAGCCAGGGATATAGAATTTCTATTGAAGGAAGCAGGGAAGCTCCCCATGGCAGATTATGATAAAATTGCCTTAATGGGTTTTAGTTTTGGGGGGCTATCCAATATCATCGTGCAAAATAGAAATGATAATATCAAAGCCATTGTAAGTCTGGATGGTACGGAAAGATATCAATACGCGCTACTGGAGCAATCCTACTTTTTTGACGCCGAAAAAATAGATGTGCCTTACCTTCATATGGCACAGAAAGACATTCCAGATACCGTCCTGAAAGATGACAACATCGATGCTGAACTCAACACAAAGTTCCAATTGTACGACAGTATTACCCAAGCTACCTCGTACCGATTGAAGTTCCATGACCTCACGCACAGCTATTTTAGCACATTGGGAGTTCTATTTGCCGATAGGGACAAAAGGCAGGACAAAACCGATTCGGAGATCATGGAATCCTATAAATGGGTTTCGGTCTACGCCTTACAATTTTTGAATGCCGTGCTAAAAAAGGATGATAACGCCCTGCATTTTATTGAAAATAACCCTTCTGAAAATGGAGTTGCCGATGGTTTGATAACCCAAAGCATCAAACCATCGAAAAAAAGAGCCTACACGTTTCAGGATTTCAACGACTTGGCCTCAATCCAAAACTATAAAAACCTACCCCAACTGTATGACTCCATAGTAAAAAGTCATCCTGCTTTTACCATCCCGGAAGGCAATTTGAACACACTTGGGTTACAATTGGTCTTCAACCCAAAAACATCTTCGGAAGGAATAGAGGTGTTTTTGTTGGCTACACGCCTTTTCCCCGATTCTGCCAATCTCTATGACAGTTTAGCGGAGGGATATCTGTACATTGGCAATACAGAGAAGGCCATTGAAAGTTTTGAAAAATCTTTGGCATTGAACCCCAAAAACCAAAATGCCATCAACAGATTGGAGCAATTAAAAAAGTAACGCTTTGAAAAGAACAACATTTTCCCTTCTAACCCTTATTTTTTGCATGGCCCAATTGGCCCTTGCCCAAACTCTAAAACAACCCAATGTGATCATCATAATAACGGATGACCAAGGGTATGGCGATTTGGGCAGTACTGGCAATCCCCATGTACAAACACCTGTCTTGGATAAATTTGCCCAAGAGAGTGTCCGTTTCAACAATTTTTATGTATCCCCAGTCTGTGCACCAACACGTTCCAGTGTCATGACAGGTCGATACAGTCTGCGTACCGGCATCAGGGACACCTACAATGGCGGTGCCACCATGGCGCAAAGCGAGGTGACGATTGCCGAAATGCTCAAGATGGCCAACTACCGGACTGGGATTTTTGGCAAATGGCATTTGGGAGATAATTATCCGTTCAGGCCCAACGATCAGGGGTTTGATGAATCTGTGATACATCTGGCCGGGGGAATGGGACAAGTGGGAGACATCACCACTTATTTTAAGGGAGACCGCAGTTATTTTGATCCCATACTTTGGCATAACGGAGTACAGGAAGCTTATAATGGGTATTGCTCGGATATCTTTACCCAAGAAGCCATGGATTTCATTCAAGAAAACTCAGGGCAGCCATTCTTTTGCTATTTATCCTTCAATGCACCACACACACCATTGCAAGTACCTGATAAGTACTACCAAATGTACAAGGACATAGACCCTTCCTCTGGATTCGACAACGATGGCAGACCTTTTCCCCATATGTCCGAAAAGGATAAGGAAGACGCCCGAAAAGTGTATGGCATGGTCACCAATATCGATGAGAATGTGGGTAAATTGCTGGATACCCTGGAAAATCTGAATATCGCTGATAACACCATTATCATTTTTATGACCGATAATGGTCCACAGCAATCCAGATATATAGCGGGCATGCGAGGAAAGAAAGGTAGTGTCTACAGAGGAGGTGTCAGGGTTCCCTTTTTTATAAAAAACCCTGCATTTAAAGCTGATAAAGAGGTGGAAACGCCAGCAGCACACATAGACCTATTACCCACCATTGCGGAACTGTGCCATGTGAACCTGCCGAAATCCAAAACAGTGGATGGGCGTAGTCTGGTTCCCTTGATCAATTCTTCAAACCCTAAATGGCCGGAAAGATATTTATTCTTCTACTGGACCCGTCGTTATCCCGAACTTTACAACAATATTGCCCTACAGAAAGGAGATTATAAGTTGGTGGGGCATACTTCCTATGATTCACATATTACCGAATTTGAATTGTTCAACATAGAAAAAGACCCCTATGAACAATCCAACATCATTTTAGAAAATACGGAGCTTGCCGAAACCTTCAAAAAGGACTTGGATGACTTATACTACGAACTGATTTCCTCAGAGAACCTAATACACCCTCCACGAATTGAAATAGGAAACACCAAAGAGAACCCCACCATATTGAACAGAAACGATGCAGATGGGGAAAGAGGTATCTGGAACCAGGAGGAAGTTTATGGAAAGTGGAACGTAAAGGTCAATGCCGGGATGTATCATATAAAATTGAAGTTCATCAAACCTGTGGTAACAGGAGGAAACTTGTTGTTTGAAGCTGGCAGCGTGGTCCATAGAAAAGAAGTGCAGGGTCCTGATACGGACATCCTTGAAATGAAGAATGTTTACCTCCCCGAAATGGAATGTGAGATACTGCCCTACTATTTTGTGGACAACAAAAAGATATTTCCGTTCTGGGTCCAAATGGAGAAAATTAATTAAAAGTTCAGGTTTACTAAGATTGGAAAACTCAGCGAACAGATGCTTATCTTTACGGCTTGTTATGCCCTAATCCATGAGCGAACAGATCCTAACGGAACACATCAGCAGCTACGTCAACTTTTCAGAAGAGGAGCTATCGGAAATCGCATGCTTTTTTGATATTAGATCCTATCGCAAAAAAGAAAAATTGCTCCACGCCGAAAAACGCTGTGACACGCTATTTTTTGTGGCAAAAGGATGTTTGCAACTCTACTTCATTGATGATTTGGGCAACCCCAAAACCACCCAGTTTGCCATGGAGACCTGGTGGCTGACCGATTTTCTGGCCTTTCAAAACCAAAGACCTTCCAATTTCTATGTGGAAACTTTGGAAAAATCAACGGTTTTATCCATCACTTTTTCAAAATACCAAGAGCTGCTGGAAAAGTTCCCAAAGATGGAGAAATATTATAGGGCCATTCTGGAAACGGCCTATGGAGCGGCGCTCATGCGCATCAAGTACATCAACAGTCTGTCCAAGGAAGAAATGTTCTTCAGTTTCCGGAATAGTTTCCCGGAATTTGTGCAACGTGTACCCCAATATGTGTTGGCCAGTTTTCTTGGCCTGACCCCAGAATACTTGAGCGAGATCAAAAAAAAGTGATTTTCTTAAACCAGCTTAATTTTTATTGAATTTCGTTTGACCACCTTTGTGTCATGCAAATACGGGAAAAGTCAGAACATGGCGGACGCTAAAAAAATTGTTGTGGTAGGTGGAGGTTTTGCAGGTCTGGAACTTGTAAAACAATTGGGCAATTCAGATGCTTACCATATCACTCTAGTGGACAGTAACAATTACAATTTTTTTCCACCCTTGATCTACCAAGTATCAACCGGCTTTATGGAACCTTCGGCCATAAGCTATCCGTTTCGAAAGATCTTGAGGAAATTGAAGAATGTACGTTTTAGACTTGGTTCCCTTGAGAAGGTTGTACCCGAAGAAAACAAAATACTGTTGAGCAACGGAGAACTGGAATACGACATTCTGGTGATGGCAACGGGTACGGAAAGCAACTTTTTTGGAAACAGGAACATTGAAAAGTATAGCCTGCCCATGAAAACCATCAGTGATGCCCTGTCCCTTAGAAATGTCATCCTGACCCGATTGGACCGTGCTACCCGAATCGATGACGGGGAAGAGCGAAAAAAGCACCTCACCTTTGTCATTGCAGGTGCAGGACCTACGGGAGTTGAACTTTCCGGCATATTGGCCGAAATGAAGACCACCATCATCATCAAGGATTATCCAGAACTACAGGCAAACGATATTGGACAGATTCATCTCATAGATGGTCAAGATTCCGTTTTGGCCGCTATGTCCAAAAATGCCCAAACCTATACGGCCAAAAAACTGTCGGAATTAGGTGTTAGCTTGACCATGAACACCCTGGTCAAGGATTTTGATGGGGAAACAGTTCTATTGTCCAATGGCGCCGAAATTCCATCCAAAAACCTGATTTGGGCTGCGGGCGTGTCCGCCAAAACCTTTGAGGGATTTCCAAAAGACAGCTTTGGCGCCGGTAGAAGGCTGATAACGAATAAATTCAACCAAGTGCATCTTTGCAAGAATATTTATGCTCTGGGAGACTCCGCTTTGGTCGTTGGGGATAAAAACTATCCAGACGGACATCCGCAATTGGCACAACCAGCGCTACAACAAGCAAAAAAATTAGCTGATAATTTAAAACGGCAAAGCCAAGATTGGAAACCGTTCCGCTATACCGACAAAGGTTCCCTGGCCATCATTGGCCGGAACAAGGCCGTGTTGGATTTCCCGGGACAGAAACAGTCCCTAAAAGGCTTTAGTGCATGGCTTATATGGATCTTTGTACACATCATGGGGCTCGTGAACTTTAAAAATAAAGTGCGAACGCTGTACAACTGGCTTGGATATTACATCTACAAGGACCAATATTTTAGAATGATCATTAAACCCACAGAAAGAAATAATACATAAGCATGAAACATCTAGGACTACTTGCATCCCTATTCTTTGCTGCCATTCTTTTGAGCTGCAATACTGAAAAATCAAAATCCAGCCCTGAGATTGAACAAACCGATTACGTGGAGGTTCCCTCGGATACACTCACCAAACACTTAAAACCCTTCAAACCGGAATTGCCCACCATAGGACTTCTCATGTTCAATGGCGTGTTGCAGGGAGAGGTCATAGCCACATCGGATGTTTTTGGAAAACCCAACCAAAATATGGAGCAACTTTTCAATGTGATTACCATAGCGGAAACCAAAAAACCCATCACTACCGAGGAAGGTATGCATTTTGTCCCTGACTATACTTTTGAGAACTGCCCTAAACTTACGGCTCTATTTGTTCCAAGTGGTTACGATATGTATGCCCAGGTCCGTAACCAGAAAATGATAGAATTCATCCAAAGGAAAAACGAGGAGACCCAATACATAGTGAGTAATTGTGCCGGGGCACAACTCATCGGGGAATCCGGAATTGCAGACGGACATAAAATCGTGACCTATATTGGTGGTGGAAAGGAATTACAGGAGACTTATCCCAATTTAAAGGTCCAGGATGATAGTGTCGTCACTTTTGTGGAGGATGGAAAGTTCAGTTCCTCCAACGGAAACTTGACCAGTTATATTTCTGCCTTGAATTTGGTTGAAAAAATGACCAGTCCCGAACACAGGCAGTTTGTGGAAGACTACTTATACATAGACCGACTTAAAAATTGGGAGGAATAGGTTTCCCTCACTCCTGCCAGTCATTTCGACAGAGTCCTGAGGACTATCGGGGCGACGAGAAATCTCAATGATGTCTGGACTGCGCTCGACATGACAGGGCCATTGCAATCCGTGAAAATTTGTGCCATTCGAGTCGGAAAGCCAAAACATAGATTTCTCACATTCCCCTAGCTCCCTCGCAAGCTCGGGACAGGGGTTCGAAATGACCACGAGGCCCTGAACGTCATTTCGACAGAATCCCGATGACTATTGGGGCGACGAGAAATCCCACTGATGTCTCGACTGCGCTCGACATGACAGGTACATTACAATTCGTGAACATTGGTGCAACTCGTGTCGGAAATCCAAAAAAAAATAGATTTCTCACATTCCCTTAGCTCCCTCGCAAGCTCGGGACAGGAGTTCGAAATGACCATAAGGCCCGCAACGTCTTTTCGACAGAGTCCCAATGATTGTCGGGACGACGAGAAATCCCAATGATGTCCCAACTGTGCTAGACATGACAAGCACATTGTAATTCGTGAACATTGGTGCCATTCGTGTCGGAAAGCTAAAAAATAGATTTCTCACATTCCCTTTGGTCAGTTCGAAATGACCATAAGGCCCGCAACGTCATTTCGACATGAGGATAAAAACGACGATTAAAAAATCCCAAACCTTTGTATCTTTGTACCGTGGAAGAAAACAAAAAAATAATCCTATTTGATGGTGTCTGCAACCTTTGCAATGGCGCAGTTCAGTTTGTGATTAAACGTGATAAGAAAGATGCTTTCCGCTATGCAGCCCTGCAAAGCGAGATAGGTGAAAAATTATTGAAGGAGCGCTCCATTGACACCAAAGTGGTGGATTCCATTATCCTAATTGAGCCAGGCAAGGCGTACTATACCAAATCAGATGCCGCACTGGAAATTGGTCGCAGTTTTGGTGGAGGTTATGCTCTTCTGGCCATATTTACTTGGATTCCCAAGTCCATTAGAGATGCTATTTATGACTTTGTGGCCCGTAATCGTTACAAATGGTTCGGAAAGGAAGAATCGTGCATGATTCCCACACCTGAGCTAAAGGCAAAGTTTTTGGGATAACACTTCTAGATATCGCTTTCTACATCAACCTATTTAAGATTGTTCAGGATAAAATCCAAGGTTTTGTTGGTGTTCAATTTTTGATCAAAGGAATAACTCTTGTGGGCAATGAGCTGCGATAGGCCCAAACTTTTCAGATATTGAATGGTCTCTTCATAATCCAATGACACTTTTCCAGTGAGCAGCACATCCATACCCTCTTCTTTTTGATAGCGCTTGTATATTTTCCGAAGCCCGCTGAGGTACAATCGGTCTTTGGTAAAGCCCCCTCCCCTATGTGCCCGGAGGGTAATACTAAAAGCATCATCCCGGTTGAGCTTGTATTGCCCATGAATCAAGTTGAAAGTGTCCGCAAAAGAATAACCCTTAATTAAACTGTCAGCGGCCAACACCCTGTATGCCAATTCTTTTAATCGTTTCAAGGTCAATGCTCCTCCCATATATTCGCTAAAAACCGCCAATCCTTCCTGAGTCTCCACATTTTTGGGCAGACCGTTGGAAAAAATCTTCAAAGGTTGTTTCAAACCATTGTAGGTAGTGACCAAGTGCACCCCAATTTCATGGTTGGCCAAAGTCAATAGCTGATTCTTGCTAAACTTAGTGTTCTTTTTAATAAGTAGTGACTGGGAACTGTTGCTCACCATAGCCTCCGCAGCAATATTGGTGGAGAACTTAATATTCAACGGAAAATCGTACTGCTTTACAAAATCTTCAAAATAGGAACGGGCCTGTTCAGCAGAAAACACTTTTTCCATATCCGAGACCATGGGTTCATCCCCAAAATGGAGAATGAAACGTGCATTTTGCACATCTTTTTCGGTTGGGGTACCATAAACCCGAAGCGAGTTGTAATAAAAATTCTTGCCTTTACCAATGGTTTCTATGCACTGTACCATGTTGGAATAGTAATAAATGACCTCTTGGTACAATTTGCGGATTCTGTCATCCGAGATTCGCTCTAAACGCTGGGAGAAGAACAGCCTATGCAATTTATAGGGGTCGAACTTGAGTTTGGGATACTTAAACTCGGGCTCAATGGTATATTTTGAAGCGAAGAAGCGGTTTTTTTCCTTTTCAATGTTCAATGGGTTAATATAGCTCAACAGCTCAATACGGCCTACCAAACAATCCAGATTGGCATCAATTTCAAATAGGTCGCCATATTCCCTAGCCAATTGCTGTGTTTCCTTTTCTCCTATCATACGTTCGCCTTTTCAAAAGCAGTTACCATTTCAGGAATCAAAATCTTTAATTGTCGTTCTACGGCCCAAACTACTTCGGGAAAAATTATCCCGGTATGCTCATCACAATAGATTTTCGAGATTTCAGTCGCCAAAACTAAGGTATTATTAAATTCATGGGTTATAAATTTTAGAAAATGGCCATTCCCTTGGAAGGTATCATTGATTTTTGAAGTGGACGGTGTTCCATGAGGAAGCTCAATCGTCTGTAATCTTTCTCTCCACAGTTCTGCCAATCCCCCAAATCGCTCATTGTCAATATTGGAAATACCCAAATTCCAAACCGGTACTTCCCGCTCCCATCGCTTCCAATTATAACTGTGCATATCAAACACCAATACCTTGGGGAACTTGGACTCCAGCTTGTTGATCAGAGCATGCACTACTTTGTAGAAATTGCGATGTTTTTGAAGGCTTATCTCCCGTTCGATTTCCGATATAGGGCTTTTCCACAATTGTTTGCCCCAAGCATCGGTATAGATTGCAGTTTCTTCCGGTCGGTTCAGGTCGTACTCGAACCTACTATCGCACCCAGCAATTACAATGGGATGGGATTGCACCATTTGCTTGGTGCAGGGGTCTTCCTCATACCATCGTTCATAATCAGTATGCATACAATTGTCCCACAGCGATTTTCTGAATTGGTGCCCATCATGAACAGCCCCACAGATGTAAGGGACATACCCATCAATCTTTAGGGTAAAGGAATAGTCTTCAGAAACGGCCTCAAAACATTCTTCGTTGTTGATGCGAAGAATAATGTCATCAATGCTGCACCTAAGCATTTTCAACTTCGTTACGTAAACGGGACCTACGGTCAAAAGCGGTCAGCTTGTCCACAACCTTACTTTCGATAAAATCAATGACCTTGGTCTGCACCTTGGTTTTATAGGCTTTATTGATGTAGGTAATGCCTCCAGGGGACATGACATTCACCTCCACCAATTTACCGCCGATTACATCAATGCCCACAAAGTAGAGTCCATCATTCACCAATTTGGGACCGATCTGCTTACACAAAGCCTTTTCCTGTTTAGTAAGGGTGTGCTTGGCCACAGAACCACCGGCCGATACATTGGAACGATGATCATCTGAGCCCGGAATCCTCCGCATGGCCCCAATGGGCTCTCCATTAAGCAGTAAAATACGGATATCCCCTTGGTCCGCACCTTCAATGTATTCTTGAAGTATGACGTAGTTAGAAGTTCCATCTGAGTTGGTTACATAAAAATCCAACAACGAGTTAATGTTGGACATAGCTGATTTTTCAATAAGGATTACTCCAGAACCCCCATAACCGTTCAAGGGCTTTAAAATCATCTTGTCCGCAGTTGAGGCTTTAATCTGTTGGATTAGATATTTCTTGTTTTTGGACACATGGGTCGCTGGGATGATATTGCTATGACTATCCCCAAAAGCGGCCGTGTACAATTTATTATTGGCCTCTCGCAACCCTTGCAGTGAATTAACAATGAACACATCATCCTTTACGGAATCCAAAAAATTAAGCATCAGGGGATCCAAGGGTGGATTAGCTCGCATAAATATTACATCAAATCCTGCCAAAGGAAGCATTTCTTCGCGCGTACTGGCCTGCTTGTAGAAGGTTTTCGGACTACTGGAAATCTTTTCCTGCCTATTGATCACAGTACAAAAAGCGCTGGTAACACTGTTCCTAATGGTTAAATTGGCCGGCGTACACAAAGCCACGCCGTGCTTTCGTCTTACACATTCATGGATCAAGGCCAAACTGGTATCGTTTTCCGGATTGATTTGATCCCACGGATACATTAAAAAACAGATGTTCATCACAGTACGTTTTTGTTATTTTACTTCATCGTAATTGTCGTCCCATTCTTCCACGTGTGGGTCTCCGAGCTTATCAACAGATTTGGCTACCACCATGGAAACAGTGGCATCACCTGTCACGTTCACCACAGTTCTGCACATATCCAAAGGTCTATCCACCGCAAATATCAAGGCTAGACCTATGGCCAATTTATCTGCGGGGAAACCGATTGATTCCAGTACAATCACCAACATTACCATCCCCGCACCAGGTACGGCGGCAGAACCGATGGAAGCCAATAGAGCCGTTAACACTATGGTCAATTGATCGGCAAAAGTGAGTTCAAAGCCAAGAGCTTGTGAAATGAAAACAGCGGCGACTCCTTGGTAAAGACTTGTCCCATCCATATTGATGGTAGCCCCTACCGGCAACACAAAGCTGGACACTTCTTTATCCACACCAATGTGTTCTTCCACTCTTTCCATAGTTACAGGCAGGGTTGCGGCACTGGAACTGGTAGAGAAAGCCAAAAGTTGGGCCGGACTTATTTCCTTTAAAAACCAAAAAGGGTTTTTCTTGGTAAAAGTAGATACCACGACAGCGTAAAAAACTATCATAAGAGCAAGCCCCAAAACCACCACACCGGCATATTTCAATAGGGCCAATAACAAATCAGGGTCACTCGAGGAGACCACAACCGCCGCCAATAGTGAAAAAACAGCATAAGGTGCAGTAAGCATAATCAAATCCACCATCTTCAGGACCACATCATTAAGCGAATCGAAGAAATCCTTTAAGGGTTTTGCCTTTTTTTCCCCTATCAATAACATGGAAATCCCCAAGAAAATGGTGAAAAAGATGACCTGTAGCATCAAGCTATTGTCACTCATGGCCGACAGAGCATTATCCGGGACCATGTCTACCAAAAACTGCAACGGACCGCTGTCCTTTTGTCGCGAAGCTTCTTCCAACTTGGAGGTGACCCCTGCATCATTCGCATAGGTTTCGGTAAGCTTGGTTACCGTTTCTTGGGAAATCCCTTTTCCAGGGCGTACTGTATTCACCAATATCAAACCAATGCTAATGGCCACTACAGTAGTGATGATGTAGATGCCTATGGTACGTAAACCTATATTCTTAAACTTGGAAATATCTTTTAGGTCTGAAATCCCCTTCACCAATGAAGCGATGATGAGTGGAATGGCAATCAATTTAAGCAGTTTCACAAAAACGGTTCCCAGAGGCTGGATCCAGTCAGAAACAAAATCATTTCCCCAATCCACGAGGGTCATTCCAAATCCAAACAATATCCCCAAGAGCATACCGATAAGGATTTGCCAGTGCAGTTCAAGTTTACGCATATTTACTTTTTAGGAAAGTAATATACTATTTTTGATGGGAAACGCCGTAAAGCTGGTTAGATTTTGTTGGATCGGGCCAATAGCGTATAATCTGCCAGGACTAGAGCAGCCATAGCTTCCACAATGGGAACAGCTCTTGGAACAACACAAGGGTCGTGCCTACCTTTACCCTGGGTAGTCACTTTTTCCCCTTCTTTATTTATGGTGTCATAAGCCTGAAGTACCGTGGCAACAGGCTTAAAGGCTACACTGAAATAGATATCCATTCCATTGCTGATACCACCTTGGATGCCGCCGCTACGATTGGTTTTTGTGGTGCCGTCCGTATTATAAGCGTCGTTGTGTTCACTGCCCTTCATCTTCACACCATCAAACCCACTACCATATTCAAAACCTTTCACTGCGTTGATGGACAACATAGCTTCTCCCAATTTGGCATGGAGTTTATCAAAAACAGGCTCTCCAAGACCGATAGGTACATTTTGGATAACACAGGTAACCACTCCACCAATGGTATCGCCTTCTTTTTTAATGGATTTGATGTATTCTTCCATCCGACTTGCCATTTCCATGTCTGCACAGCGCACTGGATTGGATTCAATTACGGAAAAATCGAGTTGATTGTAATTTTTATCCAACTTAAGCGCTCCAACTTGGGAAACATAGGCTGTTATTTTGATGTCTTTCAACAATTGCTTTGCAATGGCTCCTGCCACTACCCTACTTGCTGTTTCCCTGGCCGAGCTCCGACCCCCTCCACGATAGTCACGAAAGCCGTATTTCCGATCATAGACATAATCGGCATGGGACGGGCGGTATGAATCCTTGATGTGAGAATAATCCTTGGATTTTTGATTGGTATTCCGAATAGCAAAACCAATAGGTGTTCCTGTGGTCTTTCCTTCAAAAACACCGGAAAAAAACTCCACCGTATCTGGCTCTTTGCGTTGGGTAACTATGGCCGACTGCCCAGGCTTTCTCCTGTCCAACTCCTCCTGAATCATTTGCAAGTCCAATTCAACACCTGCAGGGCAACCATCAATGACCCCGCCCAAGGCAACACCATGTGATTCCCCAAAAGTGGTCAGTCTAAAAAGTTGTCCAAAAGAATTCCCAGCCATCCGGTATAAAATTTAAGAATTTCAAAGGTAGATGTTAAAAATCGAATTCAAAAACAACCCAGCCATTTAATGTTATTGTAACAAATTGCTTTTCTGGTTGATGATTATTTAACGATATGCTCATGAAATATTGATTTGAATTTGATTTTAAGTTTATTCCTACATCCTTAATTTGTAAGTAAACCTATTCGATTGAAAAAAAGGAAGATAGAACTCGCCGTCATATCCGATGTACATTTGGGCACTTATGGTTGCCATGCCCATGAACTAATTGCCTATCTCAATAGCATTCAACCTAAAAAGCTCATTTTAAACGGGGATATCATTGATATCTGGCAGTTTAAAAAACGGTATTTTCCGGCTGCCCATTTAAAGGTTCTCCGTAAAATAATAGGAATGGCCTCAAAAGGCACAGAAGTTTACTACATCACTGGAAATCATGATGAAATGCTCCGTAAGTTTAGTGATACTTCAATGGGTAACTTTAAAATTTCCAACAAATTGGTGCTTAATTTGGATGGCAAAAAGGCATGGATTTTTCATGGGGATGTATTTGATGTCTCCATACAAAATGCCAAATGGCTGGCCAAACTGGGTGGATATGGATACGACTTGCTTATTCTCATCAATAGTCTGATCAATTGGGGCTTGGTGAGAATGGGCCGCGAAAAATATTCCCTTTCCAAAAAAATAAAAAATAGCGTAAAACAGGCCGTAAAGTATATCAATGATTTTGAGCGTACTGCAGCCGACCTCGCCATAGAAAATGATTACGATTACGTCATCTGCGGACATATCCATCAACCCAAAAAGGAACGCTACGAAAACAAAAAAGGAAGCTGTGTCTACCTTAACTCCGGGGATTGGGTGGAAAACCTGACCGCTTTGGAGTATTCCTTTAAACGTTGGAAGGTCTACCATTACAACCATGACCGGCTATCCCCTTTCTTTGCCGACGAAGATCTCAAGGAAATGGATATGAACGAACTCATTGCCTCCATAACCGACAAGGAAGTGGAAATTGAAAACGTTTCCGAAGAATACGAAGGTGGAAAACTGAAAAGCGAAAAATCCTTAAACGACCAAAGCCTGTCTCAAGATTGATACTGGATGCTGGGCATCCCGTTCCGTTCCATCCTTGATTTGATGCCTACAACTGGTTCCATTGGCCGAAATCAATGTGTCTGCATCACTTTTCCGTACTGCGGGGAACAGCTTCAAATCTCCTACCTTCATACTGGTGTCATAATGCTCTTTCTCGTACCCAAAGGAGCCCGCCATTCCACAACATCCTGATGCAATTATGGTTACTTTGTAGTTTTTGGGCAGATTAAGCACATCAAAGGTCACCTTCTGGTTGCTCAATGCCTTTTGATGGCAGTGATTATGGATTTTAACCGTTCTTTCTTCCTGCGTGAAACTATCGGAAGTAATATGACCTGCAGCAATTTCCGAAGCCAAGAACTCCTCTATCAAAAATGACTTAGATGCCAACTTTTCCAAAAGGGATTTATCATCGTGAAGTCTTTGGTACTCATCCCGGAACGAGAGGATTGCCGAAGGCTCCAATCCCACAATGGGAATGTCCCGGTCCAAAATCCCCTTCAGTCCCTCCATATTTTTTGCTACCAACCTCTTGGCTTGTTTTAAAAAGCCCTTGGATAAATACGTTCTACCGCTTTCCGCATAAAACAACTCCACATCATAGCCTAGTTTACACAACAATTCTATGGCATCCTTGCCCACTTCAATATCGAGATACTTGGTAAACTCATCCAAATACAAAACCACCTTCTTCTTGGAAAGGTCTGTATTTTTTAAGTTGAATTGCTTCAAATGCTTCTCAAAATTGAATCGATATACTTTAGGTAAACTACGCTCTTGGGCCACTCCCGAAGTTTTCTTTATAAATCCTCCGATAAGCTTGGAATCGTACATAGCATTGGTCAAACCGGAAAGTTGACTTCCCAAGGCATTCAGTTTGGTGTTGTGGGCAAACAGCTTGCCGCGCAACGGATATCCGTTGCTTTCTTGATACTGATACAAAAATTCAGCCTTTAATGTTGCCACGTCCACATTGCTGGGACATTCGCTGGCACAGGCCTTACAGCTCAAGCAAAGATCAAAAACTTCTTTGAGTTCTTTTTGATCAAACCGATTGGTTTTCTCCGTATTCGTCAAAAACTCACGCAATGCATTGGCCCTCCCCCGCGTAGTATCTTTTTCGTTTTTGGTAGCGTGGAAACTGGGGCACATCCCTCCGGACATATGATGACTCTTTCGACAATCCCCGCTTCCATTACATTTTTCGGCCGCCTTCAGGATGCCTTCACTATCTGAAAAGTCCATCAAGGTATCCACTTCCGGTTCCTTTCGGTCCACTTCATACCTCAGGGATTCATCCATGGGGTAGGCATCCACAATTTTCCCTGGGTTAAAAATATTATTAGGATCGAACAAGGATTTTACCCGTTTGAGCAATTCGTAATTCTGCTCCCCGATCATCAAGGGAATAAACTCGGCACGGACAATACCGTCTCCATGCTCCCCGCTAAAACTCCCTTTATATTTTTTGGTGAGTTTGGCCACATCGGTGGTGATGGAACGGAACAACACCACATCCTCCGACTTTTTCAAGTTTAGAATGGGCCTTAAATGCAGCTCCCCGGCTCCGGCATGGGCATAATACACCGCATCTTGGTTGTACCCTTTCATGATTTGGGAAAATTCCCCAATGAAATCTTTCAAATCTTCCAAGGCCACGGCAGTATCCTCAATACATGCCACGGCTTTGCGATCCCCAACCATATTCCCCAAAAGTCCCAAGCCCGCTTTGCGGAGTTCAATGGCCTTGTTGATGTCATCTCCCATCAAAACGGGGCTGGCATAGCTCAATCCTGATTTTTCTATGGTATCCAATAAACCTTTGAGTTGTTTTTGTAGCTCTTCCTCGGTATGGGCCCTCACTTCCAACATGAGAATACCCGCCGGGTCCCCATCCACAAAAAACCGATTGGCCAACTGCGCCCTGTTATTCTTGGTACAATCCAAAATAACCTTATCCATCATCTCACAGGTGTGCAGATTGTGCTGCATAACGGGAGCCACATCACTCAAACAGTCCTCCAAAGTACTATAGTGCGTCGCTACCATGGCTGACATTGGCGGAGGTAAGTCATCCACCTGCAGTGTAATCTCTGTAGTGAAGGCCAAAGTACCTTCACTCCCGGACAATAACTTGCACAAATTAAAGTCTTCCTTAAACTCACCGAACAAGTTGTTTTTCAACAATTCGTCCACTGCATATCCCGTATTTCTACGGTGAATACTGGCTTTGGGAAACTCCGCTTCAATATTATCCTGATTCTGCTTGTTGGAAAGCTCTTTCTCCAAGTTGGTATAAATGGTTCCCTCCAATGAGGCCTCCTGTTTCTTCTTATGAAATATCTCTTTTGAGACTCCAGCGAATGAAGCTTCGCTACCGTCGGATAAAATACAGTTCAAGGCCACTACCTTGTCCCTAGTCACCCCATACTGGATGGAAGTTGTTCCTGAGGAGTTGTTGCCGACCATTCCTCCAATCATACACCGGTTGGAAGTGGAGGTGTTGGGCCCAAAAAACAAACCAAATGGTTTTAAAAATAGGTTGAGCTCATCCCGAACCACGCCCGGCTGCACACGTACCTGCTTTTTCTCCTTGTCCAGATGTAGAATCTGTGTGAAATTTCGTGATACATCAACAACAATGCCCTCGCCCACACATTGGCCAGCCAACGAGGTTCCTGCGGTCCTGGGAATTAAACCTATATTGTTGTCTGTTGCAAAACGGACCAAGGTTTTAATATCATCTATATTTTCAGGGTATGCCACAGCGGTGGGCAATTTACGGTATACCGAAGCATCTGTGGCGTACAATGCCCTGCTAAGGTTATCCATCAACAATTCTCCGTTCAGCTTTTGCGACAGAGATTTTAACAAAGATTTATCCAATATGGAACAATTTTTGGTGACTGAAAGAGTTTCAAAAGTGTCTTAAAGACATTACAAAATTATTTTAATTTTAATTAAAAAGAGAACCTTATGAAGATTACCACACTATTTGCAGCGCTTTTTTTGTTTGCCTCAACCGCGGTGAGTGCGCAAGACATTGCCAATCACGCTCTTGGACTCCGTTTGGGGGACAGTGATGGCTTTGGAGCGGAAATTTCATATCAAAAATCCATAGCCCAATATAATAGGGCGGAATTCAACTTAGGCTGGAGGGACAGCCGTTATTTTGATGCCTTTAAACTTAGTGGTGTTTATCAATGGGTACACCAATTGGATGGCAATTTTAACTGGTACTACGGTGTAGGTGGAGGATTGGGAAATGTGGATTTTGATCCGGGACCCGATTTTGACAATGATAACGATGGCCTGTTTGTGTTTGCGGCAGGTGATATTGGGGTGGAATACAATTTTGACATCCCTCTACTCCTTTCCCTCGATTTTAGGCCTGAAGTGGGCTTGGTGGGCTATGATGGGTTCAGTGACAATTTTGACTTTGACATCGCCCTGGGGATTCGATACCAATTCTAAAAATACAGTTTAAAGATATTTTCACCCTTGTACCTTTTTGATAGGTACAAGGGTTTTTTTATGCCATATGGAATGAATACCTTAGCAACTTAAACTACAAGATATGAAATACGTATTTGTAATTGCTTTCGGAGTTTTACTATTGGCTTCGTGCAATTCTGAACCGAAAGGATATTCATTGAATGTTACTGTTACTGGCGAACCAGAGAACGGGACCAAAATATTTCTAAGAACCACCGATTCCCTAAACCAGCTTGTGGATTTGGACACTACCACCATAGAAAATGGAGCTTTCAGCTTTACGGGAACACAGGCCCAACCAAAGCTTTCATATCTATTTATGGAATCCGGTAGAGGAAACATTCCTTTTATTTTGGAAAACGGTGACATCAAAATCAAGTTTCAAAAAGACAGCATGACCTATGCCAAATTGGAAGGTACTCACCAGAATGATCTTTTCATGGATTTTTTGGATGACTCCAGGGTACTGTCCGAAAAAGCAATGTCCATGCAAAACGATATGCGTATGGCCGCCCAACAGCGCGATACCGCAACCGTTACTGCGCTACGGGAAGAATTTATAGAGTTCCAGGAAGAAGCTAAAAACTTCAATGTTGAATTCGCCAAAAACAATCCAGATGCATTAATCTCTGCTTTGATCATCGGTAACCTTATGGCCAGCAAGGCTTTACCCCATGAGGAAATCAAAGCCATGTTCGAAGCCCTATCCCCTGAGGTAAAGGCTTCAGAACCTGGAAAACAAATCAAAGAACAGTTGGATAAGATGAAATCCACCGAAGTTGGTGTAAAGGCTCCTGAATTCTCAGCGCCAACCCCAGAAGGTGATGTTTTGGCATTGAGCGATGTTACCACAAAAGGAAAACTCACTTTGGTCGATTTTTGGGCAGCATGGTGTAGACCTTGCCGGGAAGAAAACCCCAACATTGTTTCTGTGTACCAAAAATACAAGGATAAAGGTTTCAATGTGATCGGGGTTTCTTTGGACGCTCGTGCAGAAGATTGGAAAAGTGCCATCGAATCAGACGGATTGGTTTGGAACCATATTTCCAACTTAAAACGTTTTCAAGACCCTATTGCCCAATTGTACAACATCAATGCCATCCCAGCTGCATTCCTTTTGGATGAAAATGGGGTGATCATTGCCAAAGATCTTCGCGGACCCGCCTTGGAACAAAAGGTGGCCGAGGTTCTTAATTAAAGAAAATATTCCCTTCAGATTTAAAAAGGCCCTTGATCAAGGGCTTTTTTATTGATTTATATTTTTCCCATTTTCTCCAAAACAAAGAGAATCACAATAGGCACGGCTAATAAAACCACAATTAAAGTATCTGTCACAAACAATTCCGGCTTAAACAATAAAGTGACCACATAGCCTCCTATAGCTCCCCCAAAATGAGCGGTATGTCCAATATTCCCCAACCTACTCTTCATCCCATAAATCGAATATAAAAGATAGGCTATCCCCAATACATAGGCTGGTAGAGGAATGGGAATAAACATGATTCCCAGCTGCATATCCGGATTCAACAGGATGGCCGCATATAAGATTCCTGTTACCGCGCCACTTGCCCCAACAGCACTGTAATAGGGTTCATCCTTATGAAAAAACAAGGCCAATAAGCTACCCGCCACCAAACTGACAAAATAAATGACCAAAAATTTTCCGGGACCAAACCACCCAATCACCACATTGGCGAAAAAATAGAGGGTGAACATGTTAAAGAACAGATGGGAGATGTCAACATGCAAAAAGCCAGAAGTCACTATTCTGTCGCGCTGTCCAGCCCGAATTCCACTGATATTGAACTTATATCGGTCAAAAAAGTCCGTATAGTTGAATCCTCTAAGGGAAACAATGACATTGGCGGCCATAATGGCAATAGTAGCGATGTGTAAATTGAACATGAATAGTAAAGTTTGGATTCAAATATAGCTATATTTGCACACACGAATCGCCTATGCAGTTGACCATATTCATCCTTGTCTATCCCTTGCTCTGGTTGGTCTCCAGACTCCCCTTTAAACTGATCTACTTACTTTCGGATGGCGTGTACGCGCTATTGTATCATGCCATCGGATATCGTAAAAAAGTGGTTCGCAATAACTTGGCCTTGGTTTTTCCCGAAAAATCCCAAGCGGAACGTCTAGTGATAGAAAAAAGGTTCTACAAGCATATGTGCGATATGTTCTTGGAAATGATAAAGACCATGGGCATTAGTAAAGAAGAAATCCAAAAACGGTTTACAGTAACCAATTTTGAACTGCTTCATAGCCTTGAAGAAAAAGGGACCAACACCATGCTTATGCTTCCCCATTACGCCAGTTGGGAATGGGTTTTGTCGTTAAACCTTCAAATACGGTCCAAAGGCTATGGCATCTATCAAAAAATAGAGAATAAATATTTTGATAGACTGATCCGTCAGATCAGGGGGAAATTCAACACTACTTTAATATCAACAAGGGAGTCCAGAAAAATCCTAAAAGCCGCCAAAGAGAGCAATGAATTGTTGATGGTAGGTATAATCAGTGATCAATCCCCAATGGTCAGCAGGGCAAAGTATTGGACGGATTTTATGGGAATTGTGGTTCCCGCCCACGTTGGGGGTGAGGAAATCTGTAAAGCCAATGGCATTGTGCCGGTATACCTTAAGGTTAAAAAGAAGAAAAGAGGATATTACGAAGGCACTTTCAAAATACTTTCCGAAAACCCTTCTGAAGTAGAGGACTACAAGATAACAGATGCTTTTTTGAGAGAAACTGAAAAATCCATACGCGAAGCTCCCGAGTATTATTTTTGGACGCATAAACGCTGGAAGCATAGGAACAGAGTACCCTTAGAGTTTCAGAATCAGTAGGTAAGATCTAAAATAACAACCCGCTTGACGTAGGTGGGATGCAATTTGTTGTTGGTCGAAATTTTATAGAATTTTTTTCCTAGTTTTCTACTTTCTAAACCAACTAAACAAACTTTCATGGAATTATTGCAAACACTTTACAATGAAGTCATAGGTTTTCTGGGCATTTCCCAAGCTTGGGAAATACTAAAATCTGGCGATTATTCATCTTTCACCACCTATGACGGTATTGTATCCCTGATTTATCCCATTATCCCTCTTTTGCTTATTCTTGAGCTTATTTTGGGATTGATTTACAAGAAACCACACGCCAAGGTCTACAAGGTAAATTTTCTGATTTACATCTTCAATAGGTTTGTAGGGCGATTTATTGCCATTGCCATGGTTGCCTTTTGCATTGGCTTGTTCCAGCAACACGCACCATTTCAGACCACAATGACCTGGTACTGGTTCATCTATGGGTATATTGTTTGGGAATTGGGCCATTTTGTCTATCACTATCTGGGCCATAAAGTGCGATTGTTCTGGTGTCTGCACTCCACACACCATGCTCCGGAAGATATGAACCTATCCGTGACCCATGCCCATTTTTTCTTGGAGGCCCCGTATGCCGATACTATCCGAACTACCATCTGCATTCTATTGGGTGTACAACCCGAATTACTGTTTCTGATCATGTTCATTGATGGCACCTATGGTGCTTTCATCCATGTTGGGGAGAATTTATTGAAAAATGGTCGATTGGGTTTTTTGAACAAAATCATCCTGACCCCGTCACACCACAGGGTACACCACGCCAAGAATCCGCTCTATATGGATACCAATTTTTGCAACCTGCTCAACATCTGGGACAAGGTGTTCAAGACCTATCAAGAGGAACAACACGATATCCAAATTGAGTATGGCATCACACGCGAAATGGACTCTGGCAACTTTCTGGATGTATATTTTGGCGAAATAGTGGCCTTGGCCAAGGATGTTTGGAATGCACCTGGCATCCTTAACAAATTTCGATATCTGGTCATGCCCCCGGGATGGAGCCATACGGGCGACCACAAAACCGCCAAAGTGGTTCGAGGCGCCTATTTGGAGTCGGTACATAGCTAAATCATTTGGAGGCCTGCCCCTTTATTGGACAGCATCCAAAATCATATACTTTTCTTAAAAGAGAACCGCAAGTTGGTTCTCTTTTTTATATTCAACAATCATTCAATCAACAAAAAATGAAACAGTTAACTGCTATTGTGCTCTTCTGCACTTTTGTGCTGTCCTATGGACAACGACCTCCTAAAGACATTCCCCAAGAAACCTTGGAAGCCATTAAAACAGAAGTTTGGATTCCGTTCATGGAAGCCTATGACCAATCCGACTCCCAAAAATTAAAGTCGATCCATACCCAAGATATTTTTAGGGTGACCCAAGATCAAAATCAAGTGGAGACCGGGGAAAGCTATTTGGAAGAGTTTGGGAATTTTGTGGAAACCGTAAAGGCCCGGGGCAGCCAAATAGGTATTGCCTTTGCCATTCGGTCCACGGCCCTCAACGATGATGGTGACATGGCCTACCAAACAGGATACTATCGTTTCAGCTCCAAAAGAGGTGATGATGAAAGCCTAGTGGTAAGGGGGTATGGTGAATTCAATGTGGGATTGCGCAAGGAAAGCGGCACATGGAAAATATGGCTGGATGCGGACAAGCACATCCAGCTATCGCCAGAAGATTTCAAAGCGCAGGAAATCGTATACGAGTTGGAAAAATCCTAACTCAATCCTGCTACTTCCTTGATTTCATCAATGATCCTATCGGCAAGACCATCGGCTTCCGCTTGGGATTTGGCCTCCGTATAAATTCGGATTATAGGTTCCGTGTTGGATTTTCGCAAGTGCACCCAATTTTCAGGAAAGTCAATCTTTACTCCATCAATGGTGGATACTTCTTCGCTTTTGTACTTGTTATGCATGGCATCCAGAAGGGCATCCACATCCAACTCGGGAGTAAGTTCTATTTTCTTTTTGCTCATAAAATAGCTGGGATAACTGGCCTTAAGTTCGGCCACTGTGCCTCCCCTTTCGGACATCAACATTAAAAAGAGGGCTGTGCCCACCAAGGCATCACGACCGTAATGACTTTCAGGATAGATGATACCACCGTTCCCTTCACCGCCAATAATGGCATTGTTGGCCTTCATTTTGGTCACCACATTTACCTCTCCTACCGCTGCTGCCTCATAGGTGCCCCCATGCTTTTCGGTAACATCCCGTAAAGCCCTTGATGAGGATAGATTGGATACCGTATTTCCCTTGGTCTTTCCCAAAACATAATCGGCGCAGGCCACCAAGGTATATTCCTCGCCGAACATTTCACCATCATTGCTGATAAATGCCAGACGGTCCACATCAGGGTCCACCACAATACCAAAATCAGCTTTCTCCTCCACCACTTTTTTACAGATATCTCCCAAATGCTCCTTCAATGGCTCTGGATTGTGCGGAAAATGTCCTGTGGGGTCACAATACAATTTTACCACTTCAACCCCCAGTTCTTCCAACAATTTTGGAATGGCAATACCCCCTGTTGAGTTTACGCCATCGACCACTACCTTGAACTTTTTCTCACGAATCACATCGGCATCCACCAAAGAAAGCTCCAATACTTCATCAATATGGATGTCGATATAGGAATCGTTTTTGGTGATGGTCCCCAAATCATCCACTTCAACAAAGTTGAAATCCTCTTTATCGGCCAAGGTCAATATTTTCGCCCCTTGCTCCGCATCCAAAAACTCACCGCGTTCGTTCAATAACTTTAAGGCATTCCACTGTTTGGGATTATGACTGGCGGTCAAAATAATACCACCATCCGCTTTTTCAATAGGAACAGCAATTTCCACCGTAGGTGTTGTAGAAAGTCCCAAATCGATTACATCAATGCCCAATCCTACCAAAGTGGAGACCACCAAATTTTGGATCATTTCACCGGACAAACGGGCATCCCTACCGATCACCACAGTCAATTTCTCTTTTTGGGAATACGCCTTCAACCATGTGCCATAAGCTGCCGCAAACTTTACGGCATCTACCGGGGTTAGGTTTTCGTTTGTTCGTCCTCCAATGGTTCCTCGTATTCCAGAAATTGATTTGATCAGTGTCATAGTGTTAAAAAAGTTTTTGCAAATATATAGGGCCCATCTGTATTCCATGTTTGGAATTTGTAAATTTCGATGGAAAAGAAATTTGCCTCGATGAACTTCCTCGCCCACATCTATCTGTCCTTTGATGACAAGGAAATTACCTTAGGAAATTTCTTTGCCGACCATATCCGAGGCAATAAGTACAAACATTTCCCAGAACGAATCCAAAAAGGCATTTTATTGCACCGGGAAATAGACACCTATACGGACTCCCACCCCATTCCCAAACAAAGCAGCAAGCGGCTTCATAAGAATTACAGCCATTATAGCCGTGTTATCGTGGATATTTTTTACGACCATTTTTTGGCCAAAAATTGGAGCGATTATTCCAAAATTCCACTTGAAGACTATGTGGAAAACTTTTATGACCTATTAGAGGATAACTACGACCTGCTTCCATTGGGCACCAAACGGATGATGCCCTATATGATTACGGACAATTGGCTGCTCAATTATGCCAATCTTGCCGGTATTGGCAGAGTACTCAACGGAATGAACCGAAGGACGCAGAATAGGTCGAAAATGAATTTCGCCATTTTGGACCTCGAAGAACATTATACTGACTTTGAAGCGGAGTTCACCGCTTTTTTTGAAGAATTGATTACCTTTTCCAAGCAAAAATTCATTTCCCTATGCGAAGAATAATACTCCTAGCCCCCCTCCTTTTCCTGTTCTTGAACTGTAAGCAGCAACCTGCGGTCCCTACGGGACTGGTCACGGAAAAAGCCATGGTGGTCTCGGCCCGTGAAGAAGCTTCAAAAATTGGAACGGACATCATGAAAAAAGGCGGGAATGCCTTTGACGCCATGGTGGCCACAGAACTGGCTCTCGCGGTTGCCTATCCCTTTGCCGGAAATCTAGGTGGCGGTGGTTTTATGGTCTATCGAAAAAACAATGGCGATATCGGTGGAATCGACTATCGCGAAAAAGCCCCGCTTGCTGCCCACAAGGATATGTATTTGGATTCCCTTGGGAATGTGATTCCGAATATGAGCATCGTTGGAGCCACTGCAGTTGGTATCCCCGGGACCGTGGCCGGGGTCATGGCAGTATATGAAAAATTTGGCTCCCTACCCCTGTCCGATATCATGGAACCGGTAATCGCCCTGGCCCAAAAAGGTGTGGTGGTTACCGAAAAGCAAGCCAAGCGATTGGAAGGTTACAAGGAGCGTTTTATAGAGGTAAATGGTGACAGCACCAAGTTTGCCGCCAATTTCAAGAAAGGAGACACTATAAAATACCCTGAATTGGCGAATACCCTTAAAAAGGTTCGAGATAACGGAAAAGATGGCTTCTACAAAGGTGAAGTGGCCCAAAAACTGGCGGCCTTTGTACAGGAAAAGGGAGGCTATATGACCGAAGAGGATTTAGCACTATATGAAGCCAAGTGGCGTGACCCGATTGTCTTCAACTATAAGGACCTACGCATCATTTCCATGAGTCCGCCCAGTAGCGGTGGGGTCACCATCAACCAAATCTTCAAAATGATGGAACCCCATGACGTTTCCAAGTTTGGACACAATTCCGTGAAGACCATCCAGCTCTTCACCGAAGCAGCGCGACGTGCCTACGCGGACCGAAATTATTTCTTGGGCGATCCTGATTTTGTGGATATTCCCTTGGAAACCTTGCTTAGTGATGCCTATCTAAAAGAACGCATGGCCAATTTTTCATTTGACCAAGCCACCCCTTCTTCAGAGGTGAGCCATGGGGAGGTTGAAATTGTGGAAAGCTCCGAAACTACCCACTATTCCATTGTGGACAGCGAGGGGAATGCCATTTCGGCCACTACCACTTTGAATGGTGGGTTTGGCTCCAAACTCTATGTAGATGAATTAGGGTTCTTTTTGAACAATGAAATGGACGATTTCAGCTCTAAACCTGGAGTGCCCAATATGTTTGGGTTGATCGGTGCCGAAGCCAACAGCATTGCCCCCGAAAAAAGGATGTTGAGCAGTATGACCCCCACTCTTGTGGAAAAAGACGGAAAGCTCTATATGGTGGTTGGTACACCCGGAGGCTCCACCATCATTACCGCAGTGGCCCAAACGATTCTCAACGTATACGAGTTCAATCTGAGCATGCAAGAAGCGGTAAATGCTCCTCGGTTCCATCACCAATGGCTGCCCGACATGATCATCTTTGAACCCGAAGGGTTTCCCGAGACCCTTACCGACGAACTGAAATCGAAAGGGTACATCATCAATGAGGAAAGAACGCCCATTATTGGGAAAGTAGACGCTATCCGTGTGCTCCCCGATGGCCGTTTGGAAGGCGGAGCCGATAAAAGAGGGGACGATACCGCTGTTGGATTTTAAAGTTTGCCTATGAGTTTTGATGTCGTTGTACTGACCGACCCAAGATATATCAACCCCAAAAAAGAAAGCGCCTACATAGAAAATGTCCTTCTTGAAGACCGTTTAGTCTTGGAAGCACTGCAACGTTTAGGGCTGAATGCCATACGAAAGTCTTGGGACGACCCGGATTTTGATTGGTCATCCACCAAATATGCATTGTTCAGGACCACTTGGGATTATTTTGACCGATATCAAGAGTTTTCCAAATGGTTGGAATCCGCCTCCAAACAAACGAAATTCATCAATTCCAAAGACCTTATTTATTGGAACATTGACAAACATTACCTGAAGGACTTATCAGATGCCGGAGTGAATATCCCCAAAACCATTTTTATTGAAAAAGGGACCCAAACCACACTTCGCGACACTATTGAAGATGCGCTCGAAAATCAAGGGTTCATAGATGACATTTTTATCCTGAAACCTTGCGTTTCTGGAGCGGCCCGCCATACCTACAAAATCCTAAAGGAAGACATTCCAAAGTACGGAGCCATCTTTCAAGAGTTGATTGGCGAAGAAGCCATGATGCTCCAAGAATTTCAGGAAAACATTGTTAAGGAAGGAGAAATTTCCATGATGGTATTTAACGGAAAGTTCACCCATGCGGTACTCAAAATTGCCAAACCGGGGGATTTTAGGGTACAAGATGATTTTGGTGGAACGGTACACGATTACATCCCCTCCAAAGAACAGATTGCTTTTGCCGAAAAAGCGGCTCAAGCCGCATTGGAACTCCCGATATATGCCCGGGTGGATATTTTTAAGGACAACGACGGGGATTGGGCCTTGGCCGAGCTCGAAATTTTTGAACCTGAGCTTTGGTTTCGATTGTATCCTGAAGCGGCCAACATTCTTGCCAAAAGTATCAAGGAAACCTATTTCAAGTAATTTTTAGGTGTTGACCTGCCCCATTTGGCGTTTGAGCTCTTCCATGGACTGCTGCAACTGCTTCAGCAAACCAGTTTCTGTTGTGGCATCCACATTAAAGGTCAATTTGCTACTCACTTCCCAAATTTCTTGGATTTGGAAGGGCTTAATGTCGTAAGGTGGATACGCCTCGTTCAAGGAAACCAAAGTGATATTATTGGAATTGGGACGTTTCTCAATCTTTTTGACCATCACCGAATCCTGAAGCACCACCACATACATTTTATTCGGGCTCACATGATCTATGTGTTCAATGGCACGGGCCAACACCCAATCATTGGGCTTTAGATTGGGCAACATACTGTCGCCTTCGACTTGAAAACCACGATAGGTGGCATTTCTGAACTCCGGAATGGGCAGATCAAACGCCGGTAATTGTTGATACCAACTGGTATCTGTAATATTTTGGGGATACCCCGCTGCGGCCCGGGCATTCACCAATACCATATTGTCCTGGTCTGAATTGTCAACAGTAACCACTTTGGGAATCACACTGGTTTTGGAAGTGTCCAAATGCTTTTGATCACTCTCTCCGAACAGCCACATGGGATTTATCTTGAACTGTTTCAACAGCTCTGTCACCACTTTCCCGGATAGCTTGGTCCTTCCCCGCTCAATATCGGCCGTGGTATTCTTGACGCCCAACAATTGGGCAAACTCTGCTTGGGTAAATCCCAATTCACGTCGGATATCCGTAAATCGTTTTAAGGTTAGTTCATTTTCCATTTCATCCGTTCTTATATGAGATTGAGGCCTGAATTGTCATTATTTAACCTAAGAACAAAGACCTCTCGATTGCGGTCGAGGTGACCAAATAATTTCAAATATACATAATTTGGATTATTTCCAAAATATTTAATGGATTATATCCAATAATTGGAATATTTCCATATCTTTGATTGGAATATTTCCAAGTTATGAATTTTGAACGGATACGGGAAAAGTTGAACATTCTGGCTGATGCCGCCAAATATGATGTGTCCTGCGCCAGTAGTGGTAGTGACCGGACAAACAAAAGTCAAGGGTTGGGCAATGCCTCCAAAATGGGAATATGCCATAGCTATACGGAAGACGGCAGGTGTATCTCTTTATTGAAGATCTTATTGACCAACCACTGCATTTTCGATTGCGCCTATTGCGTAACACGGAAAAGCAATGATGTCCAACGTGCCGCTTTTAAAATCCAAGAAGTGGTGGACCTCACCATTAATTTTTATCGCAGGAATTATATCGAGGGGCTGTTCTTGAGTTCCGGAATTTTTAAAAATGCCGATTACACCATGGAACGTTTGGTGACCGTGGCCAAAAAACTACGGGAAGAGGAAAATTTCAACGGATACATCCATTTAAAATCCATTCCCGGGGCCAGTGATGAGCTCATGTACGAAGCAGGATTGTATGCAGACCGACTTTCCGTGAACATTGAGGTACCTACCATTTCAGGATTAAAGTTATTGGCTCCCGACAAAAAACATGAGGATTTCACCAAACCCATGCTCAAGGTGAAAAATGAGATTGTCCGCTACAAGGCTGAACGAAAAATCATCAAGAGCACTCCAAAATATGCCCCTGCCGGACAAAGCACCCAGATGATTGTGGGCGCTTCCGGGGAAACCGACAAGGACATCATGTATTCTGCAGTCCATTATTACAAGAATTACCAAATGCGCAGGGTCTATTATTCGGGCTATGTTCCCGTAGCAGATGATATGAGACTGCCCGCCATAGGCTCACAAGTGACCATGTTGCGCGAAAACCGACTGTACCAAACGGATTGGCTCCTTCGGTTTTATGGCTTTGCCATTAACGAAATCCTGAACAAGGAACATCCCAACCTGGATATGGATGTAGACCCCAAACTCTCTTGGGCGTTGCGCAATCTGCACCATTTCCCCGTTGATGTCAACAGTGCAGACAAGGCTCTATTGGCACGAATCCCGGGAATTGGGATGCGTTCTGTGGATAAAATCCTTAAGGCACGCCGCTTTAGAAAACTGAACTGGGACCACCTTAAAAAAATCGGGGTGGCCCTCAACCGTGCCCAATACTTTATGGTATGTGATTCCCGCCATTGGGAACGTAGGGATTTGGATGCGGAGAAAATCAAGGGTATGATCCTACAGACTTCAACAGGCAAGTTTCGGAATCAGTATAGCACCCAATTGTCATTGTTCAATTAAACATCAAAAATGAGCACTATGAAACCTTCAAAAACCCTAATTTACGATGGTAGCTTCAATGGCTTCCTCACTGCCGTCTTTGTCGCCTTCGACGAAAAAATTAATGTGGCCGACATCCAAAAAAATGGCCAAGGTCAGAACGGATTGTTTTCCGAATCAGAAACCATCTTCACCCATGTGGAAAAGGCCAAACGGGTCTGGAACGGAATCAGAAACAAGAGTCATAATGCCATTGCCAATGTGTATTTTGCTTTTTTGAGCGAAACCGAAGGGGTAGAATTGATGCTCTACACCTACATTCAAAAACTGATGGCCACCACCCTTGGAAAGCAAATGGATTATTCCGATGGGATTGTACTTTTCATTGACCAATTGGCCAAAAAAGTGGGTCGCGAAAAACACCGTATGGAAGCCTTTGTTCGCTTCCAACTGACCAAGGACGATATCTATTTTGCCAACATTGAACCCGATTTCGATGTGTTACCCCTGATTTCAAAACATTTTCGCAACCGCTACGCAGACCAGCAATGGCTGATCTATGATGTGAAACGTAAATATGGTATCTACTATAACTTGGACCATGTGGAAATGGTCTCGCTCAATCTGAAGGAAATCCATTTTAACAAAATCCATAAAAGTGATGCTTTTTTGAACGAGGAATACGATTACCAGACCCTATGGAACGATTATTTTAAAAGTACCGGCATCAAATCCCGTATCAACCCAAAATTGCACACGCAACACGTACCCAAACGGTATTGGAAATATTTGAGCGAGAAGAAAGAGGCGGTATAACCAGTTCTCTTAATTTTGGACGTATCTTCCAAAAATAAAGAGTATGGCTTATAAGCAGTTAAAGCTTTGGTTTGATGTGGAATTGGCCCAACTATTGGCCAATAAGCTATCTGAAAAAGGTATTCCTATAAATCACGAATCGTTTACAAGTACAGTTTCGGAAAGAGTTGGCAAACTGGAGCTGAAAGATAGAATTGAGTGTATAGCCGATGCCTTGGAATCCCATTTAACTGGTGATTACCTTACCAATTTAAATTGTTTGTTAGCCATTTTGGGTCCTGAGAATAAAAAAGAGACAGGCATGTTCAAAGAGTTTTATTGGATTATGCCGATTGCCAAATATGTTGAAAAGTATGGCCATGATCATTTTGAACAATCCATGGAGGCCATTGGGGAAATCACCAAACGCAATACTGGGGAGTACGCTATCAGGCCCTTTCTTGAAAAGTACCCTGAACAGACAGTAAAGGTGCTTATTCAATGGTCTAAGAGCCCTAACAAACATGTACGTCGTTTATCCAGTGAAGGGGCAAGACCCCGCTTGCCATGGGCCAAAAAGCTGAACATGTTTGTACACGACCCATCCCCCATCTTTCCAATTCTGGAGAATCTTAAGGACGACCCCAGTAAATATGTCCAAACCTCGGTAGCCAACACCATCAATGACATCCTGAAAGACAACCCTAACAAAGCCAAAAAACTGGTTGAATCATGGGTGTCTCAGGCCACAATAGAACGTAAGTGGATTATTAAACACGCTGTTCGGAACCTGAGAAAATCAAATGATCAATGGGCCATGGAAATAATAACCAAACTATAGTGTTACTTACTCCGCTCCCCAACAAAATGATCGCTCTTATTTTTGAACAGCACATTGAAGCTGGTCAAGCTGCCATAGATGCGGGTAATATATTGCTGCAGGTCTATCTTTTCTTGGTCATCCAAGTTATTGCTACTATTTATTTTTTGTTCCATCACCCTGATGCGGTCACGCACCATCACGATCTTATGGAAGAAGGTCTCAATGGGCATTTCCTTGCTCTGCGTGGCATCACCTGGGTCTAAAATCAATTTTCCACCTTTCCATTTATCGGCAATTGCCACTTTCTCATGGGTATCACTCCATTTTTCCAAAATCTTCACCAAGGAACGCTCCACATCAAAAAAACTCACTGTATCCACTTCGTCCTCTACAGCTTCAATCACCTCAAATTCGGAATCCAAATCAATGGTTTCCAATCCATTTTCCAAAAATGTGACCCAATAATGCTTCGATGATACATTAGTCACCACCCCTTTACCGTACTCTGGATGTTCAATTCTGGAACCAATACCCAATAATTTCATTTTATATAGTTAATGTCATTTCGTAGAAGCTTTGCATCTGAGAAATCTAGATTTCTCCCATTTGGTCGAAATGACTGTTTTCAAACTCAAAAATAAATCATCAATTAACAAAAACGAAACTTGGGGCCACTTCATTTTTACATCCCAAATCGCTACTTTTGAGGTTTGCTATGATTTTATGGTCAACTACGAAGAACATATTGAGGTTAAAGGCGCCAGAGTCCATAATCTGAAAAATATAGATGTTACCATTCCGCGTGAAAAGCTCGTAGTAATCACCGGTCTTTCGGGCAGCGGAAAATCCTCTTTGGCCTTTGATACCATTTATGCTGAAGGCCAGCGACGCTATATTGAAACCTTCTCGGCCTATGCCCGGCAGTTCTTGGGCGGATTGGAACGTCCCGATGTGGACAAAATTGATGGTCTGTCCCCTGTGATTGCCATTGAACAGAAAACCACCTCAAAATCGCCCCGCTCTACCGTTGGGACCATTACCGAGGTGTACGACTTTCTCCGATTGTTGTTTGCACGAGCTGGTGATGCCTACAGTTTCAACACTGGTGAAAAGATGGTCAGCTATAGCGATGAACAAATCAAAGATTTGATTATTGAGGCCTATCTCGATAAAAAAATAAACGTATTGGCCCCAGTGGTCAAATCCAGAAAGGGTCATTATCGGGAATTGTTCGAACAAATCGGCAAACAAGGATTTGTAAAAGTGCGTGTTGATGGCGAAGTGTTGGACATCACCAAGGGAATGAAGGTAGACCGCTACAAAACTCACGACATAGAGATTGTCATTGACCGCTTGAAAGTTTCGGAAAGTGAGGATTTCCATAAACGCTTGGGCGAGACCATCAATACAGCCATGTACAGTGGTGACAATGTGCTCATGGTCTTGGAAGAAGGAGAAACCGTTCCTCGGTATTTCAGTAGAGATCTTATGTGTCCTTCCACGGGCATCTCCTACCCCACTCCGGAACCCAATACCTTTTCCTTCAATTCCCCAAAGGGCATGTGCCCAGATTGTAACGGTTTGGGGCACGTTCATGAAATCAACGAGCAAAAAATCATCCCCAATCCAAAATTGTCCATCAAGGCGGGTGGACTCGCCCCCTTGGGGGAATACAAAAAATCTTGGGCCTTTAAACAATTGGAGACCATTGCCCAGCGCTATGGTTTTGAACTGACCGACCCCATTGAAAAAATCCCGGCGGAAGCCATAGAAATCATTTTGAATGGCGGAAAGGATAGCTTTGAAGTGGATTCCAAAACCTTGGGGGTAAAAAGACAATACAAAATTGATTACGAAGGCATTTCCAACTTTATAAAAACCCAGTTCGAAGAGGCCAATTCCACTTCCATTAAACGGTGGGCCAAAGACTATATGGACAAGGTCCAATGCCCTTCCTGTGAAGGTGCACGGCTACGGAAAGAATCGCTCTATTTTAAGATTGGGGAGAAAAATATTGCTCAACTGGCCCAAATGGACATTGCCGAACTGTTCATTTTTTTCGAAAAGCTTGAAAGCTCTCTCGGGGGCAACCAAAAAATCATAGCCGAGGAAATCATCAAGGAAATCAAGACCCGGGTGCAATTTTTATTGGATGTGGGCTTGGACTACCTCTCCTTGAACCGAAGCTCCAAATCGCTTTCGGGAGGTGAGGCACAGCGTATACGATTGGCCACACAGATCGGCTCCCAATTGGTGGGCGTTCTCTATATTCTGGACGAACCCAGTATTGGTCTGCATCAACGGGACAACGAACGATTGATTCATTCCTTGGTATCCCTTCGCGATATTGGAAACTCCGTAATTGTGGTGGAGCACGACCGGGATATGATAGAACATGCAGACCACGTTATCGATATTGGTCCTAAAGCGGGCCGCCATGGAGGGGAGATCATTTCTGAAGGCACTCCTGCAGAACTTAGGAATCATCATACCCTTACCGCCCAATACATTACAGGGGAACAGGAAATTCCCGTTCCTACCGAGCGCAGGAAAGGAACTGGTAAAAAAATCGTGCTTTCAGGGTGTACGGGTAACAACCTAAAAAATGTTACTGCCGAGTTCCCTTTGGGAAAACTGATAGGCGTAACTGGGGTATCCGGTAGTGGAAAGTCTACTTTGATCAATGAGACCCTCTACCCCATTATGAATGCCCATTACTTCAATGGGGTTAAAAAACCCATGCCCCATAAAAAAATTACCGGGCTCCAGCATATCGACAAGGTCATTGATATCAACCAATCTCCCATTGGACGCACACCACGCTCCAATCCAGCCACCTACACGGGTGTTTTTAGCGAGATTCGCGCGCTTTTTGCCAAGACCACGGAAGCCACTATCCGAGGGTACAAACCAGGACGGTTCAGTTTTAATGTGGCCGGGGGACGCTGTGAAACCTGTCAAGGTGGAGGCTTAAAAGTCATTGAAATGAACTTTTTGCCCGATGTTTATGTGGAATGTGAAACCTGTAATGGGAAGCGTTTCAATCGGGAAACCTTGGAAATTCGATACAAGGGCAAGTCCATTGCAGATGTGTTGGATATGACCATAAACGAAGCTGTGGATTTCTTTGAGAACATCCCTAAAATTTATCGTAAACTAAAAACAATAAAAGACGTGGGATTGGGTTATATATCTCTGGGGCAACAGTCCACAACCCTTTCAGGTGGAGAGGCACAACGGGTAAAGTTGGCCACAGAGCTTTCCAAACGAGATACCGGAAATACTTTTTATATCCTCGACGAACCTACAACTGGCTTGCATTTTGAAGACATCCGGGTGCTTATGGAAGTGCTCAACCAATTGGTGGACAAAGGAAACACCATTCTCGTCATTGAGCATAATATGGATGTAATCAAAATGATGGATCATATTATAGATATTGGCTATGAAGGTGGCCGTGGGGGCGGAATGGTCGTAGCTACTGGTACTCCCGAGGAAGTGGCCAAGGATACGAAAAGCTATACGGCAAAGTTTTTGAAGAAAGAATTGGAGAATACAAAACAGAAAATTGCAAAGGCAGTTTAAATCATAATTATGCAGATGCGAAAAGAACAACATACCAAAGGATGGAATGAGATAAAGACAAACGATTCATGGGCCATATTCAAAATTATGGGTGAGTTTGTCAATGGATTTGAGAAAATGAGCCAGATAGGTCCCTGTGTATCCATATTTGGTTCTGCTAGAATTCGTCCCGGACAACCCTATTACGACTTAGCCGTTAGGATATCACAAAAAGTAGCTGAAGCAGGCTATGGTATCATTACAGGAGGTGGTCCCGGCATTATGGAAGCTGGTAACAAAGGTGCCAATATGGCTGGAGGAACTTCCGTTGGATTGAATATTGACCTGCCCTTTGAACAGCATGACAATCCATTCATTGATGATGACAAATCTTTAGACTTTGATTATTTCTTCGTACGAAAGGTAATGTTCGTGAAATACTCCCAAGGGTTTGTGGTAATGCCTGGAGGCTTTGGTACGTTGGATGAGCTCTTTGAGGCCATCACCCTGATACAGACGCATAAAATTCAGAAGTTTCCCATTATTTTGGTGGGCACCGAGTTTTGGAAAGGATTATTGGATTGGATCAAAAACACTATGCTTGAAGCAGGTAACATAAGCCCAACCGATTTAGATCTAATCCGACTGGTGGACACGGAGGAAGAAGTGGTTGAAATCATTGATGCATTTTACAGAGGGCACGATCTCAGCCCGAACTTCTAAAAACTTCTTTATTGACTGCGCATTTCTCTTTAGTTCGGATTTCTTTGCTGTTTTTTACGGTATGCTCCTCTCTGTGGGGACAACACACCAATGAAATCACCGCAATTCTGGACCATGAATCACAACAAATACAGGTGCGGCAGGGATTCACATACGTTAATGCATCCCAAAATGGGATATCCACCCTCTACTTTAACGATTGGAACCACGCCTATGCCAACAAGAATACCGCATTGGCCAAACGATTCGCAGAGGAATTCAACCGTAGCCTACACTTGGCCAAGGACAAGGAGCGAGGATATACCGAAATAAAAACCATAGTCGGAAATGATTATTCTGGATTGGATTGGAAGCGTGTTGAAAACAGAGATGTAATTGCCGTTAAACTAGAACAAGTTCTAGAGCCTGGACAATCTATTCAGCTGTTCTTCACGTATACTGTTCATCTACCCAGTGCCAAGTTCACCACCTACGGATTTACTGGTCAGGGGTACAACCTCAAGGATTGGTACCTCACCCCAGCAGTTTTTAACGAAGGATGGCTTTTGTATGACAATGTAAACTTGGATGATCTGTATACCGATGTCACCAATACATCCATCAATCTAAAATATCCTGACAAACTGTTTTTGGCCACGAATTACGATGAGTCCAATACTACCAAGTTTCCTAGGGGACAATATGTAACACTTACTGGAAAAAACCGGAAAAGCTGTGAAATCATTTTGAGCCCTTTCAAGAGGTTCACCAAGCATGTTACCGGCCACCTAACTGTTACTTCGGACTTGGAGTCCAACAAATATGATGAGATATCCCAGGGCATATCAATAAACAAAGTGTCTCAGTTTCTTGAAGAAAATTTAGGGGAATATCCGCATGACAATCTGCTGGTAAGCGAGTTTGCCTATAACAAGGCCCCTTTGTACGGCATTAATCAACTTCCCTCCTTTATAAGGCCGTATGATGAACGTTTCCAGTTTGAAATGAAGTTTCTGAAGACAGCCATCAATAGTTTCCTGAAAGAAACCCTATTCCTTGACCCAAGACAGGAGCGTTGGGTGAGCGATGCCATCGCCTATTATCTGATGATCAAATATGTGGAAGACCATTATCCCAAACAGAAATTGGCCGGAAAACTATCCAAGATTTGGGGGATTAAAGGCTTCCATTTGGCTCAAATGGACTTTAACGAACAATATGCCTTGTTGAGCATGTTACCTGTCCGGAAGAATATTGACCAAGCATTAACTGTCCGCAATGACTCATTGATTAAGTTCAACCAGAAAATCGCCAATGGGTACAAGGCAGGATTGGGCATGTCTTACCTTTCCGAATATTTAGGAGACAAAAAGGTAGACAGCAGTATCATCGAGTTCTACAAAAACCATCGTTTAACGTCCAAAGTAAATGCTTTGGATTTTAGAAAAACCTTGGAGCAGTTTGCTGATAAGGATATAAAATGGTTCTTTGATGAGTATGTAACTACTGATAAAAAGATTGATTTTAAAATCAAGAACATAAACAAGACCGAGGATTCCATTACTTTGGTCCTGAAAAACAAAAGAGGCACCAACGTGCCCATTTCGCTATTTGGTCTTCAAAAGGATTCTGTGGTTTCCCAGTATTGGTTCACCGATATCGATACTACCAAGACCGTGACCATACCCAGGAATGGGGAAGATCGGATGGTGCTCAACTATGACCAAAAGATTCCGGAGTTCAATCAACGTGACAATTGGAAAACCCTTAACGGTTTTTTCTCAAGCAACAAAAAACTAAAATTCCAATTTTTCAAGGATACCGAAGACCCCTATTACAACCAAGTCTTCTATGTGCCCATTGCCAACTTCAATATTTATGATGGTATAACGCCGGGAATGCGCATCTATAACAAGACCTTTTTGGAACGCCCCTTTCAATACGACATTTCGCCCACCTATTCTTTTTTGGAACGAACCCTTGTGGGCAAAGCTACCATGCACTACAGGAAATATCACCAGAAAACGGGGCTATATGTCACCAATTATTCTATTACAGGTTCTACCTCGCATTTTCAGGTCAACTCCCGCTTTTCAACACTTACCCCGGCTGTAAGCTTTGGGTGGCGGCCCAATGATTTGCTGTCCAACCGTAGACAAAGTCTACTTTTTAGATACCGGAATGTTTTTAGAAGTATCGATGACAATATTGCGGATCAAATCGACACCGATCCAGACTATAGTGTAATGAATGTTCGCTTCATAGATGTGGACAACAATATCCTAAACTACAATTCATGGTTTTTGGATGCACAACATTCCAGTGATTTTACCAAACTCGCTTTTGAAATGGAATACCGCAAACTATTCCAAAGTAACCGACAGCTGAACCTTAGACTATTTGCTGGTAAGTTTTTACGCAACAAAACCGATTCCGATTTTTTCAGTTTTGCCCTTGATCGCCCCACCGATTATATGTTCGACCTAAGTTATTTGGGACGATCGGAAAGTTCTGGGCTTTACAGTCAACAAATTATTATTTCCGAAGGTGGTTTTAAATCAAAACTTGAGAATCCCTTTGCCAACGATTGGATGATCACCGCAAATGCCAGTACTAATATTTGGCGATGGATTGAGGCTTACGGGGATGTTGGCTATCTTAAAAACAAGGGCGAAGATGCACGATTCGTATATGATTCTGGCATAAGGCTCAATCTGGTCACCGATTATTTTGAACTATACTTTCCTGTTTATTCCAATAGAGGATGGGAAATTGCCCAGAATAATTATGAAGAACGCATTCGTTTTGTGGTCACGATCAGCCCTAAGACGCTCATAGGACTCTTTACTCGAAAATGGTTTTAATATTATCATATTCCCAAAAAACACCCCGCAAACAAACATCAATTTTAAAATATCTTTGTTTTTTAAACAAATTTTTATTGAATTGATATTTTATTAACAGGGTTTCATATTGCTGTTTTGAATGTATTTTAGTACTTTCGCAGAAATCTTAGACCGTCCATGAAACCCGATCCAAGTACAAGCAACGATATTTCCTTTGATGACTTTCAATCCCAAATCCTTCAGGATTATGAGGTTGCGGTCACCAGTAGGGAATGCAGCTTACTCGGAAGACGGGAAGTATTGTCGGGAAAAGCCAAGTTTGGCATATTTGGGGATGGTAAGGAACTGCCTCAGCTTGCCATGGCCAGGGCCTTTCAAGATGGGGATTTTAGAAGTGGGTACTACAGGGACCAAACCTTTATGATGGCTCTAGGATATCTCACTCCAAAGGAATTTTTCCACGGTCTTTATGCCACCACAGATTTGGAAAAGGAACCCATGAGTGCTGGAAGGCAAATGGGCGGGCATTTTGTTACCCATAGCCTTAATGAAGATGGAACATGGAAGGACCTTACCAAGCAAAAAAACAGTAGTGCCGATATTTCATGTACTGCCGGACAAATGCCACGACTTCTTGGATTGGCCCAAGCCTCTAAGATATATCGTAATGTCAAGGAAATGGATCAGACCAATTTTTCCAACAATGGAAATGAGGTCGCATGGGGAACCATTGGAAATGCCAGCACCAGTGAAGGACATTTTTTTGAAACTGTAAATGCTGCCGGGGTAATGCAAGTGCCCATGGTCATCTGCATTTGGGATGATGAATACGGTATTTCCGTACCCGCTGAATTCCACACCACCAAAGGAGATATTTCCGAGATGCTAAAAGGCCTGCAACGCAATGAAAATGCTGCAGGATATGAAATATTGAAAGTAAAGGGGTGGGATTACACAGCCCTTACCCATACCTTTGAAAATGCATCTGATATTGCCCGGGAAAACCATGTTCCAGTATTAATCCATGTTACAGAACTCACCCAACCCCAAGGACACTCCACATCTGGATCACATGAGCGATACAAGTCTGCAGATCGTTTGGAATGGGAAAGGGAAAACGACTGCAATAAACGATTTAGGGAGTGGATTCTTGAAAATGGAGTAAGTACAGAAGAGGAACTCAAAAAACTGGAACGGGAAATAAAACAAAAAGTCAGGGCTGCAAAAAAAGAAGCATGGCTAGAATTCCTGAAACCGCATCTTGTAGCTAAAAAACAGCTTGTGCAGTTGTTGTCCAATGCTGCTGACAAAAGTTTAAACCGTGCTTTCATCACTAAAATAAAGAATGATTTAATCGCCATTGAAGAGCCTCTTAAAAAAGATTTGGCTTCCAAGTCCAGGACTGCCCTTCGCTACGTCTTGGGTGAAGAAAACCAAGAAAAAGAGCAGCTTCAACAATGGGTTCAGGACTTTTTAAATGAGTCTCAACCAAAATACAGTTCGCACCTTTACAGTGAACTCCCCAATAGTGCTGCCCACGTAAAGCCAATAAGCCCTACTTATTCTGAAAAGGCCGAGGAAGTAGACGGAAGAATCATACTTCGCGACAATTTTGATGTGCTCTTCAACAAATATCCAAAAACCATGGTCTTTGGAGAAGATACAGGTAACATAGGTGATGTTAACCAAGGACTGGAGGGCCTTCAAAAAAAATATGGAGAGCTTCGCGTGGCCGATACCGGCATTAGAGAAACCTCCATTATAGGGCAAGGTATTGGTCTAGCGTTGAGAGGTCTTAGACCCATTGCAGAAATCCAATATTTGGACTATATCCTCTACGCCATTCAAACTCTAAGTGATGATTTGGCCTCATTGCTGTATCGCACCGTAGGAAAACAAAAGGCCCCATTGATTGTACGTACCCGAGGGCACAGACTGGAAGGCATTTGGCATTCCGGCTCACCTATGGGCGGATTGGTACATTTACTAAGGGGAATGCACATCCTAGTACCTAGGAACATGACCCAAGCAGCAGGTTTTTACAATACACTATTGAAAAGTGACGAACCTGCCTTGGTCATCGAAAGCCTGAATGGATATCGTCTCAAAGAGAAAAAACCTTCCAATCTGGGGGAATTTTGTACGCCGATTGGAAAAGTGGAAACCCTAAAGGAAGGGTCTGACATTACCCTACTATCCTACGGTTCTACCCTTCGCATAGTGGAAAAAGTGGCCCAAGATCTATTGGAAGTCGGTATTGATGCCGAAGTAATCGATGCACAATCACTTCTCCCTTTTGATTTGGACCATGATGTGGTAAAAAGTCTTCAAAAAACCAATAGACTATTAATTATTGATGAAGATGTTCCTGGAGGCTGCTCTGCTTATCTACTTCAAGAAATACTGGAAAAACAGGACGGATACCGCTTTTTGGACAGTGCGCCACAAACCTTGACCTCAAAGGCCCACAGACCTGCCTATGCTTCAGATGGAGATTATTTTTCTAAACCCAATGCAGAGGACATCTTTGAAAAGGTATACCAAATTATGCAGGAAACCGACCCCAACTCCTTTCCAAGTCTAAGGTAATTCCGTTTTTTGTCCAAAATAAAAGTTAGCAGCACATTTTTATGTGCTTTTCTTGCATGAATTAAAAACTTAATTAATATTTTCACACGGACAAAAAATCCCCCAAATGAAAAATAACACATTGGTCCACTTGGGCTTGGCACTGTTAAGAATTGTTCCTTCAGTGTTCATGTTGACCCATGGATATCCAAAACTCTTAAAACTTATCAACGGAAATACAGAATTTGCCAACCCATTTGGCATAGGCGAAGCTCCTTCCCTATTTTTGGCTGTAATCGGTGAATTTATCTGTCCGCTTTTGATGATCATTGGCTTTAAAACCAGATGGGCTGCCATTCCAACAGCGATTACCATGGCTGTGGCCGCCTTTATGATCCATGGGGCGGACCCTTTCGGAACCAAGGAAAAGGCACTGCTCTTTTTTGTGGTCTTTGTTGTTATTTTTCTTTTGGGTCCCGGCAAGTATAGTGTAGACAAGAAATAGCTCTAGACAATTTCGGTCAATAATTCTTTAAGTAAATCTGCCTGTGCCATATTATTGGCCCCCACCCCTTTGCCCTTAAGGTCCAAATTCCTTAAGCCTGATATAATCCCGCTAACTCTTTTCATGGGGTAGTTTTTGGCGGCAACCGAGTATTCTTTAACGAAATATGGGTTTACACCCAATACTTTGGCCACATTTCCTGGAGAATGGTCACTTAGTCCATGATATTGCAGCAATTGGGTAAAGAAGGTATTCAGCAAGGTTACGGTTACCACAAACGGGTTGTCCTTGGGGTTTTGCGCAAAATAATCAATGATACGGGATGCTTTGGCCACATCCTTTTCCCCTATTGCTTTCTTTAATTCAAAATTGTTGAAATCCTTGCTAATTCCTATATTTTCTTCTATTACCTCGGGGGTGATTTCCGTAGAGGGCTGCACTACCAAAGTCAACTTATCCAGTTCGTTGTTGATTTTCCCCAAATCCGTTCCTAAAAACTCAACCAATAACATACATGCCTTGGGAGAAATCTTGTACTTTTTACTGGCCAGGGTCCTTCTTATCCACTCCGACACCTGATTCTCGTAGAGTTTCTTGCTCTCAAAAAGTTCCCCTTTCTTTTGAATGGTTTTATAGAGCTTCTTACGCTTATCCAACTTTTTGTATTTATAGCAGATAACCAAAATGGTCGTGGGCTGCGGATTTTCAGCGTAGGATGTCAGGTTCTCGATGGTTCTCGAAAGATGTTGGGCCTCCTTAACGATCACCACTTGGTGCTCGGCCATCATAGGAAACCGTTTGGCATTGGAAATTACTTCGTCCACGCTGGTATCTTTTCCATAAAGTACCATCTGGTTAAAACCTTTTTCATCTTCAGTAAGGACGTTGTCAGAAATATACTTTGAAATCCTATCGATGTAATAGGGTTCCTCTCCCATTAAAAAATAAATGGGTTTTGGGTTTCCTGCGTCTATTTCAGCTACAATTTCCTTTATCCTATCCATTCAGAAAAAAATCATCAAATTTGCCTAATGCAACCTTTAAACTTTCCAGCGTACTCGTTCCGAATCAAAAATAGCCAAAATAGACACTATATTTTTGACGGAATACGCAAAAAATTTGTGGTGCTCCAACCAGAGGAATGGGTACGCCAGCATGTACTTCATTTTTTGGTCTTTACAAAGAAATATCCCAAAAGCCTCATAAATGTTGAAAAGCAGTTAACGGTGAATACGTTGAAAAAAAGGTATGATGTGGTCGTTTTTAATCCCGATGGCTCTATTTTCCTGTTGGTGGAATGCAAGTCACCCGAAATCAAAATAAACCAATCCACTTTTGATCAAATTGCCCGATATAACCTGCAATTACAGTCCCAATACCTCATGGTAACCAATGGACTGGAGCACTATTATTGTGAAATGGACCATCAAGAGGAAAAATATAGGTTTTTAAAGGAAATTCCTGATTTTAGCCGTTAATTTGCACCCGTTTTGAAAGTTGCCGTAGTCATACTCAATTGGAATGGGGAAGCCTTGCTCAAAAGGTTCCTTCCTTCTGTAATAAACCACTCTGAAGGTGCAGATATTTATGTGGTGGACAATGCCAGTACTGATAGCTCCGTTGCATTCATTAAACAACACTATCCCACTATTGGCATTGTACAAAATGATCTTAACGGCGGTTTTGCCAAGGGGTATAATGATGGACTAAAATCCATAGACGCCGACATCTTCTGCCTATTGAATTCAGATGTGGAAGTAACCCCAGATTGGCTGACTCCAATCATAAAGATTTTCAATACCCAACAAGACATTGCCATAATACAGCCCAAAATATTAGACCTAAAACAGAAGGATCATTTTGAGTATGCCGGTGCAGCCGGGGGATTTATTGATATGTTGGGGTACCCGTTCTGCCGAGGTAGAATATTTCAGGCATTGGAAAAGGATACAGGCCAATACAATGATGTAAAGGAAATTTTTTGGGCCACAGGAGCCTGCATGTTCATCCGTCGAAATGTGTTTGAATCGCTGAATGGTTTTGATGAGGACTACTTTGCCCATCAAGAAGAAGTAGATCTCTGCTGGAGAGCTAAAAATGCTGGCCACAAAATTCTTTATGTAGGCCATAGCCATGTATTCCACTTGGGCGGGTCTACATTAAAGAACATGAATCCTAAGAAAACCTTCCTCAATTTCAGGAATTCTCTCTACTCTATCACCAAGAACCTTCCCAGGAAAAAAGCCTTTCCCATTATTTTTATGCGCTTGGTTTTGGATGGTATTGCTGCCTTAAGGTTTATCTTTCAATTAAAATTCAATCATTGTCTGGCAATTCTTCGAGCGCATATCAGTTTTTATGGTAACTTTAGAAAAATGTACAAAAAGCGGGAAAAAGCTAATTTTATATTAAAGTACCATACCACGACATCCATTGTATGGTCACATTTCGTACATCAAATAAAGAATTTTAACATTTTAGTAAAAGATTAACTATACCGAAATAAGGAAGATTTGCATTTTATCTAATTTTGGTCGAGATTTTTTACAAAGAGATATCTAACAATCCTTAAATTATATTCTGAACTATGAAAAAAGTTTTTCTAGGAACATTGGCGATGACAGTTCTACTATCATCTTGTGTATCACAAAAGAAATATGCTGATCTGGAAGCCAAGCAAAAAGAAACCCAAGATTTATTGAACTCTGCCACTGTTAAGTTGAACGACTGTTTGGAAGAGAAAGCAACGGCAGATTCAAGACTTCAGACCCTTGAAGATCAAAACGCCTTCCTTAAGGCCAATAACCAAGAGCTCATCAACAACATGGGCAACTTGACCACCCTTACCACAAAAGGTGCCGAGAACCTTGAAAAATCTTTGGAAAGCTTACGTGAAAAAGATCTTACCATCAGAAAATTGCAAGATGCCGTTACCCGAAGGGATTCTGTTAACCTTTCTTTGGTACAGAGCTTGAAAGGTGTATTGGGCAACTTGGATGATGAAGACATTGAAATCAGTGTTGAGAAAGGTGTTGTATTCGTTTCCATTTCTGACAAACTATTGTTCAGAAGCGGTAGCTACAACGTAACCAACGCAGCCAAAGAAGTATTGGGCAAAGTAGCCAAGGTAGTAAACAACAAACCCGATTTTGAGTTCATGGTAGAAGGTCATACCGACAATGTACCTTACAGAAGCGGTGTTCTATTGGACAACTGGGACTTAAGTGCCAAAAGAGCAACTTCTGTTGTACGAATCCTTCAAAATGATTTCGGTGTAGACCCAGCTAGGATGACTGCTGCTGGACGTAGCTACTATATTCCTTTGGTAAGCAATGAAACCTCTGCCGACAGAGCCAAAAACAGAAGAACCCGTATCGTGGTTCTTCCAAAAATTGATCAGTTCTATAGCATGATCGAAGAAGGCATGAAAGATCCTGCCATCGGCGGTGGCGGAAAATAAGATCTTAGTAATTATACTAAACGAAAAGCGGCTCAATTGAGCCGCTTTTTTTATGCTAAAAAATATCCGAATCTCCCTTCCCTTCCCTTACCACTTCGGGCACACCGGTTGATAGGTCTATGACCGTGGAAGCCATGTTATCTCCATAGCCGCCATCTATCACAACGTCCACCAAATTTTGCCACTTCTCATAAATAAGTTCGGGATCTGTGGTGTACTCCAAAATATCATCCTCATCATGTATGGATGTGGAAACTATGGGATTTCCCAATTCTGTGACCAAAGCCCTGGCAATAGCATTATCGGGAACCCGAATCCCCACGGTTTTCTTTTTTTTGAAATCCTTGGGAAGATTGTTATTTCCGGGAAGGATAAAAGTATAGGGGCCCGGCAGTGTACGTTTTAATATTTTGAAGGTTGAAGAATCAATCTGCCTAACATAGTCCGATAGATTGCTCAAATCCGCGCAGACAAAGGACCAATTGGCCTTTTCCAATTTTATCCCCTTAATCCTTGCGATACGCTGCAGGGCTTTGGAATTCGTAATATCACAGCCCAATCCATATACCGTATCGGTAGGGTAAATTACCAGCCCACCCTTCCGCAAAACATTGCCAATTTTCTCAACCTGTCTTGGGTTTGGGTTTTCTTCATAAAGTTTGATAAACTCTGCCATACATGCCTAGAAATGGCTCCAATGCCAATCTCTACGCAAGGTAACAAAGTTTACTTTGAAAACATACTTCCCTAAAAAAGGTCGCTTTAGTTAAAAATATGATAAGACACTCAACCCATGATCTCTTTTTGCATCCATCCAATCAAAACAGCTATTCATCAAATAGATTAGGGCATTAATAAATTAAGGACCCTTTTATCAAGTTTAAACTGGGAAGTTTGCATAATAAGTGAATCAGAATCTCTGTTGCTATGAAATTCAACCATATACTACTACCTGCCATTTTAATTGCCTCTTTTGGGCTGTTGAATTGCACCAACAAGCAAAATGACCTAAAAAAATTCAATACCGGTAAAGCGTTGATTTACTCCTTGGATAGTTTATTCATTAATCTTTCCAATGTCCCCACGAAAGCTAAAGGTTCATCCGAAGCTGTGGTTTATGTTAATGAAGAAATACGAAAAACCATAGAAAGTATTGATGCTCCACAATTATTGGAAGAATTGGCGGTTGAGTTCAAATCCAAAAAACATGATTTCACATTTATAGTATCGAAAGATAAAAAAGTGGGGGTGTTCTCTTGGGATACTCGGATGGGCTCGTCGGAACAAAGTATTAAAAACATAGCGCTGTACAAATCAGGAGACCGAGTACTACCCACCTCTTTGTACGGAAAACCAATGGTTTATGACAAAGTCTACCAAATTGAACCTGTATCAGGAAATACCATCTACACATTCCACGGTCACAGTGAAGCCATGGGGCACCCTAATTATCGATTGCATGCGTACACCCTAAAAAGTGGCCATTTGGAAGAAACTCCGGTTTTTCCGTTGAACACCACGTTTATCTCATCGGAAAAATCCTTTGCCGATAGTGATATTCAATCAATGGATTTTGAGGTTTCAAAAAATGGTTCCCATATTTTAATTTCCAAGGCTTTGGATTCTGCCACCGTTATTAAAACCTTGGCATTTGATGGCGAAAAGTTTGCGTCAGCTGAGGAAAAACTGGAAATATCCTATAAATAATTCCTTTTTCGGGTCAATTTTTTAAAACCTCCAGCTTTGCGAAACGGAGCAATAGCTTTTTTATTCCTCCCTGTTCAAACTGAATTTCTGCTTTCCTATCGTTTCCGACTCCTTCAATTTTCACAACCCTGCCCCTACCAAAACGGCTATGGTTCACTAGGGAACCTTCCGTTAAATCAGAATCTATAATTGGATTGCCAGCTGAAGGCGAAGCCAAATCAGGTTTCAATTTTCGTAGTTTGCGCAATTGATTTTCATTGGGGCGTTGCACGCTGGGCGGCGTACCATTGCTTGGTTTCACCTGTCGGAGTTTGCTCTTGTCGACCTCACCAAAAATATTGGCATTGATCATGGATTTATACCGATACCCATCGTTTACCGGGGTAAGGTTCTCCACATATTGTTCATCTATCTCTTCCAAAAACCTACTGGGCTCAGCATCAATAAGTTTACCCCACCGATATCTATTTTGGGTATAGGTTAAATAGGCCTGCTTTTCGGCTCTAGTAAGCGCCACGTAGAACAATCGCCTTTCCTCTTCCAACTCACTACGGGTGTTCATGCTCATAGCCGATGGAAAAAGGTCCTCTTCCATCCCCACAACATACACATAAGGAAACTCCAATCCTTTAGCCAAGTGGATGGTCATCAAGGCTACCCTATCATCATCACCAACATCCTTGTCCATGTCTGTAGCCAAGGCCACATCTTCCAGAAACTCCGTTAAGCTTCCTGTGGCATCCGCCAACTCTTTTTGCCCTTCCACAAAGTCCTTGATTCCGTTCAAGAGCTCTTCAATATTTTCCATTCGGGCAATTCCCTCCGGGGTCCCATCTTTCTTGAATTCCAACAACAAACCGGTCTTCTTGGACACGTGTTCTGCCAAAGTGAACGCATCAGAACCTTCGTTCATGATTTGAAAACTCTTGATCATGGTCACAAAATCCTGCAACTTGCGTTTGGTTCCAGTATTTATATTGAGGTTGAGCTTCTCCAAATGTTCCATCACTTCATAAATGGAACGTCCGTAATGATTGGCAGCGACAATGAGTTTATCTATGGTGGTTTGCCCAATACCCCTAGCTGGAAAGTTGATGACCCGTTTTAGGGCTTCTTCGTCCTTGGGATTGACAATCAATCGCAAATAGGCCAACACATCCTTGATTTCCTTGCGCTGGTAAAAAGACAATCCACCATAAATTCGATATGGGATATCCCGCTTTCGAAGAGCATCTTCAATGGCCCTCGATTGTGAATTGGTACGGTACAGCACAGCAAAATCCCCATTTTGCATCTGTTGCTGCATCTTATTTTCAAAAATGGAACCTGCCACATACCTCCCCTCCTCTGCGTCGGTGATACTTCTATGTATAATAATCTTATTGCCTGCATCATTGGAGGTCCATACCACCTTTTCCAACTGATCTTTGTTCTTTTCGATAATGGAGTTGGCAGCATTGACAATGTTCTTGGTGGATCGATAGTTTTGCTCCAGTCGATAGACCGCCACATCATCATAATCCCTTTGAAAATTTAGGATGTTACTGATATTGGCCCCACGGAAGGAATAGATACTTTGGGCGTCGTCCCCAACTACGCAAATATTTTGGTAACGGTCCGACAAGGCCTTTACAATAAGGTACTGCGAGTGATTGGTATCTTGGTACTCATCCACCAAAATATATCGGAACCTATCTTGGTACTTCATCAGAACCTCTGGAAAGCGCGTCAGCAATTCATTGGTACGCAACAAAAGGTCATCAAAATCCATGGCACCGGCCTTAAAACAGCGGTCCACATAATTCTGGTATATTTCTCCCATCCGGGGACGCTTGGCCATGGCATCGGCCTCTACCAATTCTGGATTCTGAAAGTAGGCCTTTACGGTAATCAAACTATTCTTGTAGGACGAAATTCTATTCTGAATCTGTTTGTACTTGTAAATATCCTTGTCTAACCCCATCTCTTTGATAATGGAAGCTATCAAACGTTGGGAATCTTGGGTATCGTAAATGGTGAAATTGCTCGGGAATCCCAATTTATCCCCATCAAACCGTAATAACTTGGCAAAAACAGAATGGAATGTCCCCATCCAAAGATTTTTGGCTTCGGAAGTACCCACAATATCGGCAATCCGTTTCTTCATTTCACGAGCTGCCTTGTTGGTAAAGGTTAGGGCCAAAATGTTGAAGGAATCCACCCCTTGGTTCATCAAGTGGGCTATGCGATAGGTCAATACCCGTGTCTTCCCCGAACCGGCTCCTGCAATCACCATTAACGGGCCATCCTTATGCAATACAGGGGCTCGTTGTGCATCGTTCAATTCATCCAAAAAAGTACTCAAATGCTCGGCTTTTAAAAAGTAGGGGTGAAATTAGCCAATAAAGCCCTCATGCTAAAATCATCCTGTCAATATTTATAAACACGAAGGAGTTTTGATTTGAATTGAATATATTTAACAACTCAACTTTTTGCTGATGAAGTATTCCCGTTTTTTACTCATTTCATGTTTTTTTATTGGACTTATGATAAATGCACAGGAGAAGAAAACAGGCCCTGTCCTCGAGAAACATGGAGCGGTGTGGGCTGTGGAAAACCAAGATTTCAAGACCGATACAAGTGCTGAATTCAAAGTGGTGTTCGATATCATGGACAGTCCTGACTCCCACACAGAAATCAATAAAAAGATAGAAACTGCGGCACGTTTTTTAAACATGCATGCCCAAAATGGTATTCCGCTATCCCAGCTAAAAGTAGCATTGGTAGTTCATGGGGGTGCTACCAAGGACCTTGCCCACAATGAAGCTTACCAAGACCGTTTCGGAACCATAAATCCGAATTACGATTTGGTAAAAGAGTTGCAGAATGCTGGAGTACAGGTTATTTTATGCGGACAATCTTCGAATTCCCGAAAATATCCCAAAGAGGATTTGATTCCTGGGAGTAAGATAGCCCTTTCGGCCATGACCGCCCTTATTCAATTACAAAACCAAGGATATCGACTTATAAAATTTTAAACTGATTTCTTATGAACAAAATCATCACTCTCGTGTTTTTGGCATCTGGCCTATCCCTTTGGGCCCAGGACGCCAAATTGGAAAAAGATTACCAGAATATTGAAAGTAAAGTCATTGAATGGCGCCGTGATATCCACCAAAACCCAGAACTTAGCAACCGAGAGTTCAAAACAGCCGAAAAGATTGCGAAGCATCTAAAATCCTTGGGTATAGAAGTGCAAACCGGGGTCGCACATACCGGAGTAGTTGGTCTACTCAAAGGAGGAAAGCCCGGTAAAGTGGTTGCTTTAAGAGCGGACATCGATGCTCTTCCGGTAACAGAGCGCAACGACCTTCCATTTAAATCTACGGTAAAATCGGAGTTTCTGGGAAGCGAAGTAGGCGTTATGCACGCATGCGGGCACGATACCCATACAGCCATTTTAATGGGGGTGGCTGAAGTATTGTCCAAAAACAAGGACAAAATTAAGGGCACTGTCAAGTTTGTCTTTCAACCTGCTGAGGAAGGTCCACCTCCCGGTGAAGAAGGCGGTGCCAAACTAATGGTCAAGGAAGGTGTTCTTCAAAACCCCGATGTGGATGCCATTTTTGGTCTCCACATTAATTCCCAAACTCCCATCAATACCATTAAGTACAAACCTGGGGGGGCTTTGGCAGCTGCCCAACGTTTTGTTATCAATGTAAAAGGAAAGCAAACCCATGGTTCACAACCTTGGGCAGGTATAGACCCTATTATGATAAGTGCCAAGATTATTGATGGCCTCCAGACCATCATCAGCCGCGAGACCAACCTAACCAATGAAGCTGCGGTAATTTCTGTGGGTAAAATCACTAGTGGGGTACGATTCAATATCATCCCTGAAAGTGCGGAAATGATCGGTACCATCCGAACTTTGGATTACGATATGCAAAAGCACATCAATAAGCGTATGGAAGAAATGGTACCTGCCATCGCTAAGGCCTATGGTGCTGAAGCAACCATTGAGATCACCACATCCACAGCCATAACTTTCAATGATTTGGATTTAACGGCACAAATGGCCCCTACCCTTGAAAAAGTAGCGGGCAAAGACAATGTTACCATTCACAAAGCTATTACAGGTGCCGAAGACTTTAGCTATTTCCAAGAGAAAGTGCCGGGTATGTTTTTCCTTTTGGGCGGAATGGCCCCGGGAACCACGGAGTCCTTTCCACACCATACCCCTGATTTCAAAATTGATGACAGCGGACTTCTTTTGGGCGTAAGGACCATGACCCAACTGACTTTGGACTATTTGAACATGTAATTATGGAGTCTATATTGGATTTTCTTGGAAGTATCCCTTGGTGGGGCTGGATACTTATTTTTCTTTTATTGGTAGCCATTAGAGATATTTTTTTTCAGAAAGCGCACACCATCAGTCATAATTTTCCAGTGGTAGGTCATTTACGATATTGGTTGGAGAGCATTGGTCCGGAAATGCGTCAATATTTTGTGGCCAATAATCGCGAAGAACTACCTTTCAACCGTATTGAACGTTCTTGGATTTATGCCTCGGCCAAAAAAGAAAATAATTATGAGGGCTTTGGTACGGATCGTGACATCTATGCCCATCAACACATTTTTGTGAAGAATGCGATGATAGGATATCAAATATCCGATACCCATCCCAATATTACCGACCCTTGTTTTCTGCCCTGTGCAAAAGTCATTGGCGCTCACAACAAACGAAGAAAACCTTTTCGACCTGCTTCTATAATAAATGTATCCGCCATGAGTTTTGGCTCTTTGTCCGCTGCAGCAGTGACCGCCATGAACCAAGGAGTTGAAAAATCCGGAGCATACCACAATACAGGGGAAGGAGGACTATCCCCATATCACAAACAGGGTGGTGATGTTATTTTTCATTTCGGCACAGGGTATTTTGGCGTAAGATCAAGAGATGGCAATTTCTCGATGGAAAAGCTAAAAATACTGGTTGATGAAAACCCTTGTATAAAAGGAGTGGAAATAAAGCTTTCACAAGGAGCCAAGCCTGGAAAAGGCGGGGTTTTGCCTGGTGCTAAAATAACCCATGAAATTGCCGATATTCGAGGTGTTGAAGTGGGCAAAGATGTACTTTCCCCTTCAACCCACAAGGCCTTTAGTTCTATCCCAGAGCTTTTAGAACTCATAGAATCCATTGCCGATGAAACCGGACTGCCAGTAGGCATCAAGGGTGCTGTGGGAAAAATGGACCAATGGGAAGAATTGGCCGATTTGATGAAAAAATCGGGAAAGGGCCCTGACTTTATCACCATAGATGGCGGCGAAGGAGGAACCGGTGCCGCTCCCCCAAGTTTTGCAGACCATGTCTCGCTTCCATGGACTTATGGTTTCTCATCAGTCTATAGACTTTTTGCAGACCGTGGATTAACAGAAAGAGTGGTTTTCATTGGAAGTGGGAAACTGGGATTTCCAGCCAAGGCGGCCATGGCCTTTGCCATGGGTGTAGATTGCATCAATGTAGCCCGGGAGGCTATGATGAGCATAGGCTGTATACAAGCACAAGTATGCCATACCAATCGTTGTCCCACTGGTATCGCCACCCAGAACAAATGGCTTCAGAACGGCATAAATGTACCTTTAAAGTCTGACCGATTGGCACAATACTTCAAGACCTTCAGAAAAGAGTTTTTGGAAATTACCCATGCTGCCGGTTACGAACACCCTTGCCAATTTACCATGAACGATATCCAAGTAAACGTGGATGACGATTACCTAAGTAGTGATCTCGAAGCCGTGTATCGATATAAAAAAGTGGTGGTCCCGTTCGAGTCCATGCAAAGTCTATATGAATGTTCTCATTTGGGAGGACGACCAATTTTGAAAAAAACATCCTAATTTAGCAGTCGATTAAAACAGACCAATACACATACCACATATGAAAAAAAAGTTACCCCTTATTGTATTCTTAGCCATGACCGCAACTATGTTTTCACAAAGAAAAAGCGATCTTTTGGCCGAGATTGAAAGTTTAAAATCCCAAATATCAAGTGTTGAGCAGGATTTGGCCAAGGCCAAGCGAGAGATATCTTCCAGCAAAGCCAAAGCTGAAACTTTGGAGGTGGAAAATGTAGGTCTTAGGGATGCCAATGCAACACTCTTGGGCAACTTGAGCAATTTCTCGGAGCTTTCAAAACAAAATTCAGAAAATGTAAACCGCGCCATGGCTGCCTTGGCCAGAAAAGAAAAACAGCTTAGCGGTATAAACGATATGATATCGGCAAACGATTCCACTGCTATTGTTTCCTTGACCCGAATTAAACAAACCTTGGGTGAAAATGCCAATGTTGGTGTTGGCGATGGCGTAATTGTTATTTCCAATAGCTTAAGCAGTCTTTTTGGCTCTGACACCTCCACCACCCTAACCGATGCTGGTAAAGCATGGCTGGCCAACGTATCCAAGGTGATTTTGGCCAACCCTTCTTTTAAAACCGAAATTGAAGGGCTCAACATTACGGGGGAATTTGGCCCTACTTATGACCAAGCGGTATCCGTTTCCAAAGAGTTGGTAACGGTGTTGGGGGTTCCTAGTACAAGCATTCAAGTTTCTGCCAAAGATGGTAACTTCAAGGAAGGTATCAATATTAAATTACAACCAGATTACAAAGGTTTTTACGCCAAGGCCAAAGAAAGTGCCAAAGCCACCCAATAATATGGGAAGATAGATACTTTTTAAAAGTTTGGTGCGTTCTTGTTCTGTAAAATCAACAAAAACCAAACTGTCTTATGAGTGGAGATGACATCCTTCAGCTTTTTGCTTATTTATTACCTGCCGTTGTAACCGGGGTCGTTGCCTTTTATTTTTTCAGGTTGCATACCCGTAATGAAGATGGCCGCAGAAGATTTCTTTTGCACAAAGATTCCCAAAAAGATACACTACCTGTGCGTTTACAGGCCTATGAACGTATGGTGCTTTTCTTGGAACGTATTGCCATAAACAGCTTGGTGGTTCGGGTGGCACCAAAGGGAAAAAGCAAAAGTGATTATGAGAATCTGCTCATCAAACAGATTGAAACCGAGTTTGAACACAACCTTTCCCAGCAAATTTATATGTCCGATGAATGTTGGAATATTATAAAAGCAGCTAAAAATGCTACCATACAAATTATTCGCTCTGCAGGGATGAGCCAAACGGATTCCCCTGACAAGCTTAGAGAGGACATCCTTAATCAAACTATGGAAAAACAATCCCCGTCCAACACGGCATTGGCTTATGTAAAAAAAGAAGTCAGTGAATTATGGGATTAATCTATTCCTGAAGTTCGGGATTGATTGGACTTGTCTCTTCGTTTTTGTTCTTGGCATACAGATACCCTCTTTTCCACCACAAGGTCATTCGTTCTTTGTTGAAGATGAGCGAATTGGTCGTTAGAACCGTAGGCGTGTAATAAAAGTTGATGATGGCATCCCGCTGGTTGGCCACGAGTTTCCCTATCCGTATATTTTGATTTTCTATCCTATCCAACATAAAACCGAAGATAGTGGTAATCAAGTCAAAAGGATTTTTGGAAGACATCCGGTTCAGATAGTTCACCTCAGTATGCAAGACCACTACATCAACTTCAGTTGCGCCACGACTTAGTGCTTCCTCTATGGGGACTAAACTGCCCAGCCCCCCGTCGGCATATTCGCAGCCATCTTTTTTCACCAAGCTCATAAATGGTGTGTAATTGGACGAAATCCAGACCCAATCACAAAACTCATCATAGGTACACTCGTTGATAGATTTGTATTCTACCTGGTTTAGGGACAAATTGGAAACCGTGACCACAACATCCATATCGCCTTCCTTCAATTCTTCGAACTCCTCCTTGGTTATGGACTCCCTAATCAATTTCCTTAGGTTTTCACTCTCTCCAAACGTTTTCTTTCCCCGGATAAAATTTTTCACCACATTCCAATGGTTGATGGCTATAATCTCTACGCCATGCTTTTTTTTGATAAGGAAAGGACAATTGTTAAATATGCTATCTTGATCAACGGACGAATAGATTTCCTTGATTTTATCGAGCTTGTTGAGTGCCAAATGGGAAATCAGTAGGCTTCCCGTGGATGTACCCACAAAAATATCGTACTTGTGTTGGGCTTCCTGAATCAAAAACTGCGCAACACCACCTGCAAAGGCCCCTTTGCTGCCTCCTCCCGAAATGACCAATGCCCTCATTTGCCCAAAGTTTTATCCAAATATTGCTGTTCTTCTTGGTTTAACAAAGGATAAAGTGCTTTTAATCTTGCCATGCTGCCCTCACTTTTCAAAAACTCCTTCAACATGTTCCGAGACGATTTTTTAAAGTGCCATACGTGATGCCCACACGCCTCAATCAAGTTCCGCAACGTTTCATCGTTTAATCCCCCTATGCTTTTCAAATATTGAAAAGCCAACAACCTAACCTCAAAATGATAGTTGGAATTTGTATATGAACCCAATTCCTTGAAAAAGGAAGGTTTTGAATCCATTCGATATTCTGGGGTCACCAAGGCCAGTGTCAACCAAAGCAAACGAATATTTTTGTTTGGAAATCCAATAATGCCATCGACTTTGTCCAGATATTTTGCTTGCTCTTCCGGAAAATCTGTCCAAAGTCTATATAAAGCAGGCTCCAAGGTCGCATAGCTCTTATCGTTAAGCAAGGTCTCAAAATCCTTTTGCAACGCTGCATCTACATTGGACAAAGTAAGTGCCACTGCTTGGCGAACTTTTGTATCCTCGGTCTGCAAGATTTTTGAAATGAAACTGGTAGGCAATTCAACCCCATAATCCAAAATCAAACGATATTTTAACTGGCTGGATCGTAAAGTGGTCCAATGGTCCGTTAAGATTGCGGCAGCTTCAGCCTTAGATTCCCCAATACTATCCTTGATTTTAAAATAGGTTTTAATGGATGGGCTTTTTTCCATTAAAAAGGTCTTTATTTGATCAAATGGAAAGTCAGAATCTTGCAACCACGTATTCTCAAAATCGGCAAGATTCATTCCAGAAGCTTTTTCCATTTCCCACATAAAATCGGGTATGATCACATTTTGAAAAGCATATTTGGTCAAATAATTCTTTATCCCTTGTCTAAAACTGGCATGCCCTACCCTGTCTTGAAGCATGACCAATGCCCAGGCTCCTTTTTCATAAAAGGTAAGGCTCCCTGCCCCAGAGTTGGTAAGTTCCTCCCCATTACCATCTTGCGAAAAACGTTCCAAGGCCTCTGCGGTTCCCAACAAATGCCAGTAAAAATATTCTTCTCCAAAAATGTCCTTTTCCGCCAAGTACGCATAGAATGTAGCAAATCCCTCATGCAACCAATGATGACTTCCGCTCTCCTCCGTCACCAAGTTTCCAAACCATTGATGGGCAAGTTCATGCGCATTTACATTGACGTAGTTTTTGTCCACAAAAGCCGTGGAATCGATTACATATTGGTTGGAAAAAATGGTACAGGTGGTGTTTTCCATGCCTGCATACAAAAAATCTTGAACGGGCACTTGTTTGTAGTTCTGCCATGGATAAGGAACACCGATCTCCTTCTCCAAAAAATCAAAAATGTGTTGGGTATACCGATACGTGGGTTCAGCTTTTAGGCTATCCTTGGGTTCATAATACAGTTCAATGGGCACTCCAGAAGAAGATTTGAGCTCTTTTTTATCGAAATCCCCAATGGCAAACCCCACAAGATAACTGCTCATAGGTTTTGTCATATCAAACTGCCATAGAAAAGCTTTTGAGTCTGGAAGTGTGTCTTTCTTTTTCAGTTTTCCATTGGCGATGACCTGATAGTCTTCCTTCAAAATAATGTCCAAGTCAAACTCTACCTTTTCCGTCATGTCATCCAAGCTGGGCAACCAATGACTGGTATATTTACCTTGGCCTTGAGTCCAAACTTGGTCATTGCCAGGAATGTCATCATCCCAACCCAAAAAATATACTGTCTGTTTAGGTTGTGTCGCATATTGGATAAACAGCTTATTCTTTGCTGAAGGTTTTAATTTCTTATGGATTATTAACTTCTTTGTATTGTACAAATAGTCAACTTCTTTTCCGTTCAACTCTACTTTAAAGATTTTCATGTTTTGAGCATCAAGAAAAAAAGTGTCTAGTTGTGAAATGACATTAAATGAATATTCTACCGATCCTTTTATTTTCAAACTATCAACATCCACATAAATACCAGAATTGGCATGGGTAAAATCCACCTTGTCCTGAACCTGGGCGTTCAGCAATTGCACAAATAGGAAAAAAATAAGAGTCGGGCTCAGCTTCATGCCATCATCGTATCAAAAGTCCTTCCAAATTACATATTTTAGTTTGATGAATCCCAATTTTCTGCAAACTCCCATTCCCTATTTAAAAGGTGTTGGCCCCAACCGGGCGGATACCCTCAAGGCAGAACTGGGCATTGAAACCTATCGAGACCTGCTCCATCTATTCCCCAATCGGTATTTGGATAGGACCCAGTATTACAAAATTACCCAATTGCAGCCCAGCGGAGCCGATGTCCAAATTGTTGGAAAAATCATCCATCTAAAAACGGTTGAACAGAAACGGGGAAAACGCTTGGTCGCCACTTTTGTTGATGAAACCGGACAAATGGAACTGGTCTGGTTCCGCGGCCACAAATGGATAAGGGAAAATCTGAAAATCAATGAACCTTACGTGGTTTTTGGTAAGGTTTCACGATATGGCAGTGCCTTTTCAATGCCCCACCCCGATATGGAGCTCCTGTCCGAACATCAACAAGGGGTAAAAATTGCCATGCAACCCATTTACCCTTCCACCGAAAAGCTTGTGGCCAAGGGTATCACCAATCGGGTTATAGGGAAAATGATGCAGCAATTGTTTTTGGAATCAAAAGCACAGTTCCCTGAGTCATTATCCAATACTATTCGGGAAGAATTACAACTCATTTCAAAAAGCGAAGCCCTTTTCAACATTCACTTCCCAAAAAACCAAAACTTACTGGCCAGGGCGCAGTTTCGGTTAAAGTTTGAAGAGTTGTTTTTTGTGCAAATGCAGCTCATCTCCAAAAAAATGCTTCGCAAACAGAAAATCAAAGGGATGCCGTTTGAGGCTGTAGGCGAAAAGTTCACCGAATTCTTTGAGAGTCACTTACCTTTTGACCTTACAGAAGCCCAAAAACGGGTAATCAAGGAAATCCGAAACGATTTGGGCAGCAACGCACAAATGAACCGACTCCTACAAGGTGATGTAGGTTCGGGAAAAACAATAGTTGCACTGATGTGCATGTTGTTGGCCATAGACAATGGTTTCCAGACCTGCTTAATGGCCCCAACTGAAATTTTGGCCACACAACATTACAACGGACTCAAGGAGCTTTTGCAGAATATGGACGTGAAAATTGCCCTATTGACGGGTTCCACCAAAAGATCGGAACGGACCTTACTACACAATCAACTGGAAAATGGCAATTTGAATATTTTAGTGGGCACCCATGCGGTCTTGGAAGACAAAGTGCAGTTTAAAAACCTTGGCTTGGCCATTGTGGACGAGCAACATAGGTTTGGCGTAGCGCAACGATCTAAACTTTGGCACAAAAACCAAACTCCACCGCATATATTGGTAATGACTGCCACTCCAATCCCTAGAACTTTGGCCATGAGTTTATATGGAGACTTGGATGTTTCGGTTATAGATGAATTGCCACCAGGCCGAAAACCCATTAAAACTGTCCACCGTTTTGACAGTAATCGATTGAAGGTTTTTCGCTTCATCAAAGATGAAATTAAGAAAGGGCGGCAAATCTATGTCGTATATCCCCTAATCCAAGAGTCCGAAGCACTCGATTACAAGGACTTGATGGATGGTTACGAAAGCATTGTCCGGGATTTTCCGCAACCACGATACCAAATATCCATTGTCCATGGAAAAATGAAACCCGCGGACAAAGATTATGAAATGGAACGCTTTGTAAAGGGCGAAACCCAAATTATGGTGGCTACTACGGTGATTGAAGTTGGGGTGAACGTTCCCAATGCCTCGGTAATGATCATAGAGAGTGCAGAACGTTTTGGGCTCTCCCAGATGCACCAGCTCCGCGGGCGTGTGGGTCGTGGTGCCGAACAAAGTTTCTGTATTTTGATGACGGGACACAAACTTTCTGAAGATTCCAAAACCCGGCTACAGACCATGGTGCGTACCAACGATGGTTTTGAAATTGCCGAAGTAGACCTAAAACTCCGTGGCCCGGGGGATTTAATGGGAACCCAACAAAGCGGCATGCTCAATCTTAAGATTGCCGATATTGTCAAGGATAACCAAATCTTGAAAACGGCACGCTACCACGCCGTTCAATTACTAAAGCAAGACCCAAGATTGGAAAAAGAAGAAAACAAGCCCATACTTATCGCCTATTCCAAAATGATGCAGAACAAGACTATTTGGAATTATATCAGCTAAAAAAAGCCCGACCAATGCCGGGCTTTGTCTTTCTATACCGAATTGAACATCAATTAATGTCCGATCCTTCTTGTAGTCTAGTAATATTGGCAGCTATGGCATCCTTGTTCAATTGGTCTGGGGCACGACCTTCGGCCACTTTAAGGTGTTTTAAGGCGTTTTTATAGTCCCCTACCGCAGAATAGCCCCTGGCCAATCCGTAATCCACCGGCCAGGTATCTTTATGATTTTTTGCATTCCACTGGAACACCGCCAGGGCTTCATCTTTTTTCCCTTGTGCGATCAGTTGTCGTCCGTAACCATGAATTTCAAATACCGTACCCAATGGCATGGCTTCATCCATTACCGCTTTAGCCTCTGCAGCTTTCCCCTGTCGCTCCAAAATTTGGGATTTAATGCTCAAGTTGTTAAAATTCTTTTCACTAAAAAATTGTCCCTCAATGGCAGCATTTGCCCAACCTAAGGCCTCATCCAAATCACCTCCATTGTTCAGGGCATAATTAGCGGCCTGTTCCCAACTTTGCCTATTGAATCCCGGGCTTGTCTGCAATTGTTGGCGAATCTCTGCCAATATGTTTTGGGTAACATCGGTTTCAACCTTAAATGGAATTTTCTTTTTCTCCCAACTCAATGAAGCTACCGCAGAATTGGCATCCACTTGGTCAAAACCAAAGGTAAGTTGCTCCACATGGGAAACTTCCAGAGTTTCAACATCCACGCGAAGGGCATCTTCAGCAGGGTCATAAAAGTAACTGCCCCAAGCCCCATGATTCTTCGAAAAAATAACCGTAGCGGTATTGTTTTCATTTACAATCATGTGCAGTCCGTACTTACCAGCTGGAAGGTTTTTTCCGCCAATGGTAAGGTCGTGAGTAGTCTTAAAAATGGTATTTTCATTGGCTCCTGCACGCCATGGGGATTGCTCTGCGGTCCCAAATCCAAAATTGTTCATCCCATACGGGACCAATGCTCCCCAGACTTCCCTATCATTCACACTAGGTCGGGAGTAAATGATGGTAACATCCGTATTTCCTATCCGTTGGGACACTTTTGCCATTTGACTCCCCCTTGGCAAAAAGTCCAATTGTGCAAAAGCGGTACTGGACATAAGAAATACGGTCATTAGAATTGTGGCCGAAAAGGCCGTGTAAAATTTTCTCATGGTTCGTTTTTTTGATGTAGTTAATGAATAAACTTTCAAGTTGATGTCCTAAAGTATGCAGCTTCAGGCTTGGATAGCGTTACAACAATGTTAAATAATACTGGAACATGTTAAATAACAATCATTTACCTTATTCACTTTAAAGTTGAAGGATTCCCCAAAGTGATATTTGAAAATACTACGCCCGCTTTTGTTAACATTCGATGTTTTCTATAAAAATTGGAGTTGAACATCGTAATTTTAAACACAAAAAGCTCGCAAGTTTTTATTCGTACCTTAAATTTGTTGGCTTACCAATTATTGAATGCAACGATGAGTAAAACACTATTTGATAAAGTTTGGGATTCCCATGTGGTCCAACATATTGAGAATGGTCCAGATGTTCTTTTTATTGACAGGCATTTGGTGCATGAAGTAACAAGTCCCGTAGCTTTTTTGGGATTGAAGAATAGAGGCATCAAAGTACTGTACCCTGAACGTACATTTGCTACGGCAGATCACAACACCCCTACCCGAAATCAACATTTACCGGTCAAGGATAAATTATCGGCCAACCAACTAAAAGCATTGGAAGAAAATTCCAAAGCCCATAACATCCCATATTGGGGTCTTGGACATAAGAAAAATGGGATTGTGCACGTCATTGGGCCAGAAAATGGGATTACGGTTCCTGGAGCAACCATAGTTTGTGGGGATTCACACACTTCTACCCACGGTGCATTTGGAGCCATTGCCTTTGGAATTGGAACCAGCGAAGTGGAAATGGTCCTTTCTACTCAATGCATTATGCAGCCCAAACCCAAACGAATGCGCATCAATGTGGACGGAGCCTTGAGCAAGGCCGTTACCCCAAAAGATGTGGCTTTGTTTATCATCTCCCAATTGACTACTTCCGGTGCAACCGGATATTTTGTGGAATATGCCGGAGAAGTGTTCAGGAACATGTCCATGGAAGGTAGAATGACCGTTTGCAACTTGAGTATTGAAATGGGTGCCCGTGGAGGGATGATTGCTCCTGACGATAAGACTTTTGAATACATTAAAGGTCGCGAATACACTCCAAAAGGCCAGGATTGGGATACTGCAATGGAATATTGGAAAACTTTATATTCCGATGAAGATGCTGTTTTTGACAAGGAACTTTCCTTCAATGCCAGTGATATAGAACCGATGATTACCTACGGAACCAACCCGGGAATGGGAATGGGTATCCAAAAATACATTCCGCTTGCGGAAGCCGTTGAAGGTGGTGTGGCCACTTATAAAAAGTCCTTGGAGTACATGGACTTCAACGAAGGTGAGGCCATGATCGGAAAACCCATTGATTTTGTTTTCTTGGGAAGCTGTACCAATGGTAGGATTGAGGACTTTAGAGCCTTTGCCTCCATCATCAAAGGAAGAAAAAAAGCAGACCATGTGACCGCATGGTTGGTTCCCGGTTCCCACCAAGTGGAAGCAGCCATTAAGGAAGAAGGTATTTTGGACGTTCTTCAAGAAGCTGGTTTTGAGCTTCGTGAACCTGGATGTTCCGCCTGTTTAGCCATGAACGATGATAAGATTCCCGCTGGAAAATATGCCGTGAGCACCTCCAACCGAAACTTTGAAGGAAGACAAGGTCCTGGAGCACGTACACTTTTGGCCAGTCCATTAGTAGCGGCGGCGGCGGCGGTTACCGGAAAGGTCACCGACCCAAGGGAACTCATGGAAGAAGCGTTCGCATAACAATAAACAATGTACAATTGACAATAAACAATGAACCATTATCAATATACCCTGGGGCAATCCATTGTTAATTGAACATTGATAACTGAAAATTAAAAAAACATGGCATACGATAAATTCAACATATTAAAAAGTTCGGCGGTACCCATGCCCATTGAAAACGTGGATACTGACCAAATCATCCCAGCCCGATTCCTTAAAGCCACGGAACGTAAAGGTTTTGGGGACAATTTGTTCCGCGACTGGAGGTATAACTCCGATGACACCCCAAAAGAGCATTTTGTGCTGAACAACCCCATCTACAGTGGAAAAATACTGGTAGGTGGAAAAAACTTTGGTTCCGGGTCATCCCGGGAACATGCCGCTTGGGCTGTATACGATTACGGATTCCGTTGTGTGGTTTCCAGTTTCTTTGCTGATATTTTTAGGAATAACTGCTTGAACATTGGGGTTTTGCCCGTACAGGTAAGCCCAGAATTTTTGGACAAGATTTTTACGGCCATTGAATCCAACCCCAATACAGAGTTGGAAGTAAACCTTCCTGAACAAAAAATCACCATTTTAGAAACTGGTGAAAGCGAAAGCTTTGACATCAACGGATATAAAAAACAAAATATGCTCAACGGTTTTGATGATATTGACTACTTGTTGAACATCAAAAATGATATCGAGGAATTTGCCGAAAAAACTCCTTTGTAGGCAGCAAAAAACCCGTCAGTAACGTAAAAATGAAGGCACGCACCGTTGAAATCATGGACACCACCCTTAGGGATGGTGAACAAACCTCTGGGGTTTCGTTTTCAGTCTCCGAGAAGCTCACATTGGCAAAGTTGCTATTGGAAGAACTTCGGGTAGACCGCATCGAAGTTGCATCCGCACGTGTTTCTGAAGGAGAGCTTAAGGCAGTACAGAACATCACGGAATGGGCCGCTACCGAAGGTTATATTTCAAAAGTGGAGGTGCTTACCTTTGTGGACAATGGTGTATCCTTGGATTGGATGGTAAAAGCTGGTGCCAAGGTGCAAAACTTGCTAACCAAGGGGTCACTGAATCATCTTACCCATCAACTCAAGAAAACACCCGAGCAACATTTTTCAGAAATTGCCGCTGTAATCCAAAAAGCTCAGGAACTGGGCATTGAAACCAATGTTTATCTTGAAGATTGGAGCAATGGTATGCGAAATTCCAAAGAGTATGTTTACCAATTTTTGGATTTTCTTACCGCCCAACCTGTAAAACGAATTTTGTTGCCCGATACCTTAGGGGTATTGACGCATGGTGAGACAGGCCTATTTTTCAAAGAGATCATTGAAAAATATCCAAACTCACATTTCGATTTTCATGGGCACAACGATTATGACCTGAGCGTGGCGAATGTCATGGAAGCCCTCAAGGCAGGTGCCCACGGGCTACACCTTACCGTAAATGGTATGGGGGAACGGGCCGGTAATGCCCCCTTGGCCAGCGTAGTGGCCGTTATCAATGACTTTATGCCCGAAATTTCCATCGGGGTCAAGGAATCCTCGCTGTACAAAGTGAGTAAATTGGTGTCGGCATTTACTGGATTTGGCATCCCGGACAACAAGCCAATTGTGGGGGACAATGTATTCACTCAAACTGCTGGTATACATGCAGATGGCGATAGCAAAAAGAACCTTTACTTTAATGATTTATTACCAGAGCGCTTTGGTAGAAAGCGGAAATATGCCCTAGGCAAAACATCAGGCAAGGCCAACATCCAAAAGAACCTTCAGGAACTGGGACTCACCTTGAACGACGAGGAGCTCAAAAAAGTCACCGAGCGCATCATAGAACTGGGCGATAAAAAGGAAAGGGTCACCAAGGATGACCTTCCCTATATCATTTCCGATGTGTTGGACAGCGATCTCCATCAACAAAAGGTGTTTGTAAAGTCCTATGTGCTCACCCACTCCAAAGGACTGAAGCCCTCCACTACCCTTTCCATCGAAATTGAAGGAAAGAGTTATGAGGAAAATGCACAGGGAGATGGACAGTTCGATGCATTTATCAACGCCCTGAAAAAAGTATACAAAAAAGAAGGCAGAGAACTGCCCAAGCTGGTGGACTATGCCGTTAGAATCCCCCCAGGGAGTAATTCGGATGCCCTTTGCGAGACCATCATCACCTGGCAGACCAAGGAGAATGAATTCACTACACGTGGATTGGACTCCGACCAGACCGTATCGGCCATAAAGGCCACAGAAAAAATGCTCAACCTAGTATAGATAATTGTGTTTATTGAAAACTGATAATTAAAGAAATGAAATTAAACATAGCCTTATTGGCCGGGGATGGAATCGGCCCCGAAGTAATAGACCAAGCCGTAAAAGTATCCAATGCCGTAGCAAAAAAATTCGGACATGAAATCAATTGGACGCCTGCCCTTACCGGTGCAGCCGCCATTGATGCCGTAGGAGAGCCCTATCCGGACGAAACCCATGAGGTGTGTGCCAATGCCGATGCCGTACTTTTTGGAGCCATAGGCCACCCCCGCTTTGACAACGACCCATCAGCCAAGGTACGTCCTGAGCAAGGCTTATTGAAAATGCGCCAAAAATTGGGTCTTTTTGCCAATGTACGTCCTACTTTCACTTTCCCGTCTTTGATTGACAAATCCCCATTGAAAAGAGAACGTATTGAGGGCACCGACCTTATCATTCTTAGAGAGCTTACAGGAGGAGTTTATTTTGGTGAGAGAGGAAGAAAAGATGATGGGAACACCGCCTATGACACCATGACCTATCAACGGTTTGAGATAGAGCGATTAGCCCGTAAAGGTTTTGAAATGGCCCTAAAACGCTCCAAAAAACTTTGCTGTGTGGATAAGGCCAATGTTTTGGAATCCTCTAGATTATGGCGCGAAACAGTACAGAACATGGAAAAGGAGTACCCAGAAGTGGAAGTGTCCTACGAATTTGTAGATGCAGTCGCCATGCGTTTGGTACAATGGCCCAAAGCCTACGATGTTATAATCACCGCCAACCTCTTTGGGGATATCCTAACCGATGAAGCTTCGGTAATTTCTGGTTCCATGGGGTTAATGCCTTCCTCCTCGGTAGGCAGCAAAGTATCGCTTTACGAACCTATTCATGGTTCATATCCACAGGCGGCAGGCAAGAATATTGCCAACCCACTGGCAACCGTGCTTTCGGCGGCCATGTTATTTGAAGACCTTGACCTAATTGATGAAGCTGAGGTAATTCGTGCTGTTGTCAACAAGTCATTGGCTGAAGGCATAGTAACCGAAGATTTGGCCGAAGGCGGTAAATCTTACGGTACCAGTGATGTCGGGGACTGGTTGGCTTCCAATATTTAATCAAACCACAAAAATCAACTTAAAGAGCCCCATTTTGGGGCTTTTTTTATGAGACAAAAGAAGTCTCTTCAACTCAAAACCCCACTACGTCAACCCAAAACCCGTATCCGTCAATTGACCTTCTTTTTTTGTGATAAGCCATGATAGCTTTGGTGCCCAACAAAATCTCAAAAATAATAAGATGGCACTACAAGAGGAATTTGAACAACAGGGCATTTGGTTATTTCGACACCGAAGTTTTTTGCCCATAATTATTATTGTCATTGGGGCAGGCTTATACATCAATACTGAAATACACCCCGAAACATTTTTCCTTAAAGGCACCCCATACGAATTCTACTATGGCCTCTTTTGTTTGGTCGTAGGAATTCTGGGGCAATTCATTAGGGTCATCACCATTGGCTATGTTCCCAAGAACACATCAGGCCGTAATGTAAAGGGTCAAGTGGCCGATACATTAAACACAACTGGTATTTATTCCATAGTGCGTCACCCACTCTACTTGGGCAACTTCTTTATGTGGTTGGGGCCAGCCCTATTGACCGGGAATTTTTGGTTTATCATGGCGTTCTGTTTCCTTTTCTGGGTATATTATGAGCGTATCATGTTCGCCGAAGAGCAATTTTTACGCAAGAAGTTTGGGATGACCTATCTACATTGGTCCGAAAGGGTTCCAGCCTTTATACCCGATTTTAAAAATTATAGACGCCCCATCATGACCTTCAATTGGAAAAAAGTCTTGAAGCAGGAGAAAAATGGTCTCTTTAATCTCTTTGTCATCTTTTTTGTTTTTGATGTGATTGGAGAGCTCATTATAGGGGGCACCAACTTCAATCTTATCTTTTTGGGAGGTTTTATCGTTTCAGGAGTCAGTTTTATAGTTTTGACCTTCTTAAAACGACGAACTACCGTCTTGCAAGTTGAAAATAGGTTGCGGTAAGGACTCTTTATTTCTATTTACATATAGCAGCCTTTCTATCATAATAATTATGAATATCAATACACTAATTATGCAAAGCCACACTTGTCTATTTATGAAATAAGTAGTCTACATTGATTAAAAAAGCCTTGGAAAAATCCAAGGCTTTTTTTAACATCTAAGTAATACTAGAGATTTCTCGTTGTCCCGATAACCATCGCGACTTACTCGAAATGACGAACAAGCATTTATAGTCATTTCGAACTGTCATCCTGAGCGCAGTCGAAGGAGTATGTGAGAAATCTGTTCTGCTATAAAATATAATCCGTGCTTAAAAAATTGCTCACCTTAGCTTCCAATAACTGTTCAATGGTCTCATTGTTGAGGTCGTTGTCCTTAAAGGCTACAAAAGTCCGTATGGAGAAAGAACGCAGGGCATCATGTACACTCAAGGTGGACTGGGCTGAATCCTTTCGCCCCGTAAACGGGTACACATCCGGGCCACGCTGGCAGGAGCTGTTCAAATTCACCCGACAAACGAGGTTCGCCAATGAATCAATAAGCGGTGAAAGTGTATACACATCCTTCCCGAACAAACTCACCTGCTGACCATAGTTGCTTTCAGCCATATCATCCAAAGGTTCCTCAATGTCCTTGAACGAAACAACGGGAATTATGGGTCCAAACTGCTCTTCTTCATACACCCGCATATCCTTGGAAACCGGATATAACACTGCTGGCCAGATGTAGTTATCAAAATGTTTTCCTCCTTTTTTGTTCATCACCTTGGCCCCTTTTGTCTTGGCATCATCCAACAGTTCTTGGATATAGGCAGGCTTACCGGGCTCTGGGAGTGGGGTAAGGTTCACTCCCTCATCCCACGGGTTTCCAAACTTAAGAGCATCGACTTTTTCTGAGAAACGCTTTAGGAACTCTTCCTTGATATCCTCGTGCACATAGACCACTTTGAGCGCCGTACAACGTTGTCCATTAAAGGACAGCGTACCGGCAATACATTCATTGATGGTGAGGTCCAAATCGGCATCGGGCAATACAATGGCCGGGTTCTTGGCTTCCAAGCCCAACACCAAGCGCAATCTGTTGCTCTTGGGGTGCTGTTCTTGTAATGCATTGGCCGATTTACTATTGCCTATAAGGGCCAAGACGTCTATTTTGCCTGTTTTCATAATGGGGGCCGCCACGGCCCTCCCTCTTCCGAAAAGAATATTTACCACGCCTTTAGGAAAACTACTCTTAAAAGCTTCCAAAAGGGGTGTAATCAACAAAACTCCATGTTTTGCAGGTTTAAATACAGTAGTGTTCCCCATAATGATGGCAGGAATCAACAATGCAAAAGTTTCGTTCAACGGGTAGTTATATGGTCCCAAACAGAGTACCACTCCCAGTGGCCCTCTACGAATATGGGCATAGACCCCATCATGCTTTTGAAACTTGGCGCTATCCCTATCCAACTGCTTATATTCCTCAATGGTATCATAAATATACTCTACGGTACGATCAAATTCCTTATAGGAATCTGGCAGCGACTTGCCAATCTCCCACATCAGTAATTTCACCACCTCATCGCGCTTTTGCTCCATTTTCTTCACAAAGGATTCCATGCATTCAATGCGGTCCTTCACTTTCATGGTGGGCCATACACCTTGCCCTTTGTCGTAAGCCGCCAATGCCGCATCCAAAGCCTCCATGGCCTCGGGCTCTCCCATATCGGGAATACTGCCCAAAGTGGTAGGGGCATAATCATTGGTGGAAGAAATTGTAGAAACCACAGGGGTTGTGCTGCCCTCCCATTTACGGAGTTCACCATTGACCAGGTAGGTTCCTTGGTGGATTTCTTGAGTAATTTGAAATGCTTCGGGTATTTTAGTTTTAGTTGCAGGCATAGGTTGTGATTATTGTTGTTAGTGTTCAAAAAAAGTCGCCCATTCATCACAAAGCTAACATAAAAATAGCTGTAAATCGGCTTGTTTTCAAAGGTTTCCCATCGAAAACGATAGAGTTTACACCAGTTTCAAAATAAGCTCAGAATTTGTTAAAAAGGTCACACCAGATACTGAAAAAGATCAGGCTTATTATTGAGATAATCCCCAAAGAAGTTGTTGGCCTTCATCCTCTTGATCAAAGGTTCCAGGTCTTCTGCCGATTTTAGTTCTATGCCCACCACTGCGGGGGCATTTTCCCTACTCGATTTCTTGGAGTATTCAAAATGAGTAATGTCATCGTTAGGCCCCAAGATGTCAGCAACAAATTCTTTGAGTGCTCCCGGACGTTGCGGAAACCTCACAATAAAATAGTGCTTTAAATTGGCGTACAACAAAGCACGTTCCTTAATTTCGGCGGTTCGGGTAATGTCGTTGTTGCTTCCACTGATAATGCAGACCACATTCTTGCCTTTGATTTCATAGGAAAAATCATCCAATGCGGCAATAGTCAATGCCCCTGCTGGTTCCACCACAATGGCATCCCGATTATACAAGTCCAATATAGCCTGACAGACTTTCCCTTCGGGAACAGTCGCCATTTTGTGAAGATGGTCTCTACAAATAGGAAAGGTCAATTGCCCCACTTTCTGAACAGCGGCCCCATCAATAAACTTGTCAATCTGTTGAAGCTCCACTAGTTTTCCATTGTCGATGGATTCTTTCATGGAAGGGGCTCCTTGGGGCTCCACTCCAATAATCTTGGTACTTGGGGACAATGCATGAAAGGTGGCACAAAGTCCAGAGGCCAATCCCCCGCCCCCTACGGCAGCAAAAACATAGTCAACTGGAACATCGGTCTGCTGAAGCAATTCCAATCCCACAGTTGCTTGTCCTTCAATGATTTTTTCATCATCAAATGGGTGGACAAAGGTTTTTCCTTCCTCCTCGCAAAATAATTGGGCTGCTTTATTGGAATCATCAAAGGTATCTCCCTCCAAAACCACCTTTACCCAATCGCCGCCAAACATCATGGTCTGGTCTATTTTTTGTCTTGGGGTCACTACAGGCATGTAAATGGTTCCTTTTACCTGCAAATGACTACAAGCAAAGGCCACGCCCTGGGCATGGTTACCTGCGCTGGCGCAGACAACCCCTCTCTTTAATTCTTCTTTGGAAAGCGAACTGATTTTATTGTATGCACCTCGAATCTTGTAACTCCGAACGCGGTGCAGGTCTTCTCTTTTCAATAAAATATTGGCCCCATATTTTTTTGAATAACGGATGCTCTGTTGTAAAGGCGTAACCTCGGCCACCTGGCCAATCGTCTTTGCAGCTTGGTATATGTCCGCTATTTGAGGGAAATAGGCATCCACGGTCTTCTTCATGGGGCCAATATCTATATTATGCTATAGGCTTCATAGCCGTCATTGATGCACGCAAACGAGCTCCCACAACCTCTACGTCATGTTCGCGAATAGCTTTGTTCACTGCAATTAGCTTAACATTGTCCACACCGCTGTCTTTTCCTTCTCCAAAGTGTTTGCCAATAACGTCTGTTTCCACTTTTTTCATGAAATCGGTCAACAAAGGCTTACAAGCATGGTCAAACAAATAGCAACCATACTCAGCGGTATCGGAAATTACCCGGTTCATCTCGAACAATTTCTTTCTTGCTATGGTATTCGCAATCAATGGAGTTTCATGTAGAGACTCATAGTAAGCAGATTCCCCAATGATTCCAGATTCTGTCATGGTCTCATAGGCCAGTTCCACACCAGATTTTACGAAAGCAACCATTAACACCCCATTATCATAGTAGCCTTGCTCAGAAATGGCCACATCTCCTGCAGGTGTCTTTTCAAATGCAGTCTCTCCAGTTTCTGCTCTCCAATCCAATAGGTTTTTATCACCATTGTCCCAATCTTCCATCATGGTTTTAGAGAAATGACCACTCATGATGTCATCCATATGCTTTTGGAATAAAGGACGCATAATGTCCTTCAGCTCCTCTGCCAAATCAAAGGCTTTGATTTTGGCCGGGTTGGACAAACGGTCCATCATATTGGTAATCCCGCCTTGTTTCAACCCTTCAGTAATGGTTTCCCAACCGTATTGAATCAATTTGGATGCATATCCCGCATCAATGCCTTTTTCAATCATTTTATTGAACGAAAGGATAGATCCTGTCTGTAGCAATCCACAAAGAATGGTTTGCTCCCCCATCAAATCTGATTTTACCTCAGCCACAAAGGAAGATTCAAGCACACCAGCCTTATCACCACCGGTAGCAGCAGCATAGGCCTTGGCTTGTTCCAACCCTTTTCCTTCAGGGTCATTTTCTGGGTGAACGGCTATTAGCGTAGGAACACCAAAACCTCTCTTGTATTCTTCCCGTACTTCAGAACCAGGACTCTTAGGAGCAACCATGATAACAGTAATGTCTTCACGTACCTGCATTCCCTCCTCCACTATGTTAAATCCATGGGAATAGGAAAGTGTAGCGCCTTTCTTCATCAAGGGCATAACAGTGCTTACCACATTGGTATGTTGCTTGTCCGGAGTCAGGTTGATGACCAAATCTGCGGTAGGGATCAATTCCTCGTAGGTACCTACCGTGAAGTTATTCTCTGAAGCATTCTTAAAAGATTGTCTTTTCTCTTTGATGGCCGCTCCCCGCAGCGCATAGGAAATGTCCAATCCGGAATCTCTCATGTTCAACCCTTGGTTCAACCCTTGGGCCCCACAGCCCACAATTACAATTTTCTTACCTTTTAGAGCGGTAACACCATCAGCAAACTCGCTGGGGTCCATAAACCTGCATTTTCCCAATTGGGTCAATTGCTCGCGAAGTGATAGTGTGTTGAAGTAATTTGCCATTTTCTGTATTTGATTTTCTATTTATTGATTTTGAAATTCTGCTAAAATGTTGGTGATCGGCATAGCCGCCTTGCTCACGGCTATCCTGCCCGAACGAACAAACTGCATTATACCATATGGTTCAAGGGCATCGTGCATTTCGTCAATTTCATGGCGTCGACCTGTTTTGGCCAAGACAAAGAAATCCCTGCTCACAGTAACAATCTGAGAATTGCTTTCTTTGATGATATTTTGAATTTGGCGTTCATCAAACAACAAATGCGATGCTATTTTGAACAAAGCCGATTCTTGATAAATGGTCTCATCGTCTGTATGGTAATAGGCTTTGATTACCTCTACCTGCTTCTCAATCTGATTGACAATCTTGCGTGCCCAATCTTCTGTGGAATGAATCACAATCGTGAATTTTGATACATTTTCAATTTCTGACTTTGAGACATTTAAGCTTTCTATGTTAATGTGTCTCTTTAAGAATATTCCCGATATCCTGTTGAGCAATCCCACATTGTTTTCGGAATACACCGATATGGTATACCATTGATTTTTCATGTTCATTTTAATTTAACCGCAACTATAAGTCCAGTGGACCAATTCATTTTTGTAATTGTTATATCTTCTCTCCTTTCCAATTCTTGAATCAATTCTTTTGCCTTTTCCTCATGACCCGCGGGCCAATTGGGTTGTCTTATCATGTCGTCGATGATGTAAAACCCACCTACCTTCAGTAAAGCCAACGTTCCGTCCAGATGGCTATACTTTCCGGGCCAAGCATCTGCAAAAATCAAATCGAAAGGCTTGCCTTCATAGGATTCCAACCATTCACCTGCATCGGCACAAATCAGTTTCACTCGGGAGTCCTCCTTAAAAAAGGTGCTGGCAATCTGTACAAGCTCCGAATCGTTGTCCACACTGGTACTATGCGAATCTCCATCCATTCCTTTGATCATCCATGACAAGGACAGACCTATCCCAGTGCCCAACTCCAAGAAATTCCCTTTGGGTTTTGACGCCACCAAGGTTTTCAAGAGGGTGCCCACATACATATCCGAGCACATGGAAAACCCCATTTCTCTTGACTTGGCCACTAAAGCCGTATACTTGGACGGTGCGTCCAAAATTTGGGCTTGATCCATTTATTTCAACCTTATGTCGGAAACCGATGCTCCGGCTGGAATCATAGGAAACACATTATCTTCTTTCTCTACTTTAACTTCCAAGAAATACGGATTTTTGGAGGCCATCATTTCTTCAATGGCAGATTTAAGTTCCGAGCGCTCCGTTACTCTCCTGGATTGGATATGATACCCCTCAGCAATCTTGACAAAGTCTGGGTTCGTCATTACCGTAGAGGCATATCTGCTTTCAAAGAACAGCTCTTGCCATTGGCGCACCATTCCCAAGTGGTCGTTGTTCAATACCACAATTTTTACAGGGACATTATGTTGGAAAATAACTCCAAGCTCCTGGATGGTCATTTGATAGCCCCCATCTCCTATGATGGCCACTACTTCACGATCCATAGCTCCCATTTTGGCCCCAATGGCCGCAGGAAGGGCAAATCCCATGGTTCCCAATCCTCCCGAAGTAATATTACTCTTGGTCTGCTTAAACTTAGCATATCTGCATGCAATCATCTGATGTTGACCAACGTCTGTAACAATAACCGCTTCATGCTTGGAAGCAATGTTTATTTGCTCCACAACTTCACCCATGGTTAGTTTTTCCTTTGTTGGGTGAATATCTTTTTCAATGACGGTGTCAAATTCTATTTGGTGCTTCTTGTCAAACTCCGCTCTCCACTCTTTGTGTTCGTTCTTGTTCACCAAGGGCAAAAGCAAGTCCAAGGTCTGTTTGGCATTTCCCAGAACAGCCAAATCCACCTTAACGTTTTTATTTATTTCCGCAGGGTCTATCTCAAAATGAATGATCTTGGCCTGCTTGGCGTAGGTATCCAGATTACCGGTTACCCGGTCATCAAAACGCATTCCTATGGCCAAAAGGACATCACACTCGTTTGTTAGGACATTAGGACCGTAATTTCCGTGCATACCTACCATACCCACGTTCATAGGGTGGCTTGTATCCAAGGCAGAAAGCCCCAAAATAGTCCATGCTGCGGGAATACCAGCTTTTTCCACCAAAGCCTTGAGTTCCTCTTCAGCTTCACCCAAAATAATTCCCTGCCCAAAAACAATGTAGGGCTTTTTGGCATTGTTAATCAATTCAGCTGCAGCCTCAATAGTCTTCAAATCGGGCTCAGGAGCCGGTTTATAACTTCTTACCCCTGTGCACTTTTCATACACAAAATCAAACTCTTCCACTTGGGCATTCTTGGTGATATCAACCAATACCGGGCCCGGTCTCCCCGATTTAGCTAAATAGAAAGCCTTAGCCATGATTTCGGGGATTTCTTCAGCACGGGTAACTTGGTAATTCCATTTGGTCACTGGAGTTGAAATTCCAACAATATCAGTTTCCTGAAATGCATCGGAACCCAACAAATGTCTGAACACCTGACCTGTAATGCATACCATTGGTGTGGAGTCTATCTGTGCATCAGCCAGTCCTGTCACCAAATTGGTAGCGCCAGGTCCTGAAGTAGCCATGGCCACACCTACTTTTCCACTTACGCGTGCATACCCTTGTGCCGCATGGGTAGCTCCTTGCTCATGTCTTGTAAGAATATGTGTCAGCTTGTCTTGAAACTTGTACAATTCGTCATATACTGGCATAATGGCCCCACCAGGGTAGCCGTAGATAAGGTCCACACCTTCTGCCAAAAGACAATGTATAATTGCTTCTGCACCCGTTATGCGTATAGATGTAGTCTTTTTGTTCTCTTTTTTTTGTGCTTTCAATGTTTCCATGAGCCTTAATTTTTGGAAATACTATCCTTTCCCAATATGGGCATTGTATGTTTTTTAAAATAAATCAGTAACACATCCTTTTGAGGCGGATGAAACCGTTTTAGCGTACTTATATAGACTTCCTGATTTTATTTTCAGTTCAGGTTGCTTCCACGCTTTTTTTCTTTGTTGGTATTCTTCATCCGAAATATTGATGTTTATGGTATTCTTCACGGCATCTATGGTTATTTCATCCCCATCTTTCACCAATGCTATTCCTCCACCAACTTGTGCTTCGGGAGAAACATGCCCCACCACAAAGCCATGGGACCCTCCTGAAAACCTACCATCGGTAATCAACGCAACATCTTTACCCAAACCTGCGCCCATAATGGCAGAGGTGGGTTTCAGCATTTCGGGCATTCCAGGAGCTCCTTTTGGTCCCTCATAGCGAATGACCACCACATCTCCTTTTTGTACTTTTCCCGTATGAATGCCTTCGTTTACTTCAACTTCACTGTTAAAAACCCTTGCGGTACCGGTAAAACTCAAACCTTCCTTACCTGTAATCTTGGCCACAGCACCTTCCGAGGCCAAATTGCCATAAAGGATTCGAATGTGTCCCGTTTCTTTGATGGGCTGGTCCAAAGGTCTTATAATGTCCTGCCCTTCTGCCAAGTCTGGGGCGTCCAATAAATTTTCAGCCAATGTTCTACCTGTAACAGTGATGCAATCTCCATGAAGCATCCCCTTCTTCAACATATATTTTAGGACCGCAGGAACACCCCCAACCTTATGAAGATCTTCCATGAGGTATTTCCCACTGGGCTTTAAATCGGCCAGTAAAGGAGTGGTTTCACTTATCCTTGTGATATCATCCAAAGTAAAGTCCACCTGCGCAGCATGGGCAATAGCCATAAAGTGCAGGACAGCATTTGTAGATCCACCTAAAACCGTTACCAGTCTAAATGCATTTTCCAATGACTTTTTAGTGACGATATCTTTTGGTTTGAGGTCCTTTTGCAGTAGATTCAGTAAGGCAGTCCCTGCAGCTTCACAATCCGCATTCTTATTTTGGTTCACAGCTGGTATTGAGGAGTTAAACGGCAAAGACATTCCCATGGCCTCTATGGCCGATGCCATGGTGTTGGCCGTATACATTCCTCCACATGCTCCGGCACCCGGACATGCTTTGTGGATTACTTCCTTATATTCGGTTTCATCAATGGTTCCCGCCACCTTTTGTCCATACGCTTCAAATGCGGAAATGATATCCAATTTCCTGTTATTGTGGCATCCTGGAGCAATGGTTCCTCCATACACTAAAATGGAAGGTCTGTTCAAACGCAATTGTGCCATTAAAGCTCCCGGCATGTTTTTATCACAACCCACAACGGTCACCAAACCATCGTAACTCATGGCTTGAACCACAGTTTCCATAGAATCCGCGATAATGTCCCGCGAGGGCAGTGAATACCGCATTCCGGGCGTTCCGTTGGAAATTCCATCACTGACTCCAATGGTATTAAAAATGAGCCCAACCATATTGGTAGACTCCACTCCCTTTTTCACCTCTAATGCCAAATCGTTCAAGTGCATGTTACAAGGATTTCCCTCATAACCTGTACTGGCGATGCCTATCAATGGTTTTTGTAAATCTTCATCGGTCAACCCAATGGCATGCAACATGGCTTGTGCAGCGGGAAGGGTTGGGTCTTGGGTCACATTTTTACTAAACTTGTTCAGTTCCATTATCAAATTTCGTTCAAATCGAGATTTCTATTGAATTTACTTCAGTAATTCAAAGATAGATGTTTAAAAAACCCTATATTTTTAACAGTTTCGGGCTGTTTAAATCCATTTGAATTATAATCAATATACCATACTGATTATCAGCTATTTGCACTGAAAAAAATCCAATATTCATTTATTTTTTATTCCAAAAGAAAAGGGCCTGTATCAAATTTGATACAGGCCCTTTCCATCAACAGCAAGTCTGTATCATTCCAAATTTGGAACAATAATGACGACACCGTTGACTAGAATAGTTCTTTTCATACGTCAATGTTACAAAAAATTATTCTGAAACAAACCTATCCTTAAAAAATATTTGATTTTTTATACAAGCCTAAATGAGAGCTTATCTCCCATTTTCTTTTGTGCCAGTATGTCCATAGCTTGTTCGGAGAGCTGAAGTACCCTTGGATATCCACCTGTGGTCTGCCCGTCCTTCATTAAAATAATTAATCTGCCTGAGGGAGTAAACTGGACGGTTCCCGGCAAGGTTCCAGATGTGAGCATGGACACTTCATGGCCCGGGATCACTTCCTTAAGTTGGTATGCCATGCGATTGTTTTCCTTGGACACCGTGAACGGTTTTGAAAAAATATCTGCTAATTGTGTATCAGACAGGATATCAAACTCAGGGCCTTTGAACACTTCCAATTCCTTGGCCAAAAAATGATTTTCAATCTTCACTTCCGATATCATTGGTGAGTAAGCAGCCTTTTCATACGGAATCCCATCCCCATCCTTAATTCTTTTCTTTGATGTGACTGGGAAATACTGGGAACGACTTTGCAAAACTTTTTCGGTCTGAAAACCTCCTTTAACAGCCAAGTATCCCCTAAGACCTGCTTCTAATTTGCCGTAAGAAAGAATATCCCTCGATGACACTTGCACTACCTGATAATTCTCAACGGGTATATTGTTAAGCGTAGCGGAAATATTGGCTCCAGAAAGGCATACAGCAGTGGGTTCATCAAACTGGAGTGTTGGTCCGGTCATTGTAATCTCCAATACGGCCGCATTTGGGTCGTTTTCCAAAAGAAGATTGGCTTTTTTTACCGAATCTGTATCCATGGCCCCAGAAATAGGTACTCCAATATCACGGTATCCAAATCTACCCAAATCTTGAATGGTTGTAAAAAAGCCCGATTTTAAAACCTTAAGCATTCAACTCAGTTTTTTCAGGTTTATAAATGCCTACCTCCCCTTCTATTTTATGCAAGTCGTATTCGGCCTTGGATATTTGCTGAAATTGTATTTTGTCCCCAACCTTTATAAAACAAGGTTCCTTTAATTTTGGGTTGAATAGATTCACCGGACAATTCCCAATGATGTTCCATCCTCCAGGGGAGTCCTGTGGATATATGCCCGTTTGTTTACCCGCCAATCCTACGGAGCCTTTTGCCACTTGTAACCGAGGTTCTGCCCGTCTGGGTATTTCCAAGGTTTGGGGCAATCCACCCAAATACATAAATCCCGGCAAAAAACCTATCCCATAGACAACATATTGATGTGATGTGTGCTGTAGAATCAACTCCTCGATGGATAGTTCCAATTTCTTGGCGACTTCTTCCAAATCAATGCCAAACTCCAAATCATAACACACTGGTATCTGCCATAAATGTTGGGCCCGCCTTATTTTAATATCCTCCAACTTGGCGTGACAGTCCAAAACCACCTTTTTGATTTGCTCAAAATCCAAATGCTCTTTATTGCATACCATGGTCAAGGAATTGTATGCAACGGACATCTCCCAACCAGGAAGTTTCAACTCTTTAAAAGCATCATAAAAATCGAGGATGTTCGCCAAAATGGCTTCTTCAACTTGGTTGGGCCATTCAATAAGTATGGCACGTTCTCCAAAGGGCTTGATGGTTATGGGGTAACTTTTCACTTTTGTAATAGTACCTGGTGGTTGGGCAATTCTTCCGAAAGATACATCAATATTTCCAATGCGGAAGTGGTATCGCCATGCACACAAAAAGTTTGTGCTTCAATTTTTATTTCCTCACCTGAGACCGTCAATACCTTATTCTCCTTTATCATTGGAACCATATGTTTTAAGACACTTTTAGGGTCCTGAATTAGAGCATTTTCCAATTTTCGGGAAACCAATTCCAAATCATTGGTATAGTTTCTGTCCGCAAAAGCCTCAAATCGAACTTTATAACCTTTGAGCAGGGCCTTTGACTCCATCACTGAGCCAAACGGAACATATAAAAATGCCTTCTCCTTATACTGGTTTATCGCATCCAAATAGATTTCGGCCAAATTTTCATCCTTTGCTGTTTGATTGTACAGAGCCCCATGCGCCTTAATATGATGTAGCTTGACCTCCTCACTTTGCAAAACCTCCATAAAGGTTTTCATCTGATCCCGGATGCTGTTCTGTAGTTCTTGGGGTGAAATATCCATGACCTCCCTTCCAAAATTCACTTTGTCCGGATAGGAAGGATGCGCCCCTACCTTTATATGATGCTTTTTGGCCAAATTTACAATCCGTCGCATGGTGGTTTCATCTCCGGCATGTCCACCACAAGCAATATTACAGGAGCTTATGTGGGGAAAAAGTAAGGCTTCATTGCCCATTCCTTCTCCCACATCGCAATTAATATCTATAAACCATTTTTTCATCTACAACAATCCGGTTACGGTGAGAATACTTTTCAAGCCTAAAAAAATGGTAAATCCCACAATGCCTACTCCGATAGCATTCTGAGCTGTGGTATTTCTATAAGACCCCATTACTGACTTTCGGTTCACAATCCACAACAACAGAATTGCCATTATGGGCAGTAGTATTCCGTTCGCCATCTGGGCAAATTGGATGACTTGAATAGGTTTTATATCAAACGATAAAAAGAAAACTCCACAGAACAATATAAAGCTCCAAACCATTTTGAACCTTTTGTCCTGCATTCCCCCACTCCAACCAAAACAACTGCTAGCCACAAAAGCAGCGGCAAGGGATGCGGTTATGGCAGAAGTGACCCCAGCAGCCAATAGACCAATGGCCATAAGATGTACCGCCATTTTTCCAAATAGTGGCTCCAAGCCCTTGGCCATATCCAAAACATGGTTTACATCATCTATAGGTGCCGCAGAAGCGGTGACCAAGATAGCCAAGGATACCAGACCACCCAACCCAATGGAGATGGCCGTATCCCACTTCACCGCTTTCAAGTCTTTATCGGATTTCCATTTTTCCTTTACCAAAGAGGCATGGAGAAAAAGGTTGTAGGGCACCACAGTGGTCCCTACCAAGGCAACAATAGTCAACAAACTGCCTTCGGGCAGACTAGGAACAAACATACCTTGTAATATATCCGAAATGGAAGGCTGGGTCAAAAAAGCACATATCACAAAACATACGCCCATTAGAGCAACCAATCCCACAAAAATCCGCTCCAACAATTTATAATTGCTGAACCAAAGCAAAAGAAAGATTGCAACTCCCACTAAAAGTGGATAAAAAGGCATTAGTGATTTATCGGGAAAAAGTTGTTCAAGTCCCAAGGTGGCACCGCCAATATTTCCAGCCTCATAAGCTGCATTACCAATTAGAATGGCTCCCAAGACCATCGCTACCACTATTTTTTTTGCCCAAGGACTTGTCAGCTCGTTTTTTACCACATCCACAAGTCCTGTTTGTGCCACTACCCCTATTCTTCCGGCCATTCCCTGAAGTGCAATCGTGGCCAGAATGGATACGAACAAAGCCCAGATAAGGGCATAACCAAACCGAACCCCTGCCAAAGTACACATGGCAATGGTACCGGGGCCCACAAATGCTGCAGCCACCAAAACCCCTGGGCCAATTTTTTTCCACATATCCGTGTTGATTTCTTGGCGTTCAAAATAAGAGGATATTGGGAGAAATGCTGCATTTCATCCAAAAAAATGCATTTCGTCTAAAAGTGGAGTGTTTTATATCGACAATTTATACGATAATGGAAAAGCAAAAGTTATAATAATCCCAAATCATACATAGACCTAAACCGAACAAATACTTATGACATGTAAGGATTGCGCCAGAAGTATCGGACACGAACAATACAGGGAATCTTTAGACTCCCTAAGTGTAGCACTTTGCGAAAGACATACCAGACTCATTAAAAGGGTCATCCTAAATAACAATACCCCATTAGAGGCCATACAACTCTTTTACGCACTAAAAGAAGCTGGGGCCAACCCCATGTTGGAATGGTGGGATGGCAAACGCTCCGTGGACATTGCCATTTCCCGGGTAAAACTCAATATAGAAATAGACAAAGACTACAATATGATAACCCATGAGCAAGCCATCAACGACTTAGAAGATGCCATGCACTCGTTTAAAAATGGGTTTACAACCATACGGATTCCCCATTTAGCCGTGAAGTACTATCTTGAAGATACCGTTCAGAATATTTTGGGGATCATCTCTGGTCTTAAAGCAAACATCAAGGCTATCTAGTTGCAAAACTGCAACTTGTTGTCCAACTTGGTTTCCTTATATTCCAAAATGTTGATGACAATGGGGTCTTCCCCAATGTTCTCCAAATCGTTTATATAGTTTTTCCCCCGATACTCAAAATATTCAGTATCCCCTGGATCCAACTTAACCATGTCTATTTTGCCATTCCCGTAACGGGTCAAGGCCAATCCACCTGTTGTACACACCCAACCATAATTGGTATTGTGCTTTCTAAAAGGAATCCGTTGCCGTGGTGCCAGGCGTAGCTCCCATAATTTCACACTTTCATTTTCAAACACCAACCGATCGCTCAACGATTGTGTAATTTCTTGATGCAGCAACTCATCTATCTTCTCTTGCTCCCATGGGTCGAAATTTCCTGCAGGATTCAACTCTACACATTGCATTACAGTACACTAATTTAAAAACGGCTGCAAAATTATTGTATAATTCTTTCAATAACCGATTGAAAAACAATGTTTAACGTATTTTTTGCACTTTTGCCGTTTTTTTCGAGTTTTTTTATCATTTTGAATACGAAGTCCTTATAACCTTTTCTATTCATTCAAGGAAATCACCCTAACCACCCCTCACGATCTAAACTTCTGTATTGAATAGCTTCGGAAATATGGTTTTCTTTTATATGGGAAGCATTCTCCAAGTCAGCAATGGTTCTAGATACTTTTAATATCCTATCATAGGCCCGTGCAGAAAGGTTCAACCGCTTCATGGCCATTCTCAAAAGTTCTCTGGACGGATTGTCCAAAACGCAGAATTTTCTAATGTTCTTGGGGCCCATCTGCGCATTGTAATGTATACTTTCCTTATCCCTAAACCTTTGAATCTGTATTTCTCGTGCTGCCATTACACGCTTTCTAACCATAAAGCTATCCTCTCCGTTCCTTTCCTCTGATAGCTTATCGAAAGGCACTGGGGTCACCTCAATATGAATGTCGATTCGGTCCAACAAGGGCCCTGATATCTTGCCAAGGTATCGTTGCATTTCTGCTGGGGATGAAGTCACCGGGGCATCCGGATCATTGAAATATCCTGAAGGACTTGGGTTCATGCTGGCCACCAACATAAAACTACTGGGGTAAGTTACGGTGTATTGGGCCCTGGCTATGGTGACTTCCCTATCTTCCATGGGTTGCCTCATTACTTCCAACACCCTTCGTTCAAATTCCGGAAGCTCGTCCAAAAAAAGTATTCCATTATGGGCCAAGGAAATTTCACCGGGCTGTGGATAACCTCCTCCGCCTACCAATGCAGCACTGCTTATGGTGTGGTGTGGATTCCTGAAAGGTCTTTGGCTCATCAAGCCTTGATTTTTAACCTTCCCCACCACACTATGGATTTTAGTAGTCTCCAAGGCCTCTTGCAAGGTCATTGGTGGTAATATGGAAGGTAGTCGCTTGGCCAACATGGTCTTTCCCGCTCCCGGTGGTCCTATCAAAATAATATTATGCCCGCCAGCTGCCGCAATTTCCATGCATCGTTTTATGCTCTCTTGCCCCTTTACATCGGCAAAATCGAATTCCGGATGGTCTATATTGTTGTAAAATTCCTTTTGGGTATCTACTATGGTTTGATGCAGTGGGGTTCCGCAATCAAAATAATCAATTACTTCCTTAATGTTCTCTACACCATAAACTTCCAAACCATTGACCACTGCGGCCTCGGAAGCATTGTCCTTGGGAAGGATAAATCCTTTAAATCCTTCCTTTTGTGCTTTTATGGCAATGGGCAGGGCACCTTTTATGGGCTGAAGGCTCCCGTCCAACGAAAGCTCACCCATGATCAAATAATCTTCAATACCATTGGATTTAATTTGTTCTGAAGCCGTCAATATCCCCAAAGCTAAGGTAAGATCATAGGCAGAACCTTCTTTTCGCATATCGGCTGGGGCCATGTTGATCGTAATCTTCTTACCGGGAATTTTGTAACCAATATTCTGCAGAGCTGCAGCTATCCGATAATTACTTTCCTTGATGGCATTGTCGGGCAAGCCGACTAAATGGTAACCCACGCCTTTATCAATATTTACTTCTACAACAATGGTTGTTGCCTCGATGCCAAATACGGCGCTTCCATAGACTTTTATGAGCATTTGGGACTTCTTGTTAAATCATCCCAAAAAGTAAATAATCTCTATCAACAATTATCCCCCGTTTGACGGATACCGGGTTCCCAGTTGACGTAAGCCTATTTAGAACCAACGGATTTTTTTAACGACATCATTCTTTAGTGAAGATAAGTACGGATTCCGCAGTACTTTCAATCTCTTCTTGGTTCATCATCATTTTTCGGAACTTGCCTTGTGCATACATTTCCGCCTGATCTTTGTAGTGTTTGCTGAACGGGTTACCTGATTGCCCTGTGGGCAAAATGCTGATACTGTTCTCTATATCTGAAAAATCAACAATACGTCTGGTAGACGGCCCAGAGTTTACTTTGTAAAGCCCTGTGCTATCGTAGGGGAAAGCTAAATTGTTGATAACCTCACGGCTTCCTTCAACCGAGAACGGCCCCACATTGAAGTATTTTCGCAGTGATTCCACCTGACCTATTGGGTGCGGATGTTCCAATGTATGAACCTTGTCCCATGTCCATTGGCTGGGATCAGGACCAAAGTCCTCTACCAGGGAAATCCATGCATCCGAAAAAGATTTTAAGACTATGTCCCTGCGGGTTTCCACCACATCCTTGGTGTTCACATTATCCCACCACTGCCCTTCGGCCATATTAGCGCCCCATGCAATCTGTCGTTTAAAGAGATGAGTTGCCAAAAACTTATTGAACATTTCTTCACCCATCTCATCTTCCATGGTATTCTTTACAGTAAAATATTCGCATCTGTGGTATAAGGTAGGTACCGTACTGTTCAAGGAGTAACGGCCATCCCAGTTTTTTAGGGAATCTACCTGTACCAATTGTTCCTTGGTAAGCAAGGTTACATCGAACATTTTGATTAGTTCTGTGATCAAGGAAGGATTAACGGAAGAGGTAACATCCAATATCATCTCAGATGCAGTGGTTTTATCCCAATCATTCTTAGCATCCAATAATTGCACAATGCGTTTAGCCCTGTTCTCGGGCAAATAATATCCTGGATAAAGCTGTCCGGCTATCGAATCTGGTTGATTGTTGGCAGAATACACATAATGCCAAGGCGGATTGATCGCACTTGGGTTTTCCGAAAAGTCTATATAATGTAATGGCTCTTCTTTCCCTGTTGCTCCATCCAAAATAAATTTTGTGGACAAGCTATCAGGCATTTGGTAGAGTTTTGCCGCAGCCCACCAGGCCACATTGCCTTCTGAATCCCCATACATAATGTTGAGTCCTGGAGCGTGAATTTTGGGCAAGGCATTTTTAAACTCATCTAAATTAGCGGCATGGCTTATTCCGTATAGGGCATCCAAAACCTCATTCTTGGGCTTTGTATAGACCCAGGACATGGATACAGGCCTTTCTTGTGAAATCTGGTCAGCAATGCCATTTAAGACAGGGCCATGGTGCGTCTTTTTGTACGTAAAGGATATATCTTCACCATCTTTCACCTTGATGGTCTTGTTCACATACTCAAAATCCAACCATGTATTGGCAACCTTGTATTTTGTACTATCCGATGGGTGTACTTCTTCATAATAAAAATCAATATCATCATTTTCGAACATGGTCATTCCATAGGCCAAGTTCCTATCATGGGCCAAAATTGGAAACGGAATGCCCGCCATATGATATCCGTACTTTTCGTAATTTGGGGCGTTTACATGCGCCTCGTACCACACAGAAGGCTGAGCAAAACCAATATGGGGGTCGTTGGCAAAAATAACCTTGCCGTTTCTGGTTTTTTCAGGCGCAATGACCCAACTATTGCTTCCAATAAATTGAGGTATTGGCAAATTGTCCAATGCTTGGGTTACACTTTTGGTAATATCCACAGCCAATGAATCCATGGGAGTTTTCCGATAATTTTTGATCCATACGGTGGAAGTGTCGGAATCTATAGCCAAATCACGCATGTATTCCTCTCCCAACTTATCGCGCAAACTAGTTAGCAACGGGTCCGTTTTATGAGCCATGGCAAAACTAAAAGCCATATAACCAACTGCATTATAAATGTCTTCCAATATAAAAGGCTCTTTTTCCAATCCAGTGAGATGGAACTCTACAGGGGTCGGCCCTTTTTTTATGAATTCGTTGATTCCCTCAAGGTAGGCCCTGGAAAGCACAACCATTTCACTCTGCATGTTTAGTTGAGCAACTGTTTGGGTGGAATACTCGTCTATACCCAAGGAGAGAAAAAACTTGTCCGTTTTCACCAAATCCTCTCCAAAAACCTCTGAAAGCCTTCCAGTGGCCACACGGCGCAATAATTCCATTTGCCAAAGTCGGTCTTGGGCGTGTACATACCCCAAAGCTTTTACGGCATCCACCTCTGTGCTGGCATAAATATGGGGAATGCCATAGGTGTCATAAAAAACATTCACCTTTTCCTGAAGTCCAGGTAAAGTCTTTTCCCCAGAATAATCAGGTTTAAGTGAGTTGACAAAAATAAGCGCTCCAACGGTTATGAGCAGTAGCAAAATGGCTATTGCCCAGAGTACCTTTTTTATCTTTTTCATGGAATTTTGGTTAAGCTAATTAGCATTCTAAGGTAAGTTTATTTTCTTGAATGCATTAAAAACCAACTAAAAATAACTGTTATTTATTCATGGAAAGTTGATGCTTCTCCAGTCCTGAACGCAACCATTTTTCATAGGTCTCTACATCAACATATTGCACAGCATCATTTAATATTTCCAAATTTGGGGATAGCAATACGTAATACGGTTGCGATGCGGCATTAAAGTTAATGGTCTGGAAGGTCCCCCACTTTTGACCAATGGTTTCTATGGTTTTTATTCTTCCGGAATCGTACTGAAAATCAAACTTTTCGGAGTCGGGAAGCTCTTTTCGGTCATCTACGTAAAGTGAAATAAGAACATACTCATCCTTCAACAGAGGATATATACTGGAATGGCTCCATACATTTTCCTCCATCTTTCTACAATTCACACAAGCCCAACCTGTAAAATCCAACAAAATGGGCTTATTGACTTCTTTGGCATACGCAACGCCTTCGTCAAAATCCTTGAAGCAATCCAATCCCAATGGACAATCGCTCTCGGTTTGGGAAACACTATAAAAATCAGGAGGTGGAAAACCACTCAAAAGTTTTAATGGTATAAGATTGAAGATCCCCAGCACCAAGTATACCGAAAATGCCAATCCGAAAAGACCGAACATTTTGCGGGTAGCGGACAATTTTTGTTTGGGACCATCGTGTGGAAAGCGGAACAACCCAAAAAGGTAAAGGGTCATGAGCACAAATAGTACAATCCAAATACCCAAGAAAATCTCTCTTTTGAATATTCCCCAATTACCTACCAAATCTGCATTGGAGAGGAACTTGAAGGCCAAGGCCAGCTCCAAGAAACCTAAAACCACTTTTACGGTGGTCATCCATCCCCCAGACTTGGGCAAAGAATTCAACCACGCCGGAAAAAGGGCGAAGAGCGCAAAGGGTAAGGCCAATGCTAGGCCAAAGCCTACCATGCCCACAGTTAAATTGGTGGCCACATCACCATCAGCGAGGGTTGTACTCCCCAAAAGCCCTCCTAAAATTGGCCCCGTACATGAAAAGGATACAATGGCCAAAGTCAAAGCCATAAAAAAGATTCCCAAACCTCCTCCTACTTTTGATGAGGCTGAATCCATCTTATTGGCCCATGAACTGGGTAGAGTGAGTTCATAATAACCGAAAAATGAAAAAGCGAAAACCACAAAAATGACAAAGAAGAAGACATTAAGCCAAATATTGGTGGCTATGGTATTCAATACTTGTGAGTCTACCGAATTGAATACGTGAAAGGGCAAACTCAACAAGAAATAAATCAACACAATAAAAAATCCGTACAAAACGGCGTTGGCAATTCCTTTTGATTTCTGTTGTGATTGTTTGGTAAAAAATGATACCGTCAATGGAATCATAGGAAAAACACAGGGCGTGAGCAAGGCAATAAGCCCTCCTAAAAATCCTAGACCAAATATCATCCACAAATTGGATTTTCCATCCGCTCCACCAAGTCCTCCTTGATTCAATAAAGATTTGTTCTTTAGTTCCACTCGAAGTGATTCGCCCAAGGCCAGGCTGCGCTCATCCAATTCTTTTTTGGTTTCAGCAAATGCATTGCCATCCAACGAAATTTGGAACAATACATCTTTGGGAATACAGACTTCTTTGCAAATTTGATAAAAGAGATTGACCGATATCTGTCGAATAGCTGGATTGAGCAGTTTTATTTTCTGGGTAAAAATGGCCTCTTTTTTGAAAAAGGTCTCCTCTACTTCAAAAATATCACTGTATTCTTTAATGGTTTCACTCTCAGAAGTTTTACCAATAAGTTCGTAATCCTCTCCAGCCTTTTCAAAGGTGAACTCACTGGGTAAAGAACCCCCTTCGGCAGTATATTGGGAATACACATGCCAACCATCCATGATCTTGCCTTTAAAGACCAATTCGTACTCGGTGTCCGATATTTTTTTTACTTCATGACTCCAAAGTGCAGGGTCTGCATCTGTTTGCGCAGAAAGGGCAAGGGTAGTAATAAAAAAACCAAATACAAGTAAAAAATACCTCATGTAACCAGTGTAATCTTTAAAATATCCTTGGTTGAATCCTCAACCTTGAACCGTTTGTCCGCCCTTCTTCCCACAACCCAGGCAATAGTATCGTTGGAACATAGCAACCATTGCTTTTCTTTGGAAATAACATCCACTTTTTCATCCTTGAAAAATTTGGACAATTTCTTCTTTCCATCCATTCCGTAGGGATAAAAGTAGTCGCCTTTTTCCCAATTCCTTAACAATAACGGGAAGTTTAACTTTTCCTTATCCAAATAGATGGTGTTTCTTCCTGTGTTTTCAATGGTTTTAACGTTTTCAAACCGAAGACTGATGGGGTTTTCCGTTTCCGTTACTTCTTCCGAAATCCAAAACACCTGTTCCAGTGTGGTTTCAATCGGCGATAAAATCAGATGGGTACGGTCTTTTACCAAACGATGGGTCTTGGAACGCACTTCCTTACCACTCATGGCATTCAGCAAATCTTTGACATCGTTCCATTCGGTAAAACCATATTCATGCAGTAGTCCATACAAATAAGATTCCAAGGGGACCAACCTTGCTAGTTCCGCCACCTCTATTTTGACGGTATCCCCATGCCTCATGAACAGCTTAGTCCTGATATCCTCCATGTAATTGTGCACCAAAGACTTGGTCTGCTCTAAATGGGATTGGGTCCGTTTAAAGTTTTCCAAAAAAGAAGGATGCAATGTTTTAAGTTGGGGCACGATATCCAATCGGATTTTATTGCGAAGGTATTTACTCTCCGCATTGCTGCTGTCCTCCCTCCATTCCAATGTATTTTCCTTGGCATAATCCAAGATTTCTTGCCTTGAAAAGTTTAACAAGGGGCGAATTACTTTTTCATTCCGGATGGGAATCCCCGTAAGCCCTTCAATGCCCGTTCCCCGAGACAGATTGATTAAAAAGGTTTCCAAATCGTCATCGGCATGATGTGCCGTCAATACAAAATGGAACTTCCCTGTTCCCAGAAGCTCCTTGAACCATTGGTAGCGCATCTCTCTTGCTGCCATTTGAATGGACCCTCTATGTACTTCGGCATATTTTTCCGTATCAAACTGATTGGTAATCACCTTCACCCCCAACTTTTCACCAAGCTCTTGGACAAAAGTTTCATCTGCGTCGCTTTCATCCCCCCTCAATTGAAAGTTGCAATGGGCCAAGGTTACCTTCAAACCCGATGAGGTACACAACTGGGCCAATACCACACTGTCCACTCCTCCACTACAGGCCAATAAAAGTGGTCTTTCCCTTAGGAGAGGGAGATTGGAATTGATATGTTCAGTGAACCGTTTCAGCATGACACAAAAATAGCAATAAAGATCAGCTCGCTTCCAAGACGTTTCGCATGGCTTTGGCTTTTAGCAAACATTCTTGGTATTCCTTTTCGGGGTCCGACTTTGCCGTAATGGCACTACCTACCGAGTAGGACACATAGTTGTTGGTGGCATTGTATAGAATGCTTCGGATGACCACATTAAAATCGAAATCCCCTTTGGGGTCAAAATAGCCTACAGCGCCACTGTACAAGCCTCTTTTGGTTTCTTCCAATTCCTCAATGATCTTCATGGCCGAAATCTTCGGTGCCCCAGTCATGCTACCCATGGGAAAGGTCTCTTCAATAAGCTCGACCGGATTTTTGTCTTTTGGCATAGTGGCAACTACCGTCGAAATCATCTGATGCACTTGCTTGTAAGGATATACTTTGCATAACTCTTCAACAAAAACACTTCCTTTTAGCGCACTTTTTGAAAGATCATTGCGAACCAAATCGGTGATCATGATATTCTCTGCACGCTCCTTTTCATCTTGGGTCAGTCGCTGCTTTAGCTTTTCATCTTCCTTCTTATCCCTACTTCGGGGTGCAGTACCTTTAATTGGCTGGGAAATAACTGTTTGTCCTGTCTTTTTTAAATAGCGCTCTGGTGAAGCACAGAGAAGATATCTCTCGTTCAACCGCATAAAGCTGGCAAAAGGAGGTCGTGAAATGGTATTCAGGCGCTTGTAAGTTTCCCAAGGGTCTATGATGCTATCTTCAGCATAAAACTCCTGGCAGAAATTGGCCTCGTAAATATCACCGCGATGGATATGCCCCAGAAAACGGTTGGCTTTTTCAAAGTAGGCATCCTTGTGGATACGCATTTTTATTCGGATGGGAGTGGATGCGATTCTCTTTTCTTGCAACACTCCCCTATTTGACAAAAGTTGTTCGTAATCACTTTCAATGTCCTCATCACAATGCTCCAAATACAAGAAGGTCAATTCTTTTCCGTTGAGCAATATGATCTTTTCAGGCTGAAAAAACTGCAAGGTCTGAAATCCCAATCCATCAAAATTATGGGAATACAAGTCTTCCAATTCATTTTTAAGGTCGTATGAAAAATACCCAAACAACCAATCTCGATCATCCCGAACAATATTCTTTAGTCCTTGCAATGAATTGATATCCTTTAGATCGTCTGTCTGGCGAGAAACAGCCAAAACCGCATCATAGGAGTGGTAATCATTACGATGGTCATTGTCATCCAACCATACAATCTTTTCATAATCCCTGATCCAGTGTAACAAGGACTGCTTAATAGTGTCTGGGTCGGAAATTGTATACGTTCGTTGCTTTCGCAAGGGTCGCTTATTGAAGTGTTTCTAGAAAGGTGTCCAAAGCGGTAAGGTGCTCTTCTTTAAATTCGGCATTGACAATGGCCCCAGACCCAAAATTTTCATGGAATGAAGGCAGGGAAAATGTCGATACAATCTCTGCACCAAACCTTGGCAACATATTTTCAATGACCCCCAAAGAACCTATACCACCTCGTTTGCCTCCTGAGGTCGACATTAAAAAAACCTTTGTTCCTTCCAAAAATTTACGGTCAATGCGGGATAGCCAATCCAATACATTCTTAAAGTAAGCCGAAGGATTTCCATTGTGCTCGTTCACAGAAAGAATAAGGGCATCCGCTTGCTGAACAATGTTCTTTAATTCGACCAAAGCATCTGGATAACCGTTCTGCTTTTCATCATCCTCACTGAACATAGGGTAGGGATGTTTAGCCATGTTTATCTCCTGAATATCATGGGTTTGCACCAATGAAGTGGTATATTGAACCAATTTAAAATTGATGGAAGTTGAAGAATTGCTTCCGGCGAGTGCCAAAATTGCAGCCATTACAAGAAATATTTGATTGTTTCGCTAAAATACCCCAATTGATGAACAGATGCGACTATTTTGTATAATTTTGCCCCGAAAAGCATCCAAACCTATTGCTAAACAAGTATATAGGATAGCCGAAGACAAATGAAAGCACAGACCAACAGATTGTTTTTTATCGATGCCATGCGGGCTTGGGCCATTTTAATGATGCTCCAAGGGCATTTCATTGATGGGCTTTTGGACCCCGTTTACAGGGATACAGAAAACGCTGCATTCAATGTTTGGTTGTATTTCAGGGGCATCACCGCGCCTGTTTTCTTTACGGTATCTGGTTTTATTTTCACTTATTTGCTGATTCGGATACCCCAAAAAGGATTCAATAATCCCAGAGTTGCAAAGGGTGTCCGCCGCGGATTACAGCTTCTTTTGATAGGGTATTTGCTTCGTTTAAATGTTTTGGGACTTTTCAAGGGACAACTGTACAACGCTTTCTATTTGGTAGATGTGCTGCACTGCATTGGTCTTTCCATTTTGGCATTGATTGGGGTCTATCTTCTTGCAAGCAAGCGAAAACCATATCTTTTCCCAACGTTGTTACTGGGGATTACCTTGGTATTATTTCTTTTTGAACCCGTGTACAAACAGTGGTCGTTTTCATTTTTGCCCAATGCTCTTGCCAACTATTTCACCAAGACCAATGGCTCGGTATTTACCATATTTCCTTGGTTGGGATATGCTACACTAGGAGGATTTGTTTCGGTGCTCTTTACCCGATTCAAAGATTTTAAATATTTATATACTGTAGGCATTCCTTTGGCAACAGTGGTGGGATATTTGCTGATTTATCATTCATCAGGTGCATTTACATCCCTATATAAAATTACGGGATGGGAGTTTTTTGGATTGATTCCTTTGAACAACTACCTCTTCATTAGGCTTGGGAATGTCTTTATCGTTTTTGCCGTGTTCATGCTCCTACGGAAATTCTTGACCAACCGTACCATTTTGAACATTGGTGCCAGCACATTGTCCATTTATGTGATCCACTTTATAATTCTCTACGGCAGTTTTACCGGATTGGGGCTCTATCGCTTTTTCAACCATTCCCTTGCTCCACAGATAGTGATTCCAGGGGCAGTCCTTTTTATGGTGGTCTGTACCTATCTGGCCTTGAAATACAACCAACATGAAGTAGAAATCAAATCACAGATTACGTGGGTTATGGCTTCCGTGAAACGTCAAGCCATTGATATGAAAGAGACTTCAATAATTCCCCTGTTCAGGGAACTTTCCATCCGTGCACGATTGGTATTGCGCAGATTTCTACGTACCGTTAGGGGCTAAAAAAAGCCCAAAACGTCAACGATTTTACTCGATGACCCTTTGGGCAAAATTTCATACAGCCTTTGGCTGAAACTATATTTTAAACATGTAAGGCCCTATCAGCCGTAGCGGCCAAAGCAGCTTCCTTAACGGCTTCTGCGAATGTTGGGTGGGCATGACTCATTCGGGCAATGTCTTCTGCAGATGCCCTGAATTCCATGGCAGTGACCCCTTCCGTGATCAAATCCGCGCTTCGGGCGCCAATCATGTGCACCCCTAGCACTTCATCGGTCTTTTTATCGGCCAAAATCTTTACAAATCCATCAATGTCCATACTGGCACGGGCACGACCCAAGGCACGCATGGGGAATTGACCCACTTTATATTCCACACCAGCTTCCTTGAGCTGTTCTTCGGTTTTACCTACCGCAGCAACTTCGGGCCAGGTGTATACTACGCCGGGAATCAGATTATAATCGATATGTGGTTTTTGACCTGCCAACAATTCTGCTACCAAAGTTCCTTCTTCCTCTGCCTTGTGGGCCAACATGGCTCCACGAATCACATCCCCGATAGCGTAAATGTTGGATACATTGGTCTGAAGGTAATCGTTCACCTCCACTCTACCGCGGTCATCCAACTTCACTCCGGCAGCTTCAACGTTCAGTCCGTCTGTGTATGGTCTTCTTCCTACACAGACCAAACAGTAGTCTCCCGTAAAGGTGACTTCCTCTCCTTTTTTGTTGTCGGCCTTTACAATGACCTCGTCGCCTTTACGCTCCACAGATTTTACCTTGTGGGATAGGTTAAAGCCTACTTTTTGCTTCTTCATCACCTTCATCAATTCTTTGGAAAGCGCCCCATCCATTCCGGGAATAATGCGGTCCATGAATTCCACTACGGTCACTTCGGCACCAAGACGCTTGTATACCTGACCCAATTCCAGTCCAATGACCCCGCCTCCAATAACAATCATGTGCTTGGGAACTTCTTTCAGTTTCAATGCCTCTGTTGACGTAATAACCCGTTCCTTATCAATTTTGATGAAAGGCAATGTGGATGGCTTGGAGCCAGTAGCAATGATGGTATGTTTTGCTTCAATGGTCTCTTTTTTGCCATCAGCTTTGTCAATGTTGATGTGGGTGGCATCCTTAAAACTGCCTAAACCTTCATAAACATCAATCTTGTTTTTATCCATCAAGAATTGAATTCCCTTGGTGGTCTGGTCCACAACACCCTGCTTACGGGCGATCATTTGTTCCAAGTTCACCTTTATCTCTCCGGGAATATCGATTCCGTGTTCCTCAAAATGTTTTACGGCATCTTCGTAATGATGCGACGAGTCCAAAAGGGCTTTGGATGGAATACAGCCTACATTTAGACAGGTTCCCCCCAAGGTGGCATATTTCTCAATTATTGCAGTTTTCATTCCCAGTTGGGCACAACGGATTGCCGCTACATAGCCTCCGGGCCCAGAGCCAATAACGGCCACATCATATTGATTCATAGTAAATGCTTAGAGATAATTATTCTTTCGATTATCAACTACAAAAATAACAATGTTTCTGTGATAGACCATGCATTTTTCCTTAACATATCCGGGTAAAAAAGTTGGGGGTCTTCCTGGCGGAACAACTATACTGGAGCCAATGGGAATTTAATGGCACCGTAGCATCCCAACCATAATCCGCCTAAGAGTGAAAGATGCACTCCCGACTCAAACCACAAAGGTCCACCCCATTGGCCACAAAGTGCCACCATGGACAGTTTTCCAACAATAAAGAGCGAAATAATAAAATGTGGCCAAAGATTATCCCGGACCACTATCAATGAAGAAATGAAACCTGTGAGAACGGCCGAGGTAAACATGGCCAATGTGCCCAATGTCAAATCCAATGTAGAGGAAGAGCAAAAACTCATCCCATCAAACAAAATATCTTGGGAAAGTGTGGTGTACAGGGACAAACATAGCCCTCCAATGACCGTGGCCAACACGGTAAGAAACAATCGGGTACGGGTTTTCATGACGGAAAAAGAAGTCTTTTGATGGTTGTTCGTTTTTTGATATCGCAAAAATTACACATCCTATTATACCGAAAGCCGTTTTTTAACACCGATTTAGGTTAAAGTTTGCTAAATATGTACCGATGGGCTGTTTTTCACCTCGTTGATAACAAACGAACTCTGCGTATTTCCAATATTGTTGATAGTGGTTAGCTTGGTCAACATGAACTCGCGGTAGCTTTTCATATCCTCAGCATGGATCTTTAAAATGTAGTCATAGTCGCCCCCCACATGAAAGCATTCGGATACCTCTTCCAACTTGAGGATTTCCCGTTCAAATTTCAATACATTTTCCTTGGTATGTTGCACCAACCGTATCTGACAGAGCACCATAAAATCGCGCCGTACCTTCTCCTTGTCCACCAAGGCCACATAGTTTGTGATTACCCCATTGCGCTCCAATCTTCTTATGCGTTCATACACTGCTGTTTTGGAAAGTTGTAAGCTATCCGCATATTGTTTTGTTGTTTTCTTGCAGTCTTCCTGAAGCAAGTGTACCAACTGTATATCTGTTGCATCGAGTTCCATCCTGATGAATTTTCTGTTTCCGATTGAATATTACATTAAAAATAGAATATAAATCTTAAATAGAAACTTTATATAGATCTAAAATCTAAATAACAACATAAATGTTGACTTAATACCCACATTTGAATACTTTTCACCTAAAATTATCATACAATGGACTATAAAGCATCGGAACACATCCAAGACCTTCAATATTTTGGTGAATTTGGTGGGGTAAACCCATCCATATCAGATTCTTCCACCTATACATTTCTTTCCGCAAAGACCATGTTCGACACCTTTGAGGGCAATACCGAAGGTTGCTATCTGTACAGCAGACACTCCTCCCCATCCAATCTGTATTTGGGCGAAGCCATGGCCCAGCTGGAAGGCACGGAATCGGCCAATGTGTTTGCCAGTGGAATGGGTGCCATCAGCGCTGTGGTTTTTCAACTTTGCGATACGGATGACCATATTGTTTGCAGTAGGACCATTTACGGAGGCACCTATGCCTTTTTGAAAAACTTTGTGAAGAAGTTCAATATTTCCACATCCTTTATAGATATCACCGACTTGGACATGGTGGAGCAATCCATCACCCCAAAAACCAAAATGATCTATTGCGAAGCCATCAGCAATCCCCTGTTGGAAGTAGCGGACATCGCAGCCCTTTCCAAATTGGCCAAGAAACATGGTATTCCTTTGGTGGTGGACAATACCTTCTCCCCTTTGAACATTAACGCGGCCCAATTGGGTGCAGACATTGTCATCCACAGTCTTACCAAGTTCATCAATGGCAGCAGTGACTGCGTAGCGGGGGCGGTTTGTGCTTCAAGCGATTTCTGTCTTGGGTTGAAAGATGTGAACAACGGAGCAGGAATGCTCATGGGAAGCACGTTGGACAGTCTTCGGGCGGCATCCATCCTCAAAAATATGCGTACACTGCATATCCGCATCAAAAAGCACAGTGAAAATGCTTTGTACTTAGCTCAACAATTTGAAAAGGATGGTTTAAAAGTAGTCTATCCAGGATTGGAAAGTCACCCTGGTCACAAGTTGATGAAATCCCAAATGAACCCTGAATATGGTTTTGGCGGGCTGCTCACTTTGGATGTAGGCTCTGTGGATCAAGCGAACGCCCTAATGGAACTTATGCAAACCCAAAAATTGGGTTATTTGGCAGTAAGCCTCGGTTTCTACAAGACCCTCTTCAGTGCATCAGGCAGTTCTACCTCTTCAGAAATTCCCATGGAGGAACAGGAGGCGCTGGGATTGTCGCAAGGACTTATCCGTTTTTCAATTGGATTGGACAACAACATCCACCAGACCTATTTGGCCATGAGGAGCTGTATGGAGAAATTGGGGATTCTAAACCTATCACCATCAGCCATTGATTAAAGGATAAAAAGCGGTTTGGAGAACAAGGTTCAAAATCGTAATATTACCTCTTAACAAACTCAGACCACATGCCAAACAAAGAGGAAAAACCAAAGTACAGACAGGATGAACATATTGTTGAAAATAAGGAACTGACCATTGGGGAAGCCTTGATTCCTGTTTTTGCGCTGGTAGCCATGTTGGCCTATAACGTTTATGTTTTTGGTGATGACGCCCTGAGCGGTTCCAACCAGTTCATCCTTCTTATGGGAGGTGCCATGGCAGCCATTGTGGGTTTTTTCAACAAGGTATCCTACAAACAAATGATTGCCGAAGTGGCCGAGAATGTGCGATCCACTACCGGGGCCCTGCTCATTTTATTGATGGTAGGCGCCCTTTCGGGAACTTGGCTCGTCAGTGGTATTATTCCGGCCATGATCTATTACGGCCTCCAAATATTGAATCCAACCATATTTTTGGCAGCCTGCGTAATTATTTGCGCCATCATTTCCATTGCCACGGGAAGCAGCTGGACTACAGCCGCAACGGTGGGTATTGCCTTGGTGGGCATTGGTGAAGCCTTGGGCATTTCTTTGGGAATGACAGCTGGTGCGGTACTTTCAGGAGCTTATTTTGGAGATAAAATGTCCCCTTTGAGCGACACTACCAACTTGGCCCCTGCCATGGCGGGTGGCGAATTGTTTTCCCACATTCGATATATGGCACTGACCACCGTACCCACTATCACCGTAACCTTATTGGTGTTCATTATTATGGGCTTTACCATTGAAACCAAAGGAGGTGCCGATACTGGTGCTATCCTTGAAACCATTGGGAGCACCTTCAATGTTAGCGGTTGGTTGTTCTTGGTACCTGTTGTGGTGATTTTTTTAATCGTTAAAAAAGCGCCTCCTCTTTTGGCCTTGTTAATAGGAACTTTATTGGGCGGCGCCTTCGCATTGATTTTTCAGCCGGATATTGTCACCTCCATTAGTGGTAGCGAAAACCTCACCTTTGAATCGGGATACAAAGGCATCTTAAATGCCATCACCGTGGACACTTCCATTGCCACGGACGACCCTGCTTTAAACGACCTATTCTCCTCGGGAGGAATGGCGGGCATGCTGGACACCATTTGGCTCATAGTCTGTGCCATGGTCTTTGGCGGCATCATGGACGGCATAGGTGCCTTGGAGCGCATCACCGAATCCTTATTGAAAATGGCCAAGACCACATTTGGGCTTTTTGCCAGTACCGTGGGCAGTTGTTTGGCGCTCAATGTAACCGCATCAGACCAATATCTGGCCATTGTGGTCCCTGGAAAGATGTTTTCCAAAGCATATCGGGAACGTGGTCTGGCCCCAGAAAATTTAAGTAGGTCCCTTGAAGATTCAGGAACCGTGACCTCTGTTCTGGTGCCTTGGAACACCTGTGGTGCCTACCATAGCGGCGTATTGGGCGTTGGTGTTATGGAATATGGGATTTATGCGGTCTTCAATTGGTTGAGTCCGTTCATGACCCTATTGTTCGCCGCATTCAAGATTAAAATCAAAATGTTGACCGAAAAGGCTACGGCATAAAAATTTATGGCCTCATTTTTACCCTAGGGCCATTTCTTTGCGAAATTGCAATTTTTCACCCTTCGTAATTGTTGGATTTTTAAAAATCCGCTGCTTTTTTTACACCATAAGTTAGGGTTATCCATCCATAGGAAATACTGATTTTTTCCTTGGGGAAAGCCATTTCCCTGCGCTAATTTTGCAGTATAACCTATATAAAAAAACACAAGAATGACATTAGTCGGAAGAAAATTTCCAAACATCGAAGTAAATGCCATTGATGAATTGGGCGACACTTTCAAAATCAACATTTTAGAAAAAGCCAAGGCTGAAAAGAAGAAAATTTTGCTTTTCTGGTACCCAAAGGATTTCACCTTTGTTTGCCCAACGGAGCTACACGCTTTTCAACAACATTTGGCCGAATTTGAAAAAAGGAACACTTTGGTGATTGGCGCATCTTGCGATACTGCAGAGGTACACTTTGCTTGGTTAAACACTGCAAAGGACAATGGTGGGATTGAAGGAGTAACGTATCCTATCGTTGCCGATAGCAATAGAAACTTGGCCAAGGCTTTGGGCATTTTGGATATTACCAACGAAGATTATAATGAGGAAACCGATTCTGTTCTTGTTGAAGGAGACAATGTAACCTACAGGGCCACATATTTGATTGATGAAGAAGGTACTGTTTTCCATGAGGGCATCAACCACATGCCCCTTGGTAGAAATGTAAAAGAATTCATCCGTTTGGTGGATGCATTTGCCCACGTACAGGAAAAAGGTGAGGTATGTCCCGCCAACTGGGAAGAAGGTAAGGAAGCCATGAACGCCAACCGTGACGGAGTAGCGGAATATTTGGCTAACCACGTAAACTAAGGGTCATGATCATAGAATTGGAAAAAGATAACCTAAGCGAGCTTGTTGCCAGTAACGAGTCCGTGGTGGTGCAATACTCTGCATCATGGTGTGGAAATTGCAGGATTATGAAGCCCAAGTTCAAAAAAGAGGCTTCCCTTAACCAAAATGTCACTTTTGTGATGGTTGATGCTGAAAAATTCCCGGAGTCACGGAAAATGGCCAATGTGGACAATCTGCCCACCTTTGCCGCCTTTTCCAAAGGGACATTGAAAAATCAGGTGCAGACCAACAAATATGATGTATTAAAAACTTTGGTCCATGAAGTTGCCCATAATTAAACAGCTGGTCAATTTTGTTGAGGAGCATGATGAAGACTATCTTCTAGAAACTGCAGAAACATTGGAACATATTTGCGATGTTCCCAGTCTAAAAGATGAAGAATTAGACACCATTGGAGAGCTCATCTCCAATATTTATGGCGCTTTGGAAGTATCAAATGAGATAAAGAATGGGACACCAAAAAAAGAAGCCTTAAATGCTTTTATGTCCCGAGTGTTGAGTTCCATCGACAAATAAGCCTTACTATATTTTCTAGTCAAGAACCTTCCCGTAATGCATTATGGGAAGGTTTTTTTTAAGTATTTTTGAGCCTGAACCAAATATATAGTTATGGCTACAGTCACCTTAAAAGGAAATGAAATAAACACCCTTGGAAACCTTCCTGAGAATGGTTCCCAAGCTCCAGAATTTAAACTGACAAAGAACGACCTCTCTCCTGCCTCCCTATCGGATTATGCAGGCCAAAAAGTGGTCTTGAACATATTCCCAAGCATAGACACGGGCACTTGCGCACAATCGGTTCGCCAATTCAACCAAGAAGCTGCCGAACTGGACAACACCATGATACTTTGCATCTCCAAAGACCTTCCTTTTGCCCAAACCCGTTTCTGCGGTGCCGAGGGGATTGATAAAGTAGAAACCCTATCCGATTTCAGGGATGGAAACTTCGGAAAATCCTACAAGGTAGAGTTTACCGATGGCCCATTGCAAGGACTTCTGTCACGTTCCGTGGTGGTGCTCAATGAAAAGGGACAGGTCATCTATTCCGAGCAAGTTTCCGAAACTGTGGACGAGCCCAATTACAAAGCCGCGCTTGAAGCATTGATGGATGCCTAAAGAATCTTTTTTCAAAAATAGGATCCGTAGTATCGGTTATGCGCTCAAAGGCATGTTCCTGCTTTTGCGTACCGAGGCCAGTATTAAAATACAATTTGTCATTGCTTTGTTGATGACAGCCGCAGGGTTTTATTTTGAAATCTCCGCTTTTGAGTGGATTATGCAACTCTTTGCCATTGGATTGGTCATGGGTATTGAAGGAGTTAATACAGCCATTGAAAAAATAGCGGATTACATTCAACCCGATCAAGACCCAAAAATTGGCTTGATCAAAGATATTTCAGCAGGCGCAGTAATGATTGTATCCATTGTGGCCAGTATCATTGGATTGATTATTTACATCCCCAAGTTTGGGTAAGAACATCCAAGACCTTATATAGCAGCGTAAATTTGTAAATTAGCCCCATATCAAAAAGGATTAATGGCAAAGAAAAGGACAAAATCAAAATCCAAACCTACTACTGCCAAAAAGAAGGTAACATTAAAGCCCTCAAAGCAAAACAAGATTATCTTCGGCAGTTTGCTTATTGTGCTCAGCATAGCACTTTTCTTCTCGTTTATGTCCTACTATTTTACATGGCAGGAAGATCAGAGCATACTCTCCGAGTTTGCCCACAGAAATGCGGAAGCCAGTAATCTTTTGAACAAGTTTGGCGCTAGTGTGAGCCACTTTTTCATGTACCAAGGATTTGGGCTGGCTTCGTTCGCCTTCCCCTTATTGCTCGCCGTAACTGGACTTTACTTGTTCTTGGGGTTGAGTGGCAAAGGGTTGATAGGAAAGTGGATTTGGGGTCTAACTGGTATCATATGGATTTCAGTGGCCTTGGGTTTCTTTGCTGCAGAGCAACCCCTTTTGGGAGGGCTTATCGGTTATGAGATGAACGACTTCCTTCAAGATTATACCGGTAAGATTGGAGTCTTCTTGATCTTGATTTTTATGTTGATGGTCATTTTAGTACGACTCTTCAACTTCACGCCTGAAGGAGTTGCCAATTTCTTCCGGTCGCAACAACAAAAAATAAAATCCGATTTTCAAAAGGATACTCCTCCTGTTGAAAATATGGATGAGCTTGATGAACTCAGCGTTCAATTGGAGACAAAGGAAGTAGATATTGCTCCAGTTGTGGATACTTACACCCATAAAAAAGACATACCTCCACTCCAAAATGAAGCAGGACTGGATGTTAACCTCCCCCAAGAAGAAGAGATAGACATTAGCCTTGAAGTTGAAAAAGTAAAGGAAGAAAAGGAGGAAAAAGACATCAAGGCAGAGAAATTGGTCAAGGATTTTGGGGAATTCGACCCAAAATTGGAATTAGGAAACTACAAATTCCCTCCTTTGGAGCTTCTGGAAGCGCATGGTGCATCTGGCGGAATCACCATCAACCAAGAAGAGCTGGAGGAAAACAAAAATCGTATTGTAAGCACCCTAAAGAACTACAAAATTGGAATTGCCCAAATAAAGGCCACTATCGGCCCCACGGTTACCCTCTACGAAATTGTCCCCGAAGCTGGTATTCGTATCTCCAAAATCAAAAATCTTGAGGATGACATTGCCCTATCGTTGGCTGCTTTGGGCATACGTATCATTGCGCCCATTCCAGGAAAGGGAACAGTGGGTATTGAGGTACCCAATAAAAATGCATCCATAGTTTCCATGCGGTCAGTAATAGCCTCCAACAAATTTCAAAAGGCGGAAATGGAACTGCCCATAGCTTTTGGTAAGACCATTAGCAATGAAACCTTTGTGGTAGATTTGGCCAAAATGCCCCACTTGCTTATGGCGGGTGCCACAGGACAGGGTAAATCCGTAGGATTGAATGCTGTGATTACTTCGCTACTCTATAAAAAGCATCCTGCAGAGATCAAATTTGTTTTGGTAGACCCCAAAAAAGTGGAGCTGACCCTCTACAATAAGATTGAACGACATTTTTTGGCCATGCTTCCGGATTCCGAAGAAGCCATTATCACGGACAACACCAAAGTGATCAACACCTTGAACTCGCTCTGTATTGAAATGGACAATCGGTATGAGCTGTTGAAAACTGCAATGGTCCGGAACATTAAAGAATACAATGCCAAGTTCAAGGCCCGTAAGTTGAATCCTAATGATGGACATAAGTTCCTCCCCTATATTGTCTTGGTAATTGACGAGTTTGCAGACCTTATTATGACTGCGGGGAAAGAAGTAGAGACTCCGATTGCCCGTTTGGCGCAGTTGGCAAGGGCCATAGGAATCCATTTGATCATTGCCACCCAACGACCTTCGGTAAACGTAATTACCGGTATCATAAAGGCCAACTTCCCGGCCCGTATTGCTTTTAGGGTGACTTCCAAGATAGACTCCAGAACCATATTGGATGCACAAGGAGCCGACCAATTGATAGGTCGTGGAGACATGCTTTTCACCCAAGGCAATGATGTGACTCGCTTGCAGTGTGCCTTTGTGGACACCCCTGAAGTTGGAAAAATAACCGAATATATTGGGTCGCAACGTGCCTATCCTGAAGCTCATTTACTGCCAGAATATGTAGGAGAAGACTCTGGCACGGGTATTGATTATGATATTTCGGACAGGGATGCTATGTTCCGTGAGGCGGCCGAAGTGATTGTTACGGCCCAGCAAGGATCAGCCTCCCTCATCCAAAGAAAATTAAAGTTGGGGTACAACAGGGCCGGTAGGATCATTGACCAATTGGAAGCCGCCGGAATTGTAGGTCCCTTTGAAGGAAGTAAAGCACGTCAGGTATTGATTCCTGACATTTACTCATTGGAACAATTTTTGGAAAACGAATCAAAATAACGCTATGATCAAAAAGCATATTCTTTTTATTGGACTATTAACCGTTGCATTTTTCTCCCATGCCCAAAGCTCATCCAAGGCAAAAGCCCTGTTGGATGAGGTATATGATAAAGTGAAGAGTTATGACAATATTTATATTGATTTCACTTCCACCATAGAAAATACAGAAGCAAACCTAAAACAAGAAACGCATGGCAATGTGACCCTAAAGGGCGAAAAATATTTCTTGAATTATTTTGGGGCACAACAATTGTTCGATGGCGACAAAGTCTACACTGTGGTTCCTGAAAACGAAGAAGTTACCATAGAAGATGTGAATGAAGATGCAGACAACGTAAGCCCTTCCAAAATGCTTACCTTTTATAAGACCGGCCACAATTATTCTTGGGACATTCTGCAAAATGCTGGCGGAAGAAAAATTCAGTATGTAAAGCTTACCCCCATTGATTCAAACACGGAGATAAAGTCGGTTCTTTTGGGCATAGACACCCAAACCAAACACATATACAAATTGATTCAAACCGGGAACAACGGTACAAAAACGACCATAACCGTTAATTCTTTCAAAACCAACCAGCCACTTTCAAGTACCCTATTTACCTTTGACGAGAAAAAATACGAGGATAAAGGGTATTACATAACACGAAACTAAGCATTGAAAATACTAGACCAGTATATATTATCGAGGTTTCTCTACAACTTCTTTAGTTCCTTTGTCATCTTGATCGTCATATTTATTTTTCAGGGAATATGGCTCTTCATAGATGATTTGGCGGGAAAAGGTCTGGGATTTGTAATTATAGCCAAGTTTATTTTTTACTTTATCCCTACCTTGGTAGACAAGGTGCTGCCTTTGACCGTATTGCTCTCCTCCATTCTTACTTTTGGAACCTTTGCCGAAAATTATGAGTTTGCGGCCATGAAGGCTTCCGGCATTTCATTGCAAAGAGGAATGCGAAGCTTGGTCATTTTTGTACTTTTTCTAGGTGTGGTCACCTTCTTTTTTGCCAATAATGTCATCCCAAAATCCGAACAAAAAATATTCAACCTTAGACGGAACATTGCCAAGGTAAAGCCAGCCGCCGCCATTACCGAAGGGGTCTTTAGTGATTTTGAAGGCACTGGGGAGGGTATGAACATTAAGGTAGACCGTAAGTATGGGGACCAAGACCGGTTTTTGGAGAATGTGGTCATCCATAAAAAAACCAATCAGAATGTAAACAATACCGTCATCAAGGCGAAAGGCGGGGAATTGATCAGCAGTGAAGATTCCGATATCATCCAACTGGTTTTGAAAGATGGTAATTACTACGAAGAGTTGGTAAAAGATGACAATAAGGAAAAAAGGAAACAACCCTTTGCAAAAGCCCATTTTGAAACCTATACCATCAACATAGATATTTCCGAACTAAATGATCAAGATTTGGAAGAGGATGGCAACATTACCACGGACAAAATGAAAAACGTGGGCCGTTTGATCAAGGATATTGATTCTTTAGGCACCAACAATCTTGAAAAAGTAGAGGCATTTTCCAAAAACATTGTCAATCGAATGGGCGCCTTTCCTGCGAACCCTCCAGCTGTGGACAGTTTAGAAATCGCATCACAAATACAGGATAAGGCAATTTCCAAGGATTCCATAAAAACAGTGGACGATTTACTGGATGCACTACAGGAATGGCAGCGTTTGCAAGTGGTGAACAATGCCAAGAACTCAGTAAACAGTATTATGAACACTGTGGTTTCCAAAAAAGAAGAGTTGCAACAACGGTACAAGTTCTACAATGCCCATATATTGTCCCTGCACAAAAAATTTGCACTTGCTTTTTCTTGTATCATTTTATTTTTTGTTGGGGCGCCATTGGGGGCCATTATCCGAAAAGGAGGATTGGGATTACCTATGGTCATTGCCATTGTTTTATTTTTGACCTATTATTTTATTGGGGTCTTCGCTGGCAATTATGCCAAGGAAGGCAATATCCACCCAGCAATCGGAGCTTGGCTCTCTACCTTGATCATGTTGCCCTTGGGCATTTCATTGACCAAAAGAGCCACAGCGGACAGAGGATTGTTTGGTTTTGGACATATTATTGATCGTATTAAGAGCATTTTTAAACGAAAAAGCAACGTTGTTGAAGAGGAATGATTGAGGAAAAACAAATACAATTGCACGCCATTGAGGAAGCTATTGAAGACATTAGGCAAGGAAAGGTCATTATTGTTGTGGATGATGAAGATCGCGAAAATGAAGGTGATTTTGTGGCTGCTGCTGAACTGATTACTCCTGAGACCGTAAATTTTATGGCCACCCATGGCCGAGGACTTATCTGTGCACCTCTTACCGAAGGAAAGTGCAAAGATTTGGGCCTCCATAAAATGGTCACCCACAATACAGACCCATTGGAGACCGCCTTTACTGTTTCTGTGGATTTGAGGGGAAATGGAGTCACAACTGGGATTTCCGCTTCAGACAGGGCCAAAACCATCTTGGCATTGACCGATGCAAATACCAAAGCCCATGAATTGGCCCGCCCTGGACATATCTTTCCCCTAATTGCTAAAGAGGGTGGTGTGCTGCGCCGTACAGGACATACCGAAGCCGCTATTGATTTTGCCCGCTTGGCCGGACTGGAACCTGCTGGCGTCATCGTGGAAATCATGAACGAAGACGGCACCATGGCCCGATTACCACAACTTTTGGAAGTAGCGAAAAAATTTGACCTTAAAATTGTATCCATTGAAGACTTGATTGCCTACAGAATGGAGCATGACAGTCTTATTGAGCTTAAAGAGGCCTTCAATATCAAGACCCGGTTTGGGGAATATCGTTTGCGTGCTTACAAACAGACCACAAACGACCAGGTGCATATTGCCTTGGTTCGAGGTAACTGGAAACATGGCGACCCTGTGCTTACCCGAATCAACTCTACCCTTGTGAACAATGATATTTTGGGCACCCTCACCAACAACCCGGACGAAACCTTGCACAGAATGTTCAACGCTTTGAATGCAGAGGACAAAGGCGCCATGATTTTTATCAATCAAGGAAACCAATCCAAAAATTTATTGGGCCGTTTGGCAGAATTAAAGAAACTTCAGGCGGAAGGTATTACCAAAGCTCCCAAAATTGATATGGACACCAAGGATTTTGGTATCGGCGCCCAGATTTTGCATGATCTAAACATTTCAAAGATTCGTTTGCTTTCAAATTCTGAACAGACCCGCCGAGTAGGGATGGTAGGTTACGGATTGGAAATTGTGGAATATGTGAAGTATTAGTTTTTTCTCAAGCTCAAAAATCAATACAAAAATTGTGGGCTATCTGGTTTTCTTAAGTATTTCCACCATTTTTTTGGCCCTTTCCTGTACTTCAGTTTCAGTCCAACTTAATTTGATCAGACATGAAATGGTCCTGCCCATCCAGTGGTCCGATGCGGAAAAATCAGTTTTGGAATAGTCCGGCAACCCATTTATCACTTCTTGCGGTAGTTTGCCCAACGCTTTCTTTTGGGTAAGGTGTTCCCATTTTCTATAGTAGTGCCAGTTGTTATTGTACCAATAGAAGCAAGCATCAACTCCATTTTCCCCCAAAGCTTTGTGTGCTTTTTGGGCAATCGCTTCCGAAGGAAGGAAGAAACTCAGGAAAGAGTAGTTCTCTTCTCCCTCATCAGGCACCGTTCGAAAGGTAATCTCCGGGACCTGGGACAGGGCTTCCCTTAAAATGGTATAATTTTTCTTCTGAAGAGCGATAAATTCATCCAATCTATTCAGTTGAGCCAGTCCCACGGCAGCGTTCAATTCTGAAATCCGAAAGTTGTATCCCAAGAAAGGATGCTCTTCCGCTCCCCTGTCGTTTCCAATATGGTCGTGCCCATGATCTGAATATTTATGGGCATTTTGGTAATAGGTCTCATTATTGGTTATAACAGCTCCTCCCTCACCACAGGTTATTGTTTTTACATAATCAAAGGAAAAACAGCCCAAATCCCCAATGCTGCCCAAAGGTTTACCTTTATAACTTCCCCCGATAGCCTGGCAGGCATCTTCCAAGAGCAAAAGGTCATATTGGTCACAAATCTGTTGTAATGCCTCCAAGTTGGCCATGGAGCCGCACATATGTACTGGCATCACAACTTTGGTTTTTGACGTTATGGCTTTTTCCACTGCGGAAGGATCTAACGTCAAGGTATCGTCTATATCCACCAAAACAGGAATGGCACCAAGGGCCAAAATAGATTCAAAACTGGCCACAAAGGTGAACGTGGGCATAATCACCTCGTCTCCTGCCCCTACACCTGCACTGGCCAACGCAACCGTAAGTGCGGCCGTACCACTGCTCAACAGATGTACATGCTTGGACTTCATTTTAGCGGAAAGGGCAGCTTCCAACTCCTTAGCCTTCCAATGTCCGTTACGCATTCCATCGAACCCATAACGCATTAACACCCCAGAATCCAACACATCCTGTACCTGTTTCCGTTCCTTATCTCCAAAAAGTTCAAAACCCGGCATTCTTGTCTTGTTTAAAATTGTTTAAAAAAACCATAATTTAACCGCCATGGCAATGACCACGACCACTAAAAAAGTTTTTATGAATCCATCTCCTTTTTTTACCGAATAACGGCTTGCCACCCATGCTCCCGACCCGTTTCCTATGGCCAAAATAAGTCCCAATTTCCAATTCACCTTATCATTAAAGGCAAAAACGGCCAAAGCGGACAACATGTATATAAAAACCACGGCCACCTTGGTGGCATTGACCCGAACAAGGTTCATCCGGTTTACGTAGTGCATAAAAAATATCATTAAAAAACCTAGACCGGCGTTGATGAATCCACCATAGATTCCAAAAAAGAAAAATACAATGAGGCTCAACCAGAGATACTTGCCTGTGACCCTCTCTTCCATCTCCTCCAAGCGCATTTTGGGTTTGAAAACAATAATCAATACCACGGCCAACATAACCATGGCCAAGATCCGGTTAAAGGTCTCGCCATTAATGTCAATGGCAATCCAAGCGCCCAATATAGCCCCTAAAAAGGCTGCAACACCCAGATATAGATTGAAAGGGAAAGTGGAAACCCCCTTACTCTTGAATCCTGCTGTGGCCAAGGCCGTTTGGATAACAATGGCAACCCTATTGGTACCGTTTGCCACGGCTGGGGGAAGTCCCAAAAAGATAAGGGTTGGCAAGGACAGCAAGGAACCTCCACCGGCTACGGTATTGATAAAGCCTACGGCAAAACCAACCGCAACCAAAAGCACATAGTGGTACCATTCCATCATGTTGACAAAAATACTCGCTTAAATTGGGATTCATTGGCGCAAAAAATTAAAGTTTATAAACTTTTACAGAACCAAAAAAGCTTTATATATTTGCACCCGCTTAGGAGGAATGGCAGAGTGGTCGAATGCGGCAGTCTTGAAAACTGTTGAGGGTCACACCTCCGGGGGTTCGAATCCCTCTTCCTCCGCTGAGAAATAACATCTCAACACATTAAACCCTGTAAATCAATAATTTACAGGGTTTTTTATTTTTTATGATATCAAATAATATCATTTGAAACCATACTTAATAGTGCCCCTTTCGGTGCCCCCTATAGCAACTTCAAAAAGGGGCACCTAATCGCTTATATTATTCTGTTTATCAAGTATTTACAATAAACTCCTTTTAAATTTTTTTTCATAATTTCAAGGTGTTTAATGTTAAATTAGGTGCCACTTATGGTTTCTCTTCTATTCTATCTCAGGAAATATAAAAAAGATCGTGTTGGCCGGTCAACTATTTATGTCAGAATTACAATTGATGGCAAGCGTTCGGAATTCAGTACTGGACGCAAGATACACCCCAGTATATGGGACGCGGCGTATGGCAAAGCAGTAGGTTTTTCGCAGGAAATAAGGCTATTGAATTCGTATTTAAGCAAAATACGCACCGACCTTTACCGACATGCGCAGATAGTTAGAGATCGAGATCAAACCATTACCGCGGTGTCACTTAAGGAGTCTTATTTGGGATTGGACAAGCCCAGTAAAATGCTTTTGGAGATATTTCAAGAACACAATGACAGAGTTAATGAACTGGTAGGAAAAGATTTCGCCCCCGGTACAGCAGAACGATACAGAACAGCAAAAAGTCATCTGGCCGAATATTTACAGATCGAACTTCGAAAGAAAGATATTCCTGTCGTAGATGTAGATCATTCATTTATTTCAGGTTTTGAATATTATCTAAAGACAAAAAGAAAGTGCAGCCATAACACGGCAATCAAATATGTGGTGAACTTTAAAAAAATCATAAGAATCGCTTATGCAAATGGCTGGATCAAAACAGACCCCTTTGCCAATTGGAAAGCCCGATTAAAAACTGTAGAACGAGAATTCCTGACTGATGAAGAGCTTCAACGACTAATGGATCATCCTCTTACAAATGAACGGTTAGAGCATGTAAGGGATTGTTTTGTTTTCTGTTGCTTTACCGGATTGGCCTATGCGGATGTGAAAAAATTGACACATGACGATTTTGTGATAGGGATTGACGGAGATTTATGGATCAATACAAAACGGACCAAGACAAAGACAAAAAGCAATATTCCTGTCCTACCCACTGCCTTGTTGATTCTTGAAAAATACGAGCATAGCCCCTTACTTGTAGATAAAAAGGTGCTACCTGTATTGACCAATCAAAAAATGAATGCTTATTTAAAGGAAATAGCGGATCTAAGCGGAATCAATAAACACCTGACCACTCATTTGGCCAGACATACTTTTGCGACCACCGTGACACTTTCCAATGGCGTCTCCATTGAGTCTGTAAGCAAGATGCTGGGGCACAAATCACTCCGAACCACGCAACATTATGCAAAAATATTGAACCGAAAGGTCAGTGAAGATATGCAATTGTTAAAAAAGAAATTGAGCTTTCAAGAAAAGATCAAGTCAAAAAACGCATAAACCTTTTGCCCCTTGATATTGGCCCTTGTAGAAACATATCAGGAAGAAGAGAATCCAGAAATTTCGTTAGAGCACCGAAAATTGCTCGATCAGCGTTTGGCCGACCACATAGCTGATCCAGAAGCCGGAAAAGATTGGAAAATCCTAAAATCTGGGCTTAACAAAGGGGTTTCCGGAAAAACCCCTGATGCATTATGTAAATTTCCTTATTTCACAGGGGTTAACAAGGTATGAAGTACAAATGGGAAACAAAAAATTAGTGCGGTTTTTTAAGCCGGTAATATCTTGTTCATTTTTTGACTGATAGGTCATATTCAAATAGAAATTAATAAAATCACCATTAAAGTCACTTAATCTGTTTTCCCTTTTCCGTTAACCTATATCGTTGCTTACTGCTTTTCGGTTTATCCGGGATTGTCATTTCAATCAATTTTGCATCAAGTGCCGGCTGTAAATAATTATATAAAAATGTTGGACGATGCCTCATGTCTAACTTTGTCATTAATTCTGCCGTTGTAGTTTCATCCCTACCCATTACAGAAAGTAATTTTGAAACTTGTTCGGTAACTTGTTCGGTAACTTGTTCGGTAACTTGTTCGGTAACTTGTTCGGTGATTTTTTCAGAAGAAGGAAAAGTCATTCTGGTAAAGTTATCCATAAACCGGAAACATTCCTTTCCGTAACTCTTTAAAATCCGTGGAACGCCAGAGCCCAGTTGCTCTACCAAATCCAAATCCCTGTATATACGCATTAGCTCCTTATTCCTCGGCATAGAAACGCCTTCAAAAAAATCTTCTTTGCTAAGTCCGTCCGGTAAGGAACCGGCAGATGTTATTTCAATCCTGTCGTCAAATATTTCAAACTTAGGTGGTACTTCTCGGGTGTAGTCGTTATGTACTATGGCATTATATATAGCTTCACGCAAGGCTACAGGATTCCATAACTTTCGCTCAATACGTTCTTTTGATGTAATGGTCGCAAAAGTTGTATTTTCTACTGCAATTTTATCCAGTACACTTTTTGTGGCCTTAATGAGCGAGCAATATCCATATTCATTATTTTCAAGAAGGTCTACCCGATCTAGGCCTTTATATTTAGCAACTTTAATAGATACATTGTTCACATCTGCTAAAAGGTAGGCTGCATAGTTAAGGAAACCGTCTTCGGTAAGTAGTTCTAGATTCTTTTTAAACTGTTTGTTAAGAGGTTTACCATTCTCCTGATAATAGATATGTAGCTGCTCAAAACTTAAATCCTGACGATGCGATTTTATTTTTCCTATTGAATTACGGGTACGGCTGGCGAAAAGTTTATCAATCATAGCTTGCGGCATGGGTTCGGCCGCTGTGCCTACACGAATAAAACAGCCTTTTTCGGTCATGCCGTATTTCTTTTTGAAATAGGGCTTTTCACTTCCACCGGCAACAATAATCTTGATAATGTCTTTACCGTCACGTTCTTCAGCCACTACATCAAATAAACCCATGGCCGAAGGAGCAATATTGTTTTTGATACGGTCTTTGATTTTAAGCATATCACTGTCAATATCATCTACACCAAGTACTTTCCCTTGCTTATCAATGCCTAAGTAAATTAACCCGCCTTCCAAATAATTGAGGAAAGCAATCACTTCCTTTTCCAAATCCAGGTCTCTGGTTAATTTTTCTTTGTATTCTATTCTGTTTGTTTCAGACATTATCAGTGATTTGATGTAAAAATAATCTTTTATATACACCTACTAGGGTATATGTTTTAATCAATAGAATTCCCCAAGGCTCTGCCTCGGGTGTAGTAAAGGAAATGTTTGAAAAACGGATGGTTTTTTAAAAAATGATAACATATTGTTCCGTTGAATACCTCGTGGGCTTGCTCCGAGGATTATTTATTACCAAACAACAGACATCCCCCTGAGGTATTCACAAAATTGGATTTCAATTCTAAGTCTGATTAAAGTAGTTATTAAGGGGGGCTAAGGTTTATGGGGAGACCACTTGTCCCCAAATCCCTTACCCCAACTTCAGCGCTCGGATCCTATCCTATTTTTGTAGCAGTTCGGAAAGAAAAGCGTATAACAAAAATAGGATAGGGCGCTGTCCTACTTTTTGCCTTCTACCTCCAGCCATTCTTGGTAGAGTTCCTTTGCCCCTGGGCTATCCGCAAAGAATGTCCTGTAGTGTTCAATGGCATCATCCTGACCTTTTATATATGCAGCCTCTTCTTTCTTGGACATCCTTGACACCTGATAGATTGAAAATCCAAGGACCAACAGGACCGTGATCAACAACCCCCAAGTAAGTTTTATGGCCCAACTGGGCAAGAGAACGGACCGCTCTACTTTATGAAGAACCCTTTCCATCAGTCTTTGTTGTTCCTCAATGTTGTTTTTTTGGTTGTTGCCATACTCTTTTAGAAGAGCATTTAATTCGCTGGTATCTGCCTTTAATGGAAGGTTTTGCAAATTCTCATGCACCTTTTCCAAACGGTCTATACTCTTCTCAAAGCCGTTGATCTCCTCGGTCAACAGTTCCGCTATTTCATCCAGTTTTGCCATGATGTTTTGTTTATATTCCTATTCCTGTGTCCCTGACCACTTTTATGGCCATTTTGATGGTTTTCTTTATGATGGTCTGGGTCAGGCTTGTCGGGACATTCACGGTCTTGCCCAAAAGTTGCATGCTCTTGTCCTTGGCCATTCGTTGTGCCATGTTCCTTTCAAAATTCATTTGACGGGCGATTCTGCCCATGGACATGGACCGGTGCACTTCGCTTCCCTTTATGTTGGTTCCCTTATGCTCAAAACGGAAACCCTGTAGCTTGTTCTGCCTATTGATGCTCGGGATGACCTTTACATTGTTCCGCTCCATCGACTTGATGTACTGGTCAAAGTCCCTTGGCCGGTCCCTGGCCATGACCTTTTCATGGATCTTCTGTATTTCAGATCGGACATGTTGCATCTGGTACAGCTTTTCCTGCTGCACTTCCTTTACCGTGGTCATGTCCATTTCTTTGGCCACCCGCTCCGCCACTTGCTGGCTCCGCTTTCCGATAAAGCTGTCGTTATAGGCCTTGCCCTGAAAGTTTATCCGGTTGGCATACAGATGGACGTGCACATGTTCTTTGTCCCTATGGACGAAGGCAACGGCCTGGTGCTGCTTGAGGTTCATTTCCTTAAGGAACCTTTCGGTCATTTCCTTGAGCTGTTCCCTTTCCAATTTTCTGCCGTCCTCGATGGTGGGGCTCAGTACAAAGCTGAGCGTGTTCTTCCGGCACAGTTCGTTCTGTTCTTGGATGACCTTGAACTCCTCGGTGATCTCCCTTGGGGTCTCCCCGGCAAGATATTGGCTGTGAATGATTTCGGAACCTTTTTCTTGGTTCATCCCGTAGCTCATGGAGGCCGATGTGTGCGATATGGATTTTCCCATTCCTATCATTTCTTGAAGTTTAAAAGGTGTTGTCGTATCTCATTGGCCAGCTGGGCCGTTTCCTCGGCCAATCTGGGGTTCCGCTTGCGGAACATATTGGTGATCAGTTTGAAGTTCCGTTGATATTTCACCAAAAGCTTATAGGCCTCTATCTGTTCCTCCGTCATCCGCTCCACGATACGGTCATCGAAGGCGGCACGGCGGCAGTATTCACTGAGGGAAAGACCGCTCTTCCGGGCCTTGACCTTCAGCAGTTTCTTCTCGTAGACCGAGCAGCGGAACTGGACGAACTCTTTCTTCATTTTCACATCATCTTTTGCGACCTTCGGGAGCAAAAGCAAGATTTGTCATGACAATGACACATCTTGAATTCGTTGCCGAACTTCATCCTTCGCGCTT